>Ga0157357_1000274_pt1 | contig 21683 bp, 21 predicted proteins | sample AttcapACBM1_FD_111485 | JGI IMG/M metagenome (GOLD analysis project Ga0157357, IMG submission 111485) | Fungus gardens microbial communities from leaf cutter ant in Botucatu, State of Sao Paulo, Brazil - Atta capiguara ACBM1 | ecosystem: Host-associated > Fungi > Mycelium > Unclassified ... | reverse complement strand
TTCCCACACTTTGGCTTCAGCAGTCTTCCTTACCTTCTATACTGCTTGCTCAAGATAGAAAGCTTCTGCTACTTCTTCTAGGTAGGCCTGGAGTTTTTGCTCCTTCTCATATTATTATCATATCTCTTGATGCTGCTGTTCTAGAATTTTGGCATCAGCTTGGGAGATATTTAAAGAGAGAGGAGAAGACATAGTAGTATAGGAAGAAGGTAAAAATATTTTCTTTATATTTATATATCATTGATTTAGGTACTATCATGGATTCTTTGGATAAACTCAATAGAACTTCAAAGACTTAGTCCTAAGATGAGAATACTGTCATATGTCAAGTTCACCTATTTTAAAAATATGTTCTTGTAGTGATATTGTTATTATAACATCTCTAAGACAAGCTTATCTTTCATGACAGCTATCTTTCTTGCAATATATTACTGTGGCAGTGACACAACAACTTGGATACCCAGTTTTCCATGACAGAATTCTTCTATCCAATCTCTGTTAGTGTTTTACTACTCTGCTTGGGGCTGTATACTGAAATCACTGAGTATCTCCTAATTATCTGACTTATATATAAGACTAGTAGTTACACTGTGACTTGCTAGTCTGATAATTGACAAAGATAACTTCTATTAAACTCAATCCTTGGTATTCAATGGTATCAGGCATGGTTTGCACCAGGGTAGAAGTCTGCAAGATGGACTTGGAGTTGTGTAGACTTATGGAACAACCTTGGCTTCAGCTTATGTGTTACACTGTCTGTCTGCTGCATGGTTGCAACTTTAGATGATAGGGAGAAGTCTGAGATGGGAGTGAGTGCTGATTTGGTGTGTCACTGTTGAACACTGGAGATTGAGTTCAATAAGAATTATCTTTGTCAATTATCAGACTAGCAAATTATAGTGTAACTACTAGTCTTATATACAAATGAATATTATAGGAGATGCTTGGGGTTTCAGTATCGAGACACTGACAGGAGTAACTCCATCATGAAAGACTGAGTTGAATAGGAGTATCTCTGTCATGGAAGATGGAATACCCAGATGGTTGCAGCACTGCCAGAAGGTATGTTGCGAGAAAGGTGGCTGCCATGGAAGGCAGGCTTGTATAATTTGGAGATGATATCACCACAGGGATGTAATTTCCAGATGGGTGAACTTGCATATGACAAGGCTGAGCTCTTGAAGCTCTGGCTATCTTTTATGAGAAAATAGAAACATAAGAACTTGTAAAATAAAAGATAGTACTTACATGTAGATATGATTATAGTAGTAAAAATTCTCAGAGTAAACTCAGTGTTACAACACAAAGACTTTAGAGCAAGTCAAAGAGAAGAACCTTGTATTAGGATAACACAAGAGAACTCAATGGAGTTTCTAGTACAAAGTTGTCTATCTTATATATTCTACTAGATGGTCCATGCTACTACTGCATCTAACCTACTCTAAAGACCATGTGTAGACCACAAGGTTAACATGTGTTAGGTATATTGTATAATATCATTATTCCAGAACATTACACCATGTTCTATTGTGACTACATAATCATATGTCTATTACAGTGACAGTAACTTGTGACTTGTGACTTGCAGGGGTATGCGACATATGACACAACTTGGGTCACACTGGTCATGGTCATGATCACATGACTAAATAGGATGTTGTAGAAACTACTAAAAGGACTTAGTTATAGAGAGTAGGTTAGTATATGAACTAATGACTAGAGTATATAAAGTAGACTACTTTGTAGTAGAAACTCTATTGAGTTCTTTTGTGTTACTCAATACACAAGTTATGCTTTTGGCCTAGTTTAGGGATTTAAGTCATAACAATATTATATTTACAAATGAAAAGGAAAATCTTGACTTTATGTTATAAATTGGCTTAGTGCTTGAGTTCAAAGAATAGAATAACTGGATTGAGAATGAGACTATACTATAATCTTATACAAACAAGGTCACTTTTATGAGCACTAAAGAAAAACTGAGATTGTTATGACTTAAGTCCCAAAGTGCTAGGACAAAAGAAATAACCCAGTTAGCACAAGAGAACTTAATACTACAATCTACCTTATGTACTATTGGTCCATACATGTGCTATAAAGTATGACATCAGAAGCCAATATATCATATCATAACAAGGCTAAAGATTGTCCTAACACTCTATTCCCAGCCTTGTCAGCACCTTGTCAAGGCCAGCACGTGCATATCCCAGGTTAGGCTTTAATGTGGACGATAGTTTTGGATATAACCGGTGGAGTGATACTTGATCAGGAGACTAATTACAGTCACCCTGTCACGGAACTTGGAACTTACTCGCCTGCCCGCCACATGTCAGATCTGCATGTGTTCTTAACGGGCCCCCCCAGCTACCTCTTGCATCTTCAATGCCGATTCCTCGCAAACATTCACGAGCAAATCCAACCCGGTAAGCAAGCAATTTCAATGTGCGTATGTTATGGCACTGAAATACTGTTGACATATTATCCAGGTCCCAGTTGGTGGACCTTAGCAATATACCATTCGCGTCACTCAACGACGTATTACCCTCAGACGATGAGATTCGAGGAATCAAAGCTAGCCTCAAACATGCCATCCTCGAGCTCGAACAGCTTGAGTCTAACATAGTTCGTACCCAACGTCGCCTCGATTCCTTGCATGCACGCCGCAACGCATTGTTCAGTTGTACTGAACGATACCAGATTGCGATTGCACCATGCAAACGCCTGCCACCAGATATTCTGCGAGAAATCTTCCTTGAATGCCTTCCCGAAACTGTGTATCTGCCTCCTCGTCCCGATGATGCTCCTCTCCTCCTCACTCGTATATGTTCCTCGTGGAGAACACTAGCACTCAATACACAGGAACTGTGGTGTGACTTTCAAGTAGCATTGAACTCACGCGCTCACAAAAACAACCATGCCTTGGGCGCGCTGGATACATGGCTCAGTCGATGTCCTGATCGTCCTTTGTCTTTCAAGATTCATGCTGCTCCCCGAGCCCCTTTCCCTTTGCCAGGCATTCGACACGACATCCTTCCTATGGATCTTATTATACCTCATATACTCAGAATTCGGACCCTTGACCTTCAAAACATATCGGGAGAACAGATGTATGCTTTGATCACCTTGCCACCTGCATCCTTTCCTCTATTGGAAGAGGTTGACATATTCTTGCGGGATAGTTGGACATTCCGCGTAGAACCATGGGAAGCGACAGCATTCCGTGGCGCGAAGAAGCTGCAAAGCTTTGTGATACGTGGATTTGATGGCACATGCAGTCCCGTAGCATTGAATTTACCCTGGGGTCAGCTGAGATCCTTACATCTTGATACTTTACCCAGTGACGCCATTGGGTGTCATACCATGTTGCGGCTTTGTTTGGAACTACAGGAGGCTAGTGTCCGAATCATGCGAATAGAAGATTCCACTTCGAGGCTCCTCAGTTGTTTACCACCTACGCAGTTGCAGAAACTTCGATCTTTGCTTGTCCGTTTTGAATCAACAAGTTTTCATGGAAAGTTTATTGAACCTCTTGATTTACCCTCACTTCAAACATTTCAAACGCGTTTTGACTGGAGAAATGACCCGATTGGATTAGATGATGCGACAACTCAGTGTTATGCGGATCTTATTTGTCGCAGCGCGTGCCCTATTCAACGGTTATCAATTGGTCGAAATACGCTTGAGTTGGACTTGGAAAGGTTATTGGATGCAGCCAAGGAGTTGAAGGAATTGGGTTTGGCAGATCATGTACGTGTTCCACCGAGGGTTTGGGAGAGGATGGAGAGACAGGAGATTGGAATCAAGCTGGAGAGGATGACAATTGACGTTGCCGTCATTGACCCGTTGTTGCGTATGCTTGAGACAAAACTGGGTCTTCATACGAGCGACAATGACTATACAAGTGGATTAGAGGCTTCATCCTGTAGCTGTTCGCGTAGTACTGATTCGAGAACGGATGGTGGTGTAACAAAGTGTGCTCTCAGGGAAATGAAACTAGGCTGTCCAAGGCCTAGCTTTCAGCAGAGATGGAGGATGGAATGCTTGGAGAAAGCAGGCTTAAGAATTGTTCTTTGCCATTATGGTTTTCTTGAGCATTAATGTCCGCTATAAACATCCAGTGACGCTTGTACTTCTTTCTTTCTTTCCTTCTTTCTGGGACATGCAGTATAGAAATTTTTCACACTGGCTGACATCTCATTTAATGCACACTGTGTGTCGGACATGGAGAATTTCCCTTCACTCCTGACTCAAAACTTCAGACAGAAATAGGATAAACGTGAGGCAGTCTCTAGGAAATAGAATCCAGGAAGAATTTGATAGGAGTCACGCCTGGCAATAATAGGACATGCCAAAATATCGCTTCCAAAATTAGAAGAACATGTGCTGCGTTGACGATTCCAATTCCCGTATGCTTAGCAATGCCAGTTAGACTTTTTAGGAGATATGTCAGCAAAATTAGCAATGTTTCGAATATTTGGATGAACTGACGTTAGGTTTTTGTGGGGTGGATACTTGCTGGTAAGGGTCCAGACCTCCCAAACATTCAGCAACTGTAACAAGATTGTATCCGGCCTTCTGCAAAACGGAAATAGCGTATGGAAGCACTTGATGACTTTTACATGTGTACATTAGTCATGAGGTGAAAAGGTAGCTCTGTGTAGAAGCATTGACTTACGCAGTAGTACCTGATCAAAAATAAGTCAGCTGAAAATATCCACTCGAGGGAGAGAAAAAGTTTCTCACTGGAGGTCTCGTGTTCAAGAGAGATGTAGTTAGATTTATCACTTTGTATTGCTTTATCGTATATGGCCTTTGAATGAGCTACTGTAGAGCCCGTGGAATCACCAGAGCTGTGAAAGCTTACGAGTTAGTTTCCCTAGTGAGTGTGTAAGCTGACATGGTTCTCACTCGAGGTCCCAGAGAACTGCTGTCCTCTCAAATTGACCACTGGCGATATCTAGTATTGTTTGATTATATTCTCCATAAGCTGGAGAAAGAAATCATAAGTGATATTTCAAGCAAGAACTTGTGGACGTACGTGGACGCCAAAATGCCGGTAGGATTCCAAGAATGCGCCGAAGGGCATCTGGTCATCATAGGACCCCAGCCAGATTGGTATGATATCACATGAAACATAGCTATATGGTACTGACCATCAACCTTCTGGAATTCGCTAATGACTGTAATATCTCTTCATCAAAAAAGGCCCACACGAAAAAAGAAAGCTTGGGAATTACCTTGGCTTCTATTGAAAGACAGAAGGTGACTATGAGACCAAGTATGAGAGCCGATTTGATGACCGTGCTGGTAGACATATTCGATATTTTCAACTTGATTGTAGATACATTCCCCTGTAACGTAATGATTCAGCCAGTCTGACGATGTCTCAGAGAACAAGTTCTGAACTGACAATTATTCCCATCTAATTAAGGATATATATGGTAATCGTGGACAACAGTACAGAATTGATATAGCTTACTGTAGAAGAATGTTCCTTTGGCACCAGCCTTATCGAGGGTATCAACGATAAATTTCCTGGATAATTAGAGAACGATATTCAAACTTCATGATATCATTATCATCAAAATCCCTAAGACGAACGCATTATTATAAGGGCCGTCGTCCTGGAGGTAGGCTAAGCCGGATTCGTTAGGTCATCCAAAAACACAGTAGAACTCACAAAGGTCAAAGCAACGGTTTTATGTTGAATGCAATGAGAAACGACTTGCGGAGCATTCTGTCTTGGTGATGGGGCACCGAGGACAAGAGCGCAAAGGCAGATAGTCATTAAGACCTGAAAAATTATGGAGGTCATGAAAGAGAAAACAAGGACAAGGAGCAGATGAATATTGAAAAGATTATGTTGTAGTCTAAAGTCATGCCCTTCAAAGGCTATTTATTGGTAGCTAAGAGGAAGCTTGAGGAGAAGATAATTTTGTCCGTACTCGAATTCTGTACTAGACTTAACTTGGATGATTCAATGGTGACGTAAAATGCGCCTGGGGCACAAATGTGATGATTTCAGTAATTCCAAATCGAGGATAGTTAGTCCCCTCAGCGTAATTATTGTTCAGAATCAGTAGTTTAATTTTTTAGCTGGCTCGTTTACCCCCCCTCAATACACTGTGTCCTGCTACAAGTTCCTTAAGTTGAGGACCAAGCAATATCAGCACCAGAAGAAGTGTCTTGAATGAATAAGGCTAGAAATTTAATTTATCAGCGAATAGTCAGGTTGCCACAAGCCAAACTTCTTTCGAGAACTTGGTATTATCGGGGCCGCCCAGTGTAATTTGTGTTGTAGCTGTTATTGATTGTTCCGGTAACTGAGGGCTGTCAAGTAAGGCTTTACGACATGGCATTGAGCTATTGAAATGATATTTGCTACCTATTTATATTGCGGCCACGAGTCCTTAGCCATGCAATTGAGTGTTTAGACAGATAGAACTTGACTGAGATCAAGTCCGGGAAACGCGGGGTGATATCCTATTGAGTTGTGATAGACAACAGCTAGCAAAGGAAAAGAAACCAACCCCAGAGGATAATCCTCTTGGGTCGAGATGAAGATTAGGATCAAAAGTTAGCTACCCCATCACAGGTTATTGCGACAGTGATCACGTGACGTGCGTCATGCGGCGTCCAAGTTGGGAATGAGGTCACTGCAACTATTTCTGACCATCAAACTTGGGAGGTATAAAGACAGATATCTGCTCTCGGCTCTCCACCTTGACATCTACAACTATCTCCTACAGCCCACTGTCTTTACTACGCTCTCTCTAGACGACCCAATACCTTTCAATAACCACGATCGTCTGCCTTTATTATGCGATTCTTTGCATTCCTCGCCGCTTCTCTTCCTGCTCTGTCTGTCTCCATTCCAACTAGTCTCATTCCCCGCTGGAACCATGTGGATTCTGATACAATGGTTCTCAACTTTCAGCTTGCCGTTTCCCAGCTTGAGAGCGCTTTCTATGAAGAGGGTCTCGGAAAATTTGATCAGAAGATCTGCCGCCAAGCTGGATTCCCTGACTTTGCTCGTGGTCGCTTCATGGAGATCAAAGAGCATGTTTGTGCACATACTGATTTCTTCTGTGAGGCTATCCGTGAATCTGGCGCTGACACAGTTGATCCATGCCGTTATCGATTGTGAGTGGCTGACACATCCCTCTTAGCCCAGTTGAAGTTATGCGTATCTAGTCCTCTTGAAGACCCCAAGACCTTTGCTAGGACCATTCTGGATATCTCGACTATTGCTGCCGCTGCTTACACAGGTACTATCCGCCTGTTGGAAAACAAAGAATACGGAATGGCAAATGGAATGATTCTCAGTGTCGAATCCCGCCATGCTGGCTGGGTCAACTCGGCTCTCTTGGAACGGAACCCTTGGAACACGGCTTTTGATACGTCACTTACTCCTCGCCAGGCTTGGACTGCTCTCAGCTACTTTGTCGAGGTCTGTCCGCGTGAGAATGAGGAGTTGGTCCCTCCCCAATCTCTCAACCCTTTCCCTCGGCTTGAGATCATAGATTATCTTGTCCCTGGTCAACGTGGTCAAGTTCGATTCCCTGGAGTCGAGGACTGCGAGAGCAAAGGTCTTTTCATCGTCTTCAAAACAGGCTTGCAGGAATTTGAGACGCGACTGCAGAAGGATGGTACATTCATCGTTCCCCGCGAGGTTGCAAACACCGGCGCCAACTTCATCTTCGTAACATCAGATGACAAGCCAGCATGTGACGAGAACATTGCTGCTGGACCGGTTGTCTACCAGTTCGACTTCAGTAGCCATCACGGCGACAAAAAAGACAAAAAATAGGACTAATAGTCACTTGTATTCGATTACTTCTGATAATGCATAATTTCATTTTATCTGAGCTACATTAAATTGAATCTGGAATGCCCAGGCGTCCTGTACTCCCCGAGCTTGTTGGTCTGTAATCCGTACAGTAGTCTTCCCCCCATTCGTGATACTCCATTGAAGCTCTGTGTGCCTGGTGGAGGGATCAGGATGCAAGAGGAATATCTTATCACCAGGAAGAAGAGGAAGTCGCTTGTAAATGGTCAACTCGCCACCCCTGGGCTGATCAAAGGCGATGACGCAGAACGTCGTTGCGGTCCTAGTAAAGCGGGCTGGAAGCTGGCTTGAATCCACTGGGACCAAGTCTTGAGAAGTCTGAAACCAGAACTCCTGTTACAATCGCGTCAGCTCTGGAGAACATCCACAAACCGAATACGCACTGTGTCGAACACACAATCTCCTGCGAAGTTGATCCATTTCCCGGCATCAAGCAGATTATGGGCCATTGGTGCAATAATCTCGCCTTCGGCGTTTGGCCCAATGTCCAACAAGCTAGGTTTCTCAGCATCTCTAGAAGCACTGCGACTGAAGCAACACGTACAAGTTCCCGTTCTTAGATACGATATCAACCAATGTGTGAATGATCGTCGTCCCATTCTTGTATTGAGCTGCACTTGTTGCTGAATTGAGTCCATAACTGAACGGGTCCATTCCCTCATTTGATTCCCAATCGCGAGTCTGGATCGCACCAAATGTAGCGTACTCTGGAGTATCAAAATCAGGAACGGCTCCGCAGCCTGGACGTGTCGATGAGTTGAACCATGAATGTATACATGCATGTATACTAACGATTATTTAGCGTAACTTGACGTCCTTGGCTTTCTGCGTGGTTGTAAAATTGGGCAGCGACTTCCAAGGTCTTGTTTGGTCCTCCAATATCGCACCACTAGACATGTTGTAGGGCGACAAGTTCATGGATTTAACGAGATGCTCACCATGATTTCAGTATCGTAAATTGTGGCGAGGTTCAACATTTGAGGAACTTGTAAATCATCGATGTAATCGCTGATGTTTAGCCTTCCTGTGTAGGGCTCGATCTCACTGCTGTTAAAGGCATTATGTGCCAAACCACCCGGCCAGGAACCGAATCCGTATTTGAATGAGTCTGGATTGAACCTGAAAATGCTATGACATCAGGATAGGTTATAAGACATGATTTATTCCTAACCATTCAGGTAATGAGTAGTATGTTCCCCGGTGCAAGTTGGGTTTTTCTTTTTTTGCGGCTTCCATTAATTCTTGCAGGAAGTCGCGTCGAGGACCGAGGTGAACACTACTCCTGTGAGTTGTATTACTAGTATCGAAGAGGGCGAAACCGTCATGATGTTTCTTGGTGAAATATATAAGGGCGCGCATCGGCAGTGAAAAAAATGCGTACTGTCACAAATACAAAGTACTTGGCTCCTGCTCTGTCAAATAAATCAAGCCAAGCACTCGCGTTGAACTTGGATGCAGTGAAATTAGCGATAAAATCGTCGTAAATGACGTTCTGAGTTCATAAAAGATAAAGGAACTTGATCGGTGATGGTAATATGAACCGCAACTACTCACCGGTCCGAAGGTTTCAAGGTGATGATTCCATACTGGGCTACTCGCGTTTGGCGGATTGTGGAGGTTCCAGCTTTCGAGGTTAAAATAAACCTGTTGATTATGGAAACGGGGAGTGATGTTTACTCACTTGTACCATTCCGCGTATGTGCCATTGGGCGCCTAGCCATTGATGATATATATCAGTTCCCAGCTCTTTCACCCACTGTCATGGCGAGATTTACCCATGCGGGAAAACTGTATACACCCCAATGTATACTGATTCCATCGTAACTGGCGTTCAGATTGTTATGTAAATCAAAATATGCTCACAATATGCCATATTTTGCTTTCTTCCACTGGAAAAAAGTCATGTTAGTGCTCAATTCATTGCTCGAGAATCAAAAATCTACCCAAGTGGGCGCTTCATGCCTTTCAAGAACCGCTTTTTCAGCCGTCCACGTCTCCACTAAACCTTCTACAGGCCATCCAGTACTACGCCCAACAAGCTTTCCATTATTATCCCTCAACTCTACTGTCGCATTTCGTCCGGAAATCGCGCCCGTAACAAGGACATCAACACGAACTTGATCGCCGGGCACCAGTCGCACAATCGATCCATGACGAGTGGTGGTTATTCCAGCACCAGTAACTGTGATAGAGTGATTTGAGATGATTGATGTGCTTTGGGATTGTGTATTTGTAGGAAGAAGATTTGCAAGTGTTATTTCGACAATTTGAGCTTTATGCGATGATCCAGATGATGATGAGGGAATAAGATCCCACTTGGTTGTAAACCGTGCACGGCGAACTGCAATGACGGCTTCGGACTCGGGTGCAGGTTTTTGCGCCACGGTATTAGAAAACGTCATATTTTGTGGTATGACGGAGGGTGTATAAGCCATTGCGAACAAGTGAAGCTGATGAGCTGGGTTGTTCAGTGGTAGAGTGATAGATTGGAGTTTCACTTCGGATGGAATTGCGGTAGACCACTGGTAAATTTGAGTTGAATTGAAGTTCTTGGCTGAGCCGTTCGATTCAAAGTGGTATTGTCTAGTAGATACAAATCATTATTTGTCCAGGAAAGAACAGGGCGTACTCACGTGCGAATTTCTCCCTTGTTCAAGTTGGGCCATCTCCACCAATTCTTTGCAACAACTTTTAAAAGAGTAAGATGATAGTAATATCAATGCTCGAATTAAATTTCCACTCACGTTGAAGAATCTGTGTTGAATTGTCGTCGAAGTTCAGAGTAAAGCTTTTACCAAACTCTCCGCCCGAAGCATCACCAGCATATAAAAGGTGCAGCTCATGTACGAATGTAGGATTGATGCCGACAATTTGACCATTAGCTATGACATTGTCATTCCCTGTGCCCCATGAAAACGGTGTATCGTACTTGAAGATAACATCTTGTCATTATCCAGCATACAAGGGACTTAGGCACTCACAATAACGCCGTCATGGACAAAAGGCCCAGGGGGCAGAAGACTACTATCGAAACTTCCACCTCTGCCATCAAAATTTGCAGACCCATTGGAAGAAGCAGCCTGGTTGTCGAAGATGCCTTGGAGTGGAAATGACACTGCCGTAAATTGGTCAAGGGTGACAGCAAGCACTCCAGCACCGTTCAGAAAGAGGTCCGATGCAGCGAGAAATGAAATCAAAACTAGCATTTTCTGTTTGCTCCAGGTGGGAAGAAGAACAGGAAGAAAAGGAAGGATCCATATAACTTTCTGTGTTTTTATGGATGAAGACAAATTGATCTGCGACGTATGTTATTTGTAAGGTAAAGAAGAAAGGCGAACTCCAGCTGATCATTTGGGGTCACTTCCAACGGCACAGGAATAGAGGGAAAGAATATTTTTGAAGAGAGGTGTAGGACGATCCGAGCCGAAGGAAGGAAAAAGCTGTCCATGTGATGATAGATTCTCGAGTTCTTGAACGTATCGTGTGAGGTATCAGGCGGAGAAAGAGAAGCCAACATTTGAGATAACTCAAGTCGGCTGCGAAGCGTTGAAAACAGTTTCAAAGTGAGAAAAGACCTTGATCTGTTCAGGCCACCAACTCTGAACAACCAATAGAAAGACGAAGTTCCCACGAATGACTTGTGCACTTGCCGCACAAACCAAAAGTGCTTAACAAAGACAACAAAGACAACCGAATACATACTATACTCTACATTAATGATCACAACTGGTTAAAAAGCAGGGTATCGAACCAAGGCAACTGTACATTCAAATAATCATGCCAAGTGTCCTGCAGCCTTTTCCAAAGCCTGCATTATATCTTGGACGAGATCCTCTTCGTCTTCTACGCCGACGCTCAGTCTAATGAGTCCATCACTGATGCCGAGCTTCTCTCGCTCAGCAGGTGGTATACTGCCGTGGGTCATCTTGGCAGGGTGCTCTGCCAAACTCTCTACACCCCCTAGACTCTCAGCCAATGCAAATAAGCGCGTTGAAGTTAAGAACGTGTTAGCCGCCTCAAGTCCACCTTTGATGCGGAATGAGATCATGCCAGAATACGGAAAATCTGTGGTACTGGAAAGACGTTCAGGTAGCCCTTCGATCCATTTCTTGGCGTGAGGTGAAAGTGATTCCCAAGCAATGTGGTGTCGTGGATGACTGGCAAGACCAGGATATATGATATCCTCAACAAGTGGACTGTCTTTGAGTGCATGTGCAAGCGCAAGTGCATTGGTGCCATGTGCCTTCATTCGAAGTGCAAGCGTCTTGGCACCTCGCTGAGCGAGCCACGAGTCATAAGCAGAAGGGACAGCACCAATGGCGTTCTGGAGGAAGCGAAGCTTGTTCACCAGTTCCGTGTGGAAAGGGGTATCAGGGAGAATGAGAGCGCCCATTACGACATCAGAGTGTCCATTTATATACTTTGTGAGAGAATGGAGTACAACATCTGCTCCGAGTAAGAGAGGGGAAGAATAGTACGGTGAGAGGAAGGTGTTGTCTACAAGTATCAGAGGAGGGTTGTCCAATTTCGATATGTGAGCACGAATCGATGGGATGGATATCAAGCGAAGGGTTGGATTGGTGGGCGTCTCGATCCAAATAAGCTGCCAACCGAATGGGATTAGAATCCGAAATCTGCTGATGGCAGAGCACTTTACCTTGGTATTATGCCGAATTTCATCCAAGAACTCGCCGCCATCCCCGCTCAAATTCTCTAAATCCATGAATGTCGTTTGCAAGCCTTGGTTTTCCTTGGCAACACGAGACATATATCGAAATGTACCACCATAAACGTCGTTAACGCTAATGACATGGGCATTTGGGCCAAGAGACTGGAGGACAGTCGCTGTTGTGGAGGAGCCGGATGCAAAAGCAAGTGCATGTCCTCCGCCAAGCTCCAGCGAGGCCAGTGTGCGCTCCAGGGCATTGCGATTGGGGTTTGAGGAACGAGAGTATTCGAAGCCCTGTGGACGAGTTGGACTCTAGATGACGGCTTTGAGATATGCAAGTACCTTGTGAACACCAATCGAGTCTTGTTTGTAGGTAGTTGCTAAAGAGATTGGTGGGATAACGGCGCCAGTTTCGGAATTGGGCTCTGACCCGACATGAATAGCTTGTGTGCTGAAGCCTTGACGATGCTTATTAGCAGCACCATCGACAACACCATTTAAAACTGGCTTAAGTTTTACTAGGGGCGTCATTAGCGACAAGATGGGGAACAAGGGATTGTATGTATGTATATATATATATATACGTCCTACGATTCTTAGCAATCATGGCGAGAGCATCACATGATCACTCTATGGCTCGAGAGTTTTACTGAAGATATTTACTGAAGATACGAATGAATCAGCTTCCAGTTGAATCATAGTCCCCATTGATGATGCCATCCTGACGGTGGCGGCTATGTTTCATTCAATTTCAAGTCCAACGAGTCAAGTCCAAAGTTGTATTCGGTAGTACAAATAGGTTTAGATGATAATCTAAACACTTCAACTAAGCCAAGCTGACAGCGATTGTAATCACTGTGATCCCAATGAGAACCAGGATTCCGCTCATAGATGATTGTAGGGCGCTATCGGTAGCAGTCCCAGAAGCACCATCTCCTTCCGAGTTACCTGAGTCCGATGTTCCAGTATCACTTGCCAGAGGGGAGCTCTGTGTTGGTGCGGCTGAGGTTGCACCTGAGCTAGTTGACGAGTCAATATTTGCACTGGATAGAACGGAGCTCTGTGTTGGTGTGACCAAGGTTGCGCCTGAGCTACTCGACGAGTCGCCACTTGCACTGGGTCTCTCTCCACTTCCCGAGCTGCTGGCTACACACGTAAAGTTGGGGACTGCGTGTCCAGCAGAATCACAATTTTGAGCGTACGCTGTATATGATATATCACGTTATTCAAAACCAAAACCATAGCTTAATCGACTTACTGTCATAGGTCGATTGACATATGGAAACCTCTCCGGAGTTTCCAGGAATGTTCAATAAGCATTGTAAACACGACTGAAGTCCTGTGCTGATCTGAGTATCGCAAGTACAGGCCACCGTTACACAAGTCTAGATTAACTCAATCAGTATGGGTCAGCACGGGCTGAGAAAGGCCGCACTCCGTTGTTTAAAGCATTAATTGGAAGACAGGAAGACTGGCATTGGGTAGGTAGCATGCTTGGATCCAATCCACCGCTGGTGGTCTGACGTGAGACCAATGCATTGAGCTGCGGAAAACTCGCTGATACATAAAATCAAGGGTCAGGGAAAGATTGACAACTACAACTTGCGTTACTATTCTTTACCTTGTGCTGTTGCTGTAGAGACTACCGTAAGGACGAGGACCAAGCATCTAATGAATGTGCTTGACATGGTAGAGCCGACTAAAGTCGCAAGGGGTGCCTGGGTGCCAGGCACATTGGCATGCTAGTTTTGGAAACTACCTGTGACTGCAATCACAATTCACAATCATGCATTGGTCCAGGCTTTCGACTAACATGTCAAAATGGCAATCTGCCATTGTCAGGTATATATCATAGTCGTGCTAGGCTAGAATGATGGATGTCTTTAGCAGACAGATAATACTGAACAGTTCACAGTCTGAGTCAAGCTATGAACAACTGAGCATATAGAAGTGTCAATATTTATTTATTTTGAAGAGCTAGATCAGCCTAGAAGCTGGGGTTTATGTCAAGTTTTGTTTTGTAGATTTCAGCTTCAAAAGCAAGCTGACCAATTAACACCCAGGAAAATGAGATTCAGGCAAAGGAAAAGTGAGTCCACATAAATTCTGGGCTAATCTATGTTCTCCAGTAGCTAGGATCAGGAGTGCGCCAAAGGACGCTGGTGATAGGAGAGTGACTGTTGAGACAACTATGGAGGTATACACCCTTCTTTCCCTCTTGCGCTGAACGTCCATCTAGAGCATGAATGATCTGGTGCATGTGAAATCAAGGTCGCGTGTCAGGACCAATTACCCCTTTCTTTAGCAGCTTCCCCACTGTGGAGCTGTGGGGACAATTGTGCAATTGCAGTTTCCCCAGCTCCTGTCCCAACTTCGCCGATACACCACTCTAGGCTGTAGAATATTTCATCGTGAGCCCGAGGCCACCCAACCAAGTTCTGAATTAAAGACAAAGCGAATCCTACAGATCTTGTGCTTCTGTTCCAATTTGGGATGGAATGGTCGTTTCATGCGATCTATTTCCTCGTGACCCATCTTCCCCCAAGGAGAGATGGAGACCATGTGTACGAACAATTTTTGGTATACTGCCTTTTCTAAAACTATAAATGCATCTCAGCTTCATGTTCAGCGGTCTCCTTGACCCATGAAGGTCAGATGATTGATTTCTCTCCCATAATTTCAAGGCATTGACTCTCAACAGTACAGCCCAACAATTGCGTCTAATCCAGTGTGTATCTTTTCATTGACTGTTCACCTGCTCTCATCGTCGTCGTAGTATGTGGTGGGCTCCTTTGCTTGCATTGGAGGAGGCCTCTTTGGCCTTGATATCTCCTCCATGTCTGGCGTTTTGAACGTAAGCTCTTGATTTTACCCTACTATCTCTCGCCCTCTGACATCCGATTAGAACGAGGCCTACCTGAACACGTTCCACAATGTAAGTAACTTTTTTCTGAGTATCGTCATTTTCTGGTTCCTGAAGCTTTTGCAGCCCAGTAGTGACGCTCAGGGTGCCATCGTTGCATCAATGCCCGCGGGATCATTTGTTGGAGCATTGCTCGTAACACAATTGGCGGATCGTCTAGGTCGTAAACCAACCGTTATTCTTGCTGGCATGATCTGGGTTATTGGGTCCATCTTGCAATGTGCTTCCGTTGTTCGTGTGGTTACTTTTCGCTTCATCCGCCTGACCCTGAGTTTTCAATCAGAACCGCGGTATGCTCGTTGCTGGTCGCATCATCTCTGGTATCTCTGTTGGCTTGTCCAGTGCCGTTGTTCCTATATATCAATCCGAGGTCACCGCTCCTAGGATCCGTGGCCGTATTGTCTCCCTTCAGCAATGGTCCGTCATTACCCTCGCTTCCATATTAATTTACGTACTGAACTTGTACGATGTGATAGGTCCATCACTTGGGGCATCTTGATACAGTATTTCATTCAATTCGGTTGTTCGTATATTGATGGTGTCGCTTCGTTCCGTATTCCCTGGGGTCTTCAAATGATCCCTGCCATTATCTTGTCCCTTGGTATGCTTTTCTTCCCAGAAAGCCCCCGTTGGCTTCTCGATCACGGCCGGTACGTTCTTCCGCGGAGCAATATACCAATGTTATTTCTTACACGACGTGCAGCGAAGATGAAGCCCTTCAGGTTCTAGCAGATCTTCACGGAGGAGGTAATAAAAATGACGAACTAGTCATGCTCGAATACGAAGAGATTAGGCAGCAAGTGTGTATTGTCCTTCTCTCTGTTCTCCTGCTCTTCTTATAGTATCCATCAGGTCGAATTTGAACGTACAGAAGGCGCTAGGTCTTATCTTGATCTATTCAAGGGTGGTAACCCTCGTCGTGTCTTCCTTGGATGTGCCCTTCAAATGTGGTCTCAACTTTCTGGAATGAACGTCATGATGTAAATGCCATTTTTCTTATCTCATCACGATATTTATATCCATTCCGCCTTTAGGTACTACATCGTTTATGTCTTCCAGGGTGCCGGCTTGACAGGTCGTCGCAGCAACCTCATCGCCGATGTAAGTTACTGTTTGCTACGCATTGGTCAATGGGAAGTAAATGTCTTTCCTCTTAGGCGGTCCAATACGTCCTCAACGTCGCTTTGACTGGTGTGTTACCATCACTTCAGTCAGATCGATATACCTCGATTGAATTCATCGATGACAGTTCCTGCCATTATTTACATTGACAAATGGGGTCGCAGGCCCATGATTCTCGCTGGTACATTGCTTATGGGTTTCTGGCTTTATCTTGTCGGAGGTTTACAGGGACGTTTTGGAAACTGGAGTTCAATCGATAACAGTCGTATGTTTCTCATGATCTTGACGCAGACCATTCCATAACATCCTTGGCAGCGATCTGGGTTGTTGAGAACAATGACCCTGCCACCAAAGCTATCATTGTTTGCTCCTACTTCTTCGTTTGCAGGTATGTTGATTGATCAATGCATCTCGAAGTCACACGAGTTAATGAATTCGCCTCAGTTTTGCTATCACTATGGGTCCTGTCTCTTGGACATACCCCGCTGAGTTGGTGAGCATGATCCTTTTCAAAAACATGTTTTTCATTATATTGAGATGGATTCTTAGTATCCATTAAAAATCAGAGGGAAAGCAGTATCTTTGGCAACGGTAAGCATTCCTTGATTCAGACTTTCTAAGATCAATTATAACCACAAATATCAGGCAACCAACTGGCTTTTCAACTTTGCTCTCGCATACGCCGTCCCTCCGGGCCTTAACAAAATCGCATGGAAAACTTACTTCATATTTGGAACGTTCAATTTTGCTGCTTTCATCCATGTCCTCTTCATGTACCCAGAAACCGTCGGACGATCTCTTGAGGAGATTGAAGAAATCTTCCAACAGGGTCATGTGTTCTCTGCATGGGCCATCGGCAGGAACATCGGTAAGAAGACACTTGATCAAGTTGTTTCCGATAAGGTGAGCATTCGTACGTCGAGGGCAACAAGTCGCTTAGCATATTCATATTCCTCTCAGCATAAGGACTCGCATTCACTGGAAGAAGAAGAAAAGGCATAGCTTTGAATAATCTTGTTGTATAACGATGTTTATGTGGGCTAGTTCGGAACGCTTAATGACTATATTACGAAAGTGAAAGGAAAATTAAATGATAGTTTTCAGTTATATCTGATTGAGGCAACAGGTAGACATTTAATAAGTATAAGTAATGAGGAAGATACACATTTCGAGTCACTAGGACCAGAAAAGAAAGAGACAATGCCTAGGAAAAGAACTGACTGGCTAAATACAAGTGCTCGAGTGTGTGCTTATTTATGCAGTAATGAATGTCTGTAAAATAATGATCAATGTGCAGATATAACTACAATGATCATGATATAAATGAAATGAATATGAAATAAAGAGAGATGACAAGATGAACGTGACAAGTTGTGGGCTCGAACTTTGATACTTGCCCTCAGCAAGGCATCACACGGCTGGTAAAACACTCAAGCGAGTGCGAAACTTCTTGAAGGAATCACAAGGAAGGGATTTGGTGAAGATGACCACTAACATGTCCTTAGTATAATGAAAAGCCACCTCGCCATGTTCAATATGCTCCCAAATGAATGATGATGAATATCAATATGCTTCATATGAGAATGTGAGACAGGGTTGTCAACATGAATAATAGTTGCGGTGGTTTGAGAGAAGTAGAGTTCTTGAAGTAAAGTGCTAACCGTCTATCTTCATTTAACAATATGTGGTCAAATTAATCATACTCTTTCTTATGAATCAAGGAACTTCATTCTTCATCTTCCAAGGAGAGTTCTTTCATCACTTGGGCTGCTAGAAACTTCAGTTTGATCAGGATAATGTCTTTGTTGTTATGAGATCCATGGTTAGCTTGTTACAAAAATACATCAGGTTTGTCCATAGACTTACCTGGGCAATGGTATAACTTGAAGTCAAACCTTGCTAAATATAGGGACTAGTGGGCTTGTTGGCAGTTGAGTTTCTTCACTGACATAAAGTATTCCAGATTTATATGGTTTGTCCAAATCTCTACAGAGTTTGTGGTCCCTTTAAGAAAGTACCTTCATTTTTTGAAACAGGATGTGACAGATGCAGACATTGTTGAAACTCTAGCAAATATCTACTTGGTGAAGTATTGTTTACCTTGAAGTTGGAAGACTAATTCAGAGATCAGTGGGAGGGTACTTATTCTTAACCACTAATTGAAATGATCAATGGTGCACTAAGTAGTCTTATATAGCAAGAATCTCATGGGGATCATAAGAGAACTCAACAAGGAGTTCCTAATGTATTCCTACATTATATATACTAGCACATGATCTGTGCTAACAATAAATAACCCTACCCTAATGTCTATGCATCAGCTATGAAGTAAACATGTCATAGACCTTGACATTATCCTTCTAGTCTTTTTTACAATGTTCTAGACATTATGTCATGTGCCTCTTCATTGTCCAAGAAATAAAAGAAAAATAAAACAAAAGAAAAAGAGAAATTAAATCAAAGAAAAAGAAAAGAAAATCAAAATAAAATATAAGGGTTCAAGTATACCATGACATAATAGTGTTGAGATTCCTATAGTCTTACACTAATCTGAGAGATCCATTCTTCTTCTTTATGAAAAAGACCAGTATAGCTATAGGAGACTTGAAAGGCTATATCTAACCAGTGAGAAGATTTTCAGCAATGAATACATTTAGTTCTGTTTGTTCTATTGGTGATAAGAAATATACTTTAGATAACTTAGGCTTAGCATTAGGAATAATTTTGATAATAATGATCCTATTAGTAATAATCTTGAAGTATGTTGAAGTTTTTATTTGTAGATACAGATTTAAATTTTTGAACATGGGGAACAATAAGAAGGTATACTTATTTGTTATTATACTTTTATGTTGTGGCAACTACTAACCAAGATGGTCAATAGTGTACTAAGTAATCTTATAGAGCAAGAGTCTCATGGAAATTACAAGAAAACTCAACAAGGAGTTCCCAATGTATTTCTGTCTTATTTATACATAGTCTATGCTAATGATGAATAATCCTACTCTAATATATATGTTAGAAATATAAAGAGTGGACTCTATCTTATTTTCTTTTCTTTTCTTGTCCTTTCAGTCTATTCTATTTTTAGAACTAGAGTTAGGGATTAGTGGGATGTCACAGTTCATGATCACACTGTCACATGATCATGTGCCATGATAGAAAATGGTAGAAGATTCTGAAAGGAATGACATCATACTATATATTATATATATAGTGGCTTTAAGGCAGATATATGGTCATTTAGGGTAGGCTAAAAGTAGGCTAAAAGTAGTAGTGCACAGACCAGTAGTCTGAGATATATAAGGTAGACAATCCTATACAGAGTTCTCTTGTGTAATCTTATAGAAGGTTCCTTTTCTAGACTCACTCTAAGGTCTTGAGATTGTAACAATATACACTATGAGATGAATATACTATAAATATTATGACTTAAGTCCTTGAGTAAAGACAAAATATAACTTTTTTATTGAGTAACATAAAAGAATTTGACAGAGTTTTAAGTACAAGATAGTCTATCTTATATACTATCAACTGTGATCTATGTACATACTATAACTAACCTACTCTAAAGTTCATATACACTCCATAAGGTCAACATGCTATTGCTATGCTGTATGATGTCATCTGTTCCAGAACTTTCTATATTCTTCTCTATGTCACAGTTTTATTATACTTTGTGACTTATATGAATATCACATATTACATTATCTTATACTCTTTGTCTAAGTTCAAAATAAATAAAAGTGAAAATAAAAACTCAAATAAAGTAAAAGGAAAAAACAGAAAAGAAAAATAAAAGGGAAATAAAATAAATCAAAGCCAAGTTTACTATTTACAGCTCTAATAATAGATATGCATCTTAATATTATTTCTTCTAGTTTTTTTTACAACATTCTAGATTTAGAACATGATTTCATGTGATGTGTCATGTGACTGAGGTCATATGTCTTCTTATCATTCAAGAAATCAAAGAAAAGGAAAATCAAATCAAAGAAAATAGATAAAAAGAAAAGAAATCCAAATAAAATATAAGGGTCCAAGAGTATCATGATACTTTGAAAAGCTTTAGAGAGTTGCTATGAAGGGAAAGCTGTAGTGTGGAAGTCTGGGGGCCAAGAGCTTGAGAAGTAGCTAGATTATATGGATGTAGTTTTCTAGTTTTTTCTTGTATTTTTCAAAAGTTGCAAAGTTTGGTACTATATTCTTAAAGTCTTCTGCATGGGCAAAAAATATTAGAACAGTTAGTAGGATATGTAGAGATTTATGGACTTTCACAACTTCTAGAAGAATTTAAGTGTTAAGAACAGACTAGCTACTGAACCAGTTACATTAAAAGTGCACAATGTCATACTTAGCTTTAACATCTAGCTAGTACTATAAATAGCTGCACTCAAGAGTTATGCCATATATTGTGGTTTCAAAGCCTTAACAGTCTTATAGGATTTCTAAAGGACTCAGTAAACTCTGCTTTACAGAATATCCAGTCTAATGGAGATACATAGCTAAACAACTAATACTATCCCTAGTAACACTCCTAGCCATGTTACACTTTCATACTAACAACTATTTATTTAAAGAGAATGGTTTTATCAGGAGTTAAACCACCAACTACTTGGAAGCTTAACATTATGTTAGAAACAGACTAGCCACTGAACTAGTTACACTAAAAGTACACAATGTCAAGCTTAGCTTTGATATTTGGCTAGTACTATATATGTACTTTATACTGTACTCCTGACACTAAGTTTCATTATTAAGTACTATCAATACATTGCTTACCTCTAGGAGAATCTAAGATAACAGAGTAAGATTTCTGAAGACAACAAACATTCTATATAGCTATAACATATATTCTAATCTCCTGGATCAGCTTATATGATAAGAAATGATAAAGACAATATGATTAGAGATGTTTCCAATAGAAACACCTAGAATATTAGTGTCATATACCAAGTTCACTTATCTAGAAAACACATCCCCATGGTACATTCCTTGTCAACAGCTAAAACCTGCCTTTTACAGTGGCTACCTTACTCACAACATACCTCACAGCAGTGGTGCAATTGTCTGGGTAGTTTGTCTTCCATAACAGAGATACTTCTATATGACTCAGCCTT
>Ga0157357_1000273_pt1 | contig 21692 bp, 16 predicted proteins | sample AttcapACBM1_FD_111485 | JGI IMG/M metagenome (GOLD analysis project Ga0157357, IMG submission 111485) | Fungus gardens microbial communities from leaf cutter ant in Botucatu, State of Sao Paulo, Brazil - Atta capiguara ACBM1 | ecosystem: Host-associated > Fungi > Mycelium > Unclassified ... | reverse complement strand
CTGGCCGATACTATTGCCCGCTATGCCTGGGCACACGGAAAAATCGGGGTAAAACCGTGAGAGAGGCAGAGCGGCATTGCATTTTCAGCCAAAACAGGCAAAATACATTGCTTTCCCGGCGCGATGTCTTTAAAAGAACAGCTTGCGGCTGGTTTTGTCTTGTCTTTTGACAAAAGCGGGATTTCTGCCGCAAGAAAGCCGCAACAGGAGCATAATAATCTATAGTCGGGGCGGGGTTTCATCGTCCGGTGCAGTATTAAAGAGCAAATTCGGTAATTATGATACGATTTTTCGGCTATATATTTGCGGTTGGCGCGGCAGTTCTGATTATCGGCCTGGGTGTGGCTGCAGCTTATGTCGGCACAGTCAGCAAAGATTTGCCCGATTATGAAGTGCTGGAACATTATCAGCCGCCGGTAATGACCCGCATGCACGCCGCCAATGGCCGGCTCATGGCAGAATTTGCCGTAAAAAGGCGGCTTTATCTGCCGATACAGGCCGTGCCGGATATGGTCAAGGCTGCCTATATTTCAGCGGAAGACAAGAATTTTTATGAGCATTTCGGCCTTGATCCGGAAGGTTTTTTGCGCGCTATTGTCAATAATGTGAAAAATATCGGCTCCGGCCGCCGGCCGGAAGGCGCTTCCACCATTACCCAGCAGGTGGCGAAAAATTTTCTCCTTACCTCCAATGCCACTCTGCAAAGAAAAGTGCAGGAAGCTATTTTGGCCATGCGGATCGAGAAAGCCTATTCCAAAGATCATATTCTCGAGCTTTATCTCAATGAAATTTATCTTGGCCGCGGCGCTTACGGCATTGCCGCCGCGGCGCTCACCTATTTTAACAAATCGGTTAATGAATTAAGCGTCGGGCAAATCGCTTATCTGGCATCGCTGCCCAAAGGGCCGGCCAATTATGACCCGTTCAAGCATACGGATCGCGCTCTTGCCCGCCGTAACTGGGTGCTGGATCGCATGGCGGAAAATAATTATATTTCTGCCGAAGATGCTGCCATTGCCAAAAAAAAGCCGCTCGGCGTGACTTTGCGCGGCGATGACAGCTATATTTTTGCCGCCGATTATTTTACTGAGGAAGTGCGCCGCCAGATTGTGGCGCGCTATGGCTCCGATACGCTCTATCAGGGCGGGCTTTCCGTCCGCACGACCCTGGATCCGCAGCTGCAATATATGGCGCGGGCGGCGCTGCATGAAGGCCTGATTAAATTTGACCATACTTACGGCTGGCGCGGAGCGTTTGACCATATTGACATTATCGGCGACTGGGGGGTGCCGCTTGCGGCGATTGAAGGCTATGCCGATTTGCCGGAATGGCGCCTGGCTGTTGTTCTCGATACAGACAAAGAAGGCGTGAAAATCGGCCTGCAGCCGCAAAAAGAGCTTTCCGGCTCTCTTTCTACCCAGCGGAAAACCGGTTTTATTGCCGCTGCCGATATGAAATGGGCCTATCGCCGGGTTGACGCCAAAGGTTACCGTTTCAGCGCCAAAGACCCGGGCGGAGTTGTAAAACCGGGTGATGTTATTTTTGTTCAGGCCGTGAAAGGCAGCAAAAATGCCTATAGTCTGCAGCAATTTCCTAAAATTCAGGGCGCTATGGTGGTGATGGAGCCGAAAACCGGGCGTGTTCTGGCGATGATTGGCGGTTTTTCTTTCTCCAAATCCGAATTTAATCGCGCTACTCAGGCGCATCGTCAGCCCGGTTCGGCTTTCAAGCCTTTTGTTTATTCAGCCGCGCTGGATAACGGCTATACGCCGGCTTCTGTCGTGCTGGACGGGCCGGTGGAAATTGATCAAGGGCCGGCGGGTATCTGGCGTCCTAAAAATTATGGCGGCACATTTGCCGGGCCTTCCACCTTGCGTTACGGCATTGAGCATTCGCGTAATTTGATGACCGTGCGGCTGGCCAATGATGTCGGCATGCCGATTGTCGCCGAATATGCCGAGCGCTTCGGCATATATGATCATTTGCAGCCGGTTCTGGCCATGGCGCTGGGCGCCGGTGAAACCACGGTTTTGCGGCTTGTCAGCGCTTATGCGGTTATCGCCAATGGCGGGCGTTCTCTTGATCCTTCTTTGGTTGATCGTATCCAGGATCGCTACGGGAAGACGATTTATCGCCATGATCGCCGCATTTGCGAGCAATGCAATGTCAAAGCCTGGCAAAACCAGCCGGAGCCGGTTTTGATTGATGAGCGCGATCAGGTGCTGGATCCGATGACGGCCTATCAGATCACCTCTATGATGGAAGGGGTGATACAGCGCGGCACGGCCCGGCGGCTGCAATATTTAAACCGCGATATTGCCGGTAAAACAGGCACGACCAATGATTCCAAAGATGCCTGGTTTGTCGGTTTTACGCCGGATATTGTTGTCGGCGTCTATATGGGCTATGATACGCCCAAATCGCTGGGGGCGGCCGGCACAGGCAGCTCTCTGGCGGCGCCTGTCTTTGGCAATTTTATGGCCAGGGCCATGCAGGGCAAGCCTGATGTGCCCTTTAAAGTGCCGGAAGGCATGATACAAGTGGCCATTAACCGCAAAACCGGTATGCGCGCCGGCAGCGGTGACAGCAATGCTTTTGTCGAGGCTTTTAAACCGGGAACCGGGCCGGCCGATATTTATCAGGTTATCGGCGCGACCGAATCCTTCCGCGAAGGGGTGAAGGTGCCGTTAAAATCACCGCAGGTCAACCAGGCTATTCAGAGCGGCGCCGGCGGCTTGTATTAAAATGATCATAATCGGCCATTTGCCGGGCAAAGGCTTGTTATACAGGCTTTCCGGCCGGGCGGCCGGGTTTGCCGTTAACAGTGAGGTATTACGATGCGGGCAGAGACAGAAAATCTGGCTAATGCTGTCAGGCAGGCAATAAGCCTGCTGAGGAGGCATCTTTGACTGGGATCAGGCGCTTAAACGGCTGGAATATCTTAACCAATGCGCTGAAGACCCTTCTTTATGGGACGATAGTGAGCGGGCGCAAAATCTTATGCGCGAGCGCCAGAGCCTGGACGATGCCGTAAGCGCTCTTAACCGTTTTTCCCGGACGCTTGATGATTCTGTTGAGCTGATTGCGCTGGGAGAAGCCGAAGACGATCAAGCCGTTATTGCCGGAGCAGAAGCGGATCTGGCGGCTTTGCAGCGTGAGCTGGACAAGCGGCAAATCGCCATGCTGCTGGCGGGGGAAGCCGATGCTAATGACAGCTATCTGGAAGTGCATGCCGGTGCCGGCGGCACGGAAAGCCAGGACTGGGCTGCCATGCTGCTGCGCATGTATATACGCTGGGCGGAAGGGCATGGCCGCAAGGCAGAAGTGCTGGAAGTGCATGAAGGTGATGAAGCGGGGATAAAATCCGCCACTATTATGATAAAAGGCGCCGACAGTTATGGCTGGCTGAAGACGGAATCCGGCGTGCACCGGCTGGTGCGCATTTCGCCTTTTGATGCCAATGCCCGCCGCCATACTTCCTTTGCCAGTATCTGGGTTTATCCGGTTATTGATGATAAAATTGCAGTTGATGTCAGCGAGGCTGATGTGCGGATTGATACGTATCGCGCTTCCGGCGCCGGCGGCCAGCATATCAATACCACCGATTCCGCCGTGCGCATTACCCATATAAAAACCGGCATTGTGGTGCAGTGTCAGGCTGAGCGCTCGCAGCATAAAAACCGCGCTGCCGCCTGGGCGATGCTGCGCGCCCGCCTGTATGAGGAAGAATTGAAAAAACGGGAAGAAGCAGCCCGGGAGACGCAGGATTCCAAAACCGATATTGGCTGGGGGCACCAGATCCGTTCTTATGTGTTGCAGCCTTACCAGTTGGTGAAGGATTTGCGCACCGGGGTGGAAAGCACCGACCCGCAAGCGGTGCTGGACGGGGATCTGGATCGCTTTATGGAAGCGGCGCTGGCGCAAAAAGTAGAGGGCCGAAAGCAAAATATTGCCGATATAGACTAGTTTTTGCTGTTATGCCGCTAATATTCGTTTTGCCGGGCAGGCGCTTTATGTCGGCCAATGGCCCTGCCGGCGCGGCAGCCGGCAGGGCGGCGGTAAATTTCAGGCCTTCAGCAAAGCTTCAGCCGCCGCCAATACCGCCTGCGCATGGCCGGGGACTTTCACCTTCTCCCATATTTCGGCGATTTTGCCATTGGAATCAATCAGGAAAGTGCTGCGCTCCACTCCCATATATTTCCGGCCATACATAGATTTTTCTACCCAGACGCCGTAAAGCCCGGCCGCTATTTTGTCTTCATCAGCGAGCAGCGTAACCGTCAGGCTGTGTTTGGCGCGAAATTCCCGATGCCGGGCGGCGGAATCGGGCGAAAGGCCGATAAGGGCAATGCCGAGCGCGTCAAATTGCGGTTTTAATGCGGTAAATTGCAGCGCTTCTGCCGTGCAGCCGCTTGTATCATCTTTCGGATAAAAGTATAAAACCACCGGCCGGCCGCGCAAGGCGGACAAGGTCACCTTCTCATTATTTTCATTGGCCAGGGTAAAATCCGGTGCTATATCACCTTTTTGCCTGTTTATCATCAATTTGCCTTCCTTTATTATCGATTATCTGTATATCGTTTTAAGGGCCGGTAAAATACCGTAATGCCCTTGTAACCGCCGGAGGAGCCTTGTCCTTGCCCAATGAGCAAAATGAAAACCAGGCTATGCCGCCGGCTGACAATAGGCAAAAAACCGCAAAAGGCAAAGGGCGCGCCAGGCTGAAACGCCTCTTTTACGCTGTTATTATTGCCGCTGCCATAAGTGTTGCCGCTTTTGCCTCTCTGTTGAAATTTGATCTTGTCAGCGGTTTTCTCGATGACAGGGTGCAGGCCGCCCTGCAAAAGAAAATCGGCGGGTTTGCCGATGTCAATATTGCCAATACCCGCCTGTCGCTGGACAATAATTATCATATTGCCCTGGAAATGACCGATATACCGGTTGTGCCTCATGACGGCGCCATTGAATTAAGCCGTTTGGGGCGGCTGCGCTTTGGCCTGGCCACTATGCCTTTATTGCGCCGCCATATTCAGCCTGTCCAGTTGGAAGTAGATCAGGCGGCGGTGATTGTTCATAAAAATGAAGAATCACCGGGCCTGCTGGCCGCTTTGCCGCAAGACAGCCGGCAACGCATTGATTTTAATGCCGTAACCGAGCTTGTTTTTTTGTCGCTGGAGAAAGCGATAAAAAAAATTGATGCCACATCGATTCATAATTTCCATTTCAGTAATATGGATTTTACGATTAAAAGCCCGAAGGGGGAACAGAAATTTTCTGTTCAGCAGCTCCGTTTGCGCCGCCTGCAGCAGACAGCCGATATAGAAGCCTCGCTTTTATGGCTGGGGCAGACTATTGCAATTAAAGCCAGTGCCGCGCTGGACAATGAAGGCCGGGTAGAAAATTTTACCGCGGCGGCTGATAATCTGCCCCTGCGGCTGGGAGCCGCCGATAATGAAACGCCGTATCTGGCGCATGGCCGCACCAAAAGCAGCTTTTTCCGCCTGAGGGGGGCAGCCAATATACGCATTAACGGCACACTGGCCGCCAATGGCAAAAAGCAACTGGCCGCCGGTGTTAATCTGGTTGATACGCATAGCGATATTGCGGTTGAAACGGCTATTCCCACCCGGTTTGATCTGACGGCCGGCTATGAGCAAGGCAGCGGGCAGATCATGCTGCAGCCTTCTCTTCTTGCTATAGGCGGGCTGAAAATCCCCTTTACCGGGCATTTCGGCCCTTTGCCGCCGGCTGAAGCCGGGCAGGATACAAAACAGGCGGATCCGGCCGCGGCAGATACCGGCAAAGGCCAATACAGCCTGGCGATCAAGGCTGAAAATGCAGAGTCTTCGCCGGCGGATTCGCCGGCTGAGGTTTTATCTTTCAGCCTTGATACAGGCGGCCGTTTTTCCGCGCTGGAAAAAAAGCTCAGCCTGGATAATTTTTCACTGCAGACAGAAAAGGCCGCCCTGCTGGGCAATGGCAGCCTGCGCTTCGGCAGCCAGGGCTTCCCGGAGACTATATTTATTCTGCATACAGAGGCAATGCCGATAGATGAAGCCAAGCAATTATGGCCGATAAATATTGCGCGCGGCGGCAGGGCCTGGGTATTGTCGCATATTTTCGGCGGCAATCTGCGCAATATGCAAATAGAAATTGCCCTGCCGGAAGGCTTTTACCAAAAGGGCAAGCTGCCGCCGCTATTGAGCGAAAAAGAATTGCGCCTGACGACAATGCTGGACAATACACGCGCCGATCTTGTCGGCACTTTGCCGCCGCTGCGCGAGGCTTACGGGCAGATAAACCTCAAGGGCAGAAATACCGTTATCAATCTGGGCAAGGCTCTGGCCTATGTTGAAGACGGCCGGCCGATACATGTTGCCAATGGCCAGATGTCCTTCACCTGGCGCCCGGGCGAGCCGCTTTGGGCTGATATGACCGCCAATATTGACGCCACAGTCGGCGCAGCGGGGAAATTGCTGGAATGCCGGCCGGTAAATGCCGCCCAAAAAGTGCCCTTTAATATGCAAAAAGCCAAAGGAGAGCTGCAAACACGGCTGAGCCTGCATTTCCCCCTGCATAAAATCACCGGCACACAAAGCGCGCAGGCGATTGTCTGGAGCACCGATATTCAGTTTCGGGATTTTTCTTTGGGTGAGCCGTTTCGCGGCATGCAGATAGCCAATGCCGCCGGCCGCGCGCAGATTGACCAAAAACGGGCGCAGATTGACGGCACGGCGCTGTTAAACGCTATTCCCGCCACTGTGTCTGTGCTCTACCCTTTGAACGGCGCTGCTCCGCCCGCTGCCGGCCCGGCCGAACCGGTGGCGAAAAAAGAACAGCTTATATTCCGTTTTGATGATAAATTGCGCCATAAATTATTCCCCGCTCTTGATATTTTCCTGCAGGGCGCTATTGCCGCCAATGTCGGGGAAGAACAGGCCGGGCGGCGGCCTGTCCGGGTAGATTTGTCAAAAGCTGTTGTGCAGATTCCGTGGATCGGCTGGAAGAAAGGCAGCGGCATTGCCGCCAAAGCCGAAATGAGCCTGCCGGCCAATGGCGATCTGAAAAATATGGATATTAACGATTTTGTCTTAAGCGGCCCCAATTTTCAGATTAGCGGCAAAATAAAAATCCGGGACGGCAATTTTGTCTCGGCCGATTTCGCTAAATTTGCTTTAAATCGCGGCGACAGGCTGGCGCTTGCCGTCACGCGAAACGCCAAAACCTATCAGGTCAGGCTGGGCGGCCAGGTTTTTGATATGCGCGCTTTAATCAAAAATATGGCGGAAAGCGCGGCGGCCGATAATAGCAGCGGCAGCGCCGTGGTTTTAACCGGAGCTGTTGATACGGTGCAGGGCTTTTATGGCGAAAATCTGCATAATTTCCGGGTGATTTATAATCGCAGCCTGAATGGCGATAATACGCTTATGGTCAATGCCGTGAGCAAGGCGCAGGTGCCGCTTAAAGCGCAGATTTCCCGGCAGAAAGGCCTGCAGCGTCTTGATATTGTCAGCGATGATGCCGGGGCCTTTTTGCGCTTTATGAATTATTATGACAAAGTGCAGGGCGGCCGGCTGGAAAGCAGGCTGCAATCCGGCCATAGCGGTGTTTTAAACGGCCCTATGCGTATCCATAATTTTGCTATTGTCAATGAGCCGAAGCTTGCGGCGCTGGTTTCCGCCGATAAAAGCAAAGGTAAAAAAGGCCGGCTGAACGGCAGCTATCTGGCGATTGATCAGGCTTATGGCCGCCTGACCAAGGGGCCTGATTATCTGACTATTGATAATGGGGTGATTCGCGGCGCCAGCCTGGGCGCCACTTTTCAAGGCGTTGTTTATGATGCCGGCGGCAATATTGCCGTCACCGGCACATATATGCCCGCTTATAGCGTTAATCGCATTTTTGGCGATGTGCCGCTTTTAGGCTCTGTCCTCGGCAATGGCCGTGATAAAGGGCTTATCGGCATAACGTTCAAGGTAGAAGGCAAATTCAAATCGCCGAAAGTTGTTGTTAATCCGGTTTCGGCTTTGGCGCCGGGCATTTTGCGCTCTATTTTTGAGTTTAAACAACCGTAAGCCCGGCTCTGGGGCGGGCTTTATCGCAGCCGGGCCGGGCAGGGTTTCCCGCCGCTCATCGGCAAGGCGCTCCGGCATAATGGCCGGCTCCGTGAGAGGAGTTTTAAGGCCGCAACCAGGCGGTTATGAGCGGCAGCGGCTTTGCCGCCGGGAATGGTTAAGGGGGAGGGACGCCGGCTTAGCCGATTTTTACCAGCACATGCTTTTTGCGGCCGAAAGACAGCTTGATAATAGTATTATCCGCTTCGGCCAGAGTGATATTTTGTGTCGCATCTGTCGCTATTTTATCATTTATCCTGATGGCGCCGCCCTGGATATGACGCCGCGCTTCACCATTGGATTTCGCCAGCCCGGCTTTTACCAGCAGCGTCAACAGCCCTATGCCCTGCGCCAATTCAGCCGCGCTCAGGGTAATATGCGGCAAATCTGCGCCTAAACGTCCTTCTTCAAAAACCTGACGCGCCGTTTCCGCCGCATTTTCCGCCGCCGGGCGGCCATGCAGCAAAGCGGTTACTTCCGTGGCCAAAATCTTTTTTACTTCGTTTCTTTCCGCCCCCCGCAATTTGGCCAGACGGGCGATTTCGGCCATTGGCAAAATCGTATAAAGCTTGAGAAAACGCTCTATATCGGCATCTTCGCAATTACGCCAATACTGCCAGAATTGATAAGGGCCGAGCAAATCGGCATTCAGCCAGACAGCGCCGCTCAAGGATTTGCCCATTTTTACGCCGGAAGCGGTGGTTAAAAGCGGCGAGGTTAAAGCATAAAGCTGTTTTGTCCCCAGCCGGTGGCCGAGATCAATGCCGTTAACAATATTGCCCCATTGATCGGATCCGCCCATTTGCAGGCGCACATCATGGCTTTTATACAGCTCAACAAAATCATAGGCCTGCAAAATCATATAATTAAATTCAAGGAAAGATAAAGATTGCTCGCGTTCCAGCCGCAATTTTACCGAATCAAAAGACAGCATGCGATTAACGGAAAAATGCCGGCCGACATCGCGCAGAAACTCCAGATAATTGATCCGCTCCAGCCAGTCGGCATTATTCAATATGAGCGCCTTATTTTTGCCGGCCGTTTTGCCAAATTGCAGATAGCGGTCAAAAACCCGGCGAATACCGGCAATATTGTCGGCAATATTGTCGGCTGCCAGCAGCCGCCGCGCTTCATCTTTAAAGGAAGGATCGCCGATAAGCCCGGTGCCGCCGCCCATCAGCGCAACCGGCCGGTGGCCGGTGTGCTGCAGCCAGTAAAGCATCATAAGCTGGATCAGGCTGCCGACATGGAGGCTTGCTGCTGTCGGATCAAAACCGATATAGGCGCTGACCGAATTTTTGGCCATGAGCGCGTCCAGCCCCTCGGCATCAGATAGCTGGTGGATAAAGCCGCGCTCGCTCATAATATTGAGAAAATCAGACTTATAGTGAGACATAGCTTCTCCTGTCGGTTATAAAAACCATAATGAGGGAACAGGCCCCGGCTGCCCTGACAGCCGGCCTTATAAATAGCCTTTAATAGTGGGGAAAGCAATTATGAGGCAGATAAAAACCGCAATCGGCCTGATGAGCGGCACTTCGCTTGACGGTATAGACGCCGCTTTGTTGCAAAGTGACGGGCAGGATTATGTCGCCGTGCTCGGCACACGGCATCAGCCTTATGCAGCGCCTTTTCGGCGCAAATTGCAGCAGGGCCTGATTGCGGCCCAGTCGCTTAAGCGGCCGGAAGAGCGGCCGGGCCTGCTGCCGCAACTGGAAGAAGAGCTGACTTTATATCATGAGCAAGCAGTGAAAGCTTTGCTGCGGCAGCAAGGCCGGCCGGCCGGCGCCGTTGATCTCATCGGTTTCCACGGGCAGACGATTCTGCACCGCCCGCCGCCGGCGGCGGCGGCAGGTGAGGCCAAAGCCGGGGGAACGCCGCCGCCGGGCTTTACCGTGCAATTAGGCAATGGCGCTTTGCTGGCGCGGCAAACCGGCATTGATGTTGTGGCCGATATGCGCAGCGCCGATATGCGCGCCGGCGGCGATGGCGCGCCGCTTATCCCGGTTTATCACCGGGCTTTAGCCGCCGGTTTGCAGGGGCAATATCGCCTGCCGCTGATCTTTGTCAATATTGGCGGCATTGCCAATTATACTTATGTGGCACAAACCGCTGAAAACAGCGCCGGCGGCCTGGAAGCGGCCGATTGCGGCCCCGGAAATTGCCTTATTGATCAATGGGCTGAGGTAAAAACCGGCGCGTTTTTTGATAAAAACGGCGCCGCCGGGCAAAAGGGCAGGGTGCTGCCCCGGCTGGCGCAGGCCTATGCTGCTTTGCCGATTTTTCATCAGCAGCGCCGCTCTTTTGACCGGGCGGATTTTCCGCCTTTGCACATATTTTTGCGCTCTTGCCCGGAGGAAAATGTCACTTATGAAGATGGCGCGGCGACCTTGGCCTTTATCACCGCTTCGGCCATTATCGCGGCGCTGCGGCGCCTGCCGGCGCCGGCAGCAACGGTTTTTGTCAGCGGCGGCGGGGTAAAAAACGCCGCTATTATGGCGCATTTGCGCCAATCAGGCCGTGAGCAGGGCATGACGGTTATCGCCGCCGGCCAGGCCGGGCTTGATAGTAATTTTATGGAGGCGGAAGCCTGGGCCTATCTGGCGATTCGCTCTTTTTATCATTTGCCGCTGACTTACCCGGCAACCACCGGCTGCCGCCGGCCGGTTAGCGGCGGCGTTTTTTATGCCGCCAAAGGCGCGCCATAAAGGCCGGCTCTGGCTTGCCTGAGGAGCAGCGCCTAGCGCAAAAGCAGCGGTTTGGCCGGCGGCGCCTTCGCCCCCAGCCTCTCATCAAGATACAGGCTGCATTTTGCCGCCAGCTCGGCTGTTTTACCGGTAAAGAAATGATTGGCGCCGGCTATCACCTCGCGGGTAATGGCAATGCCTTTTTGCATATTCAATTTATCCGCCAGGGCCTGCACATCTTTGACCGGCGCCACTTTATCGGCATCGCCGTGAATAATCAGGCCGGAAGAGGGGCAGGGCGCCAGAAAGCCGAAATCATAGAGGTTAGGCTGCGGCGCCACCGCAATAAAGCCTTCAATCTCCGGCCGGCGCATCAAGAGCTGCATGCCGATCCAGGCGCCAAAGGAATAGCCCGCCACCCAGCAGGATTTGGAATCCGGGTGCAGGCTTTGAATCCAGTCCAGCGCGGCGGCGGCGTCTGATAATTCGCCGGTGCCGTAGTCAAATTCACCCTGGCTGCGGCCAATGCCGCGGAAATTAAAGCGCAAAGTGGTAAAATTGCGCTCCTGAAACAGGTAAAACAGGTCATAAACAATTTTATTATTCATATTGCCTTTAAATTGCGGGTGCGGGTGCAAAATAACGGCAATAGGAGCATTTTTCTCGGTTGAAGGCTGATAACGCCCCTCCAGACGCCCGGCCGGGCCGTTAAAAATCACTTCAGGCATAAGTATCTGCTCCGCATTCAAGAGAAAAAAGCGCCGAAAACCGCCCGGCTTGACGGCCGGCGCCAAAAAATTTAGGATCGCCCGGCTGGTTTTCAGGGCTTTCCATGCCTTAAATAGGCCTTTTCATGCGCTTATTTCAAGCAAATTACGCAGGAAAGCGGCCGGCCGGCGGAAATTTTGATTTTTATAAGCTGTTTTGATCGTAATGAAACGCCTTTATCTGGATTATAATGCCACCGCGCCGCTGACCCCCGGCGCGCGTCAGGCTGTGCTTGAGTCGCTTGATCTGTTCGGCAATGCCTCTTCCGTCCACCGGGAGGGGCGCGCCGCTTTTGCTCTGGTGCAAAAAGCGCGTCAGGCGCTTGCCGCTCTGGTTCAGGCCGACAGTGATGCTATTGTTTTTACCTCCGGCGCAACAGAAGCGGCAGCCAGCCTGTTAACCCCGCATTATTTTATGGGGCGCAAGCCGCTTTTTATGTCTCGCCTTTATATAGGGGCAACGGAACACCCTGCTATTGCCGAGGGCGGTTTTTTTGCTCAAGACGCGCGGGTAAAACTGCCGGTCGATGCCGATGGGCTGGTTCAGCCGGCCAAACTGGCGGCTATTTTGGCGAATCATGACAAAAAACAGGGCCTGCCCTTGGTAGCGGTGCAATATGCCAATCATGAGACCGGCATTATCCAGCCGATTGCCGCTCTGGCTGAGGTAACCCGCCGGGCCGGCGGGCTGATGGTGGCGGACGCCGTGCAGGCGCTGGGTAAAATGCCGCTGAATATAAAAGACAGCGGCGCCGATTTTTTTATTGTTTCAGCGCATAAGATTGGCGGGCTGAAAGGCGCCGGCGCTTATATTGCCTCCGGCAGTCTGATCCGCCCGCGGCCGCTAATGACCGGCGGCGGGCAGGAAAAGGGGCAGCGCGGCGGCACAATGCCGGCGCAGGCGCTGGCCGCTTTTGGCGCGGCGGCTATTGATGCGGCTGAGCAGCTTCAACACAGCGACAAGGCTGCGGCTTTGCAAAAGGCGCTGGAGCAGGGTTTGAAAAAACTCTGCCCGGATTGTGTTATTTACGGTGAAAAGGCAGCGCGCTTAAGCAATACGACTTATTTTTCTCTTCCCTCTATTAAGGCGGAAACGCTGCATATCGCCTTTGATCTGGCCGGTATTGCCACTTCCAGCGGCGCCGCCTGCTCTTCCGGCAAAGTGGGCGCCAGCCCGGTTCTGGCGGCTATGGGCGCGGATACAGCACAGGGCGCTTTGCGTATTTCCACCGGCCCGGCGACAAAACCGGCCGATATTGCCCGCTTTTTGCAGGTTTTGCAGCATATTCTGGCGCGTGAGAGCGGCCGCGCGGCGCTGCCGGAAAAATAATTTTGTTGCCCCCTTGCCAAGCAATTTAGAATTGTTTTAAAAGAGAGCCGTTAAAGCTTGAGTAATTTTATCATATTTTGTAAAACAGCTTGCAGTTATCGCAAGATGACTGGCGGCCGTATTAGTCAAGAGCCGTAAAACAGGGAGAGCGCCATGCCCGCCGTGGAAGAAACCATACGCCAGGTGCGTGAAATTGATGTTGATCAATATAAATACGGCTTTGAAACCGCGATTGAGACAGAAAAAGCCCCCAAAGGCCTGAATGAGGATATTATCCGCTTTATTTCCGCCCGCAAAAAAGAGCCGGAATGGCTGCTGGCCTGGCGCTTGCAGGCTTTTGCGCGCTGGCAGAATATGGCTGAGCCGAATTGGGCGCGGCTGCATTACCCCAAAATTGATTTTCAGGACGCGCATTATTATGCCGCGCCAAAAAATCAGGACGGGCCGAAATCGCTGGAAGAGGTGGATCCGGAATTGCTGGCCACTTATGAAAAGCTTGGTATCCCGCTGAAAGAGCAGGAAATTCTCGCCGGAGTGCGCAGGCAGAATGAGCCGTCTCACCTTGATGATAATATTTACGCTTCCGGCCGGGTGGCGGTTGATGCCGTGTTTGATTCCGTATCTGTGGTCACCACTTTCAAGGACGAGCTGGCGCGCGCCGGGGTGATTTTCTGCTCTATTTCCGAGGCGGTGCGCGAGCATTCCGAGCTGGTGCGGCGTTATCTTGGCTCAGTTGTGCCGATGGCGGATAATTTTTACTCCGCCCTTAATTCGGCGGTGTTTACCGATGGCTCTTTTGTTTATGTGCCGGAAGGCGTGCGCTGCCCGATGGAGCTTTCCACCTATTTTCGTATCAATGAGCGCAATACCGGGCAATTTGAGCGCACTTTGATTATTGCCGATGAGGGCGCCTATGTCTCTTATCTGGAAGGCTGCACCGCGCCGCAGCGCGATGAGCACCAGTTGCACGCCGCCGTAGTTGAGCTGATTGCCCTGAAAGACGCCGAAATTAAATATTCTACCGTGCAAAACTGGTATCCGGGTGACAAACAGGGCAAAGGCGGCATTTATAATTTTGTCACCAAGCGCGGCGATTGCCGCGGCGATAATGCCAAAATATCCTGGACACAGGTGGAAACCGGCTCCGCCATTACCTGGAAATATCCTTCCTGCCTGCTGCGCGGCGACAATTCGCGCGGGGAATTTTATTCTATCGCCGTTTCCAACGGTTATCAGCAGATTGATTCCGGCACGAAAATGATTCATTTGGGCAGGAATACGTCCAGCCGGATTATTTCCAAGGGCATTTCCGCCGGTTTTTCCAATAACACCTATCGCGGCCTGGTCACCGCCCGGCGCAAAGCCGCCAATGCCCGCAATTTTACCCAATGCGACAGCCTGCTTATCGGTAATGATTGCGGCGCTCACACCGTGCCTTATATTGAGGCGCAAAATGCCACGGCGCAATTTGAGCATGAGGCGACAACCTCCAAAATTTCGGAAGATCAGTTGTTTTATGCCATGCAGCGCGGCATTCCCGAAGAAGAGGCGATCGCCCTGATTGTTAACGGCTTTGTCAAGGAAGTGATTCAGGAATTGCCGATGGAATTTGCCGTTGAAGCGCAAAAACTTATCAATATCAGCCTGGAAGGCAGTGTCGGCTGATTTTTTGCTTTAATGTGTTATGAGGCCCGGGCAGGCCGGGAATAGAGAGAGTTACAGGGTAATATTATGTTGGAAATTAAAAATCTTCATGCTTCTATCGCCGAGACGGGGACAGAGATCCTGCGCGGGCTTGATTTAACCGTGCAGGACGGCGAAGTAGCGGCCATTATGGGGCCGAACGGCGCCGGCAAATCAACCCTTTCTTATATTATTGCCGGGCGGGAAGATTATGAGGTAACACAAGGCGATATTCTTTATAACGGCCGCTCGGTGCTGGCAATGGACGCAGCGGAGCGCGCCGCTTTGGGCATTTTCCTGGCTTTTCAATATCCGATGGAAATACCGGGGGTGGCGATGATGGAATTTTTAAAAGTGGCGATGAATGCCCAGCGCAAGGCGCGCGGCGAAGCCGAGCTGAAAGTGCCGGAATTTATCAAAATCGTCAAAGAAGCTACAGCCGGGCTGGAAATGGATATGAGTATGCTGAAGCGCCCGCTTAATGTCGGCTTTTCCGGCGGCGAGAAAAAGCGGGCGGAAATTTTGCAGATGGCGCTGTTGCAGCCAAAGCTGTGTGTGCTGGACGAAACCGATTCCGGCCTCGATATTGACGCTTTAAAAATTGTCGCCGATGGCGTCAATGCCCTGCGCGCCAAAAGCCGCTCCTTTCTGGTGATCACCCATTATCAGCGGCTGCTGGATTATATTGTGCCGGATACGGTGCATGTGCTCTATAAAGGCCGGATTATTAAAAGCGGTGACAAAAATCTGGCCTTGCAATTAGAGCAAAACGGTTATGCCGATATTATCGGCGCAGCGGAATAAAAGGGGCCGGATATGATGACGAATCTGCCAAAAACAGCGGCCGAGACGGCCCTTATCCGCCAGTTTGCCGCTTTGCAGCAGCAGGCTGCCTTTCCGGCGAACGGGCGGGGAGCGGGCTTTCTGCCGTCTTTGCCGCAGCGTCAGGCGGCCATTGCGGCGCTGGAGCAAAACGGCCTGCCGACCCGCCGGCTGGAAGCATGGCATTATAGCGATCTGCGCCGGCTGCTGCCGGAAATTGCCGCTTTTAGCGATAAAGCCAATGGCGCGGCCTTGCCGGTTTTGCTGGCGGCAGCGCCGACGCTGACGCTGATCAATGGCCGGGCCGGGGCGGCGCCGCATTTAACCAACGGGCTAAAAGCTGCTCCTCTGGCCGCCGGCGCTGATTCGGCCGCGCAATCTGCCGGTTTTGACACCGGGGCAGAGGATAAAGGCGCGCTTATCAGCCAGATAAACACCGCCTTTGCCCGGGACGGCTGGCATATTGAAGTTGCTCCCGGCAGCAAGGCGGCGCTTGAGCTGCATAATATCCAGAATGGCGGGCAGGCGCATAGCCGTTTGCCTGTTTATGTCGGCAAAGCGGCGCAGCTCACACTGATTGAGCGGCAGAAAGGTGATAATCAGGCCAGTTTCCTGAGTTTTGCCAGCCGGCTGGAACTGGCGGAAGAAGCAGATGTCACCTGGATTATTGTGCGGGAGAGAGGGTTGAAAGCGGCCGAGCTGAACCGCTTTCAGGCGATTTTGGGCAAAAAATCGCGTTTGCGGCTTTATGTGCTCAATCTTGGCGGCCGGCTTGTGCGGCAGGAAATTGCTGTTGATCTGGCCGGCGAAGGGGCAGATTTCCAGTTGCGCGGCATCAATCTTCTCGCCGGTGCGACACATACAGATACTACCATGTCGGTGCGCCATTTGGTGGAAAACACCGCTTCTGCCGAGATTTTCCGCAATGTGGCGGCAGAACAGGCGCGCGGCGTGTTTCAGGGGATAATCCGGGTAGCGCAAGCGGCGCAAAAAACCGATGCGCGCATGGCCTGCAACAGCCTTATTCTCTCGGACGAAGCGGAATTTAACGCCAGGCCGGAGCTGGAAATTTTTGCCGATGATGTCGCCTGCGGCCATGGCGCCACAGTGGCGGAAATTGACCATAATCATTTATTTTACCTGATGGCGCGCGGTATCCCCGAGAGTCAGGCGCGGATCCTGCTGGTAAAAGCCTTTGTCGGAGCATTGCTGGACGAATTGCCGGAAGATCTGGCTGAGGCCTTGCATAAAACCCTGGCCGGCTGGCTGGAAGGCCATTTCAAGGCAGCCTGAAACAGGGGAAGGAAAAGCGGCATGACAAAAAGCAGCACAATAGCGGTTTTGGATAATGCTTCTATCCGCCGTGATTTCCCCGCTCTGGCAACCAAAATTTACGGCAAGCCGCTGATTTATCTGGATAATGCCGCTTCCGCGCAAAAGCCGCAATGTGTGCTGGAGACTATGCAGCAGGCCTATACGCATTCTTATGCCAATGTGCATCGCGGTTTGCATTATCTCGCCAATGCCGCCACGGAGCTTTATGAGCAGGCGCGGGTGAGGGTGCAGAAATTTATCGGCGCCGAAAGCAGTGACAGCATTATTTTTACCAAAAACGCCACTGAGGCAATCAATCTTGTCGCTTATAGCTGGGCGATGGCGCATTTGCAGGCCGGTGATGAAATTATCCTGACCATTATGGAGCACCATTCCAATCTGGTGCCGTGGCATTTTCTGCGCGAAAGGCTGGGGGTAAAGCTGGTCTTTCTGCCGGTGGCGGCCGATGGCAGCTTTGCTATAGAAAATCTGGATAAAGCGCTGAACAAGCGGACAAAACTGGTAGCCGTAACCCATATGTCGAATATATTGGGCACAGTGCTGCCGGTCAAAGAGATTATCGAGCGCGCCCATGCTGATAATATCCCGGTTTTGCTCGATGGAGCACAGGCCGCCGTGCATGAAAAGGTTAATGTTGCGGCGCTGGATTGTGATTTTTATGTGCTGACCGGGCATAAACTCTATGGGCCGAGCGGCATTGGCGTTTTATACGGCAAGCGCGCCTTGCTGGCTTCCATGCGGCCGTTTTTGGGCGGCGGTGAAATGATTGAAACGGTAGAGCAAAATGCGGTTACCTATAATGCGCCGCCGCACCGGTTTGAAGCCGGAACGCCGCCGATTATTGAGGCTATCGGCCTTGCTCAGGCGCTGGATTATCTGGAAAGTCTGGGGCATGACGCCGTTCACCTTTATGAGCGGGAATTGCTGGCCTATGCGCAGGCGCGCCTGGCGGCGATAAAAGATCTGCGTCTGCTGGGCACCGCCAGAGGCAAAGGGCCGATTATCGCCTTTAATCTGGCTGATATTCACTCGCATGATTTAGCCATGTTTCTCGACCGGCAAGGCATTGCCGTGCGCGCCGGCACCCATTGCGCTGAGCCTTTGCTCAATAGTTTCGGCTTGTCGGCCGTTTGCCGCGCCTCGTTTGGCCTGTATAATAATAAAGCGGAAATTGATATACTGGCTGCGGCGTTAGAAAAAGCCAAAAGTTTTTTTGGCGCGGCGCGCGGCTGAAGGAGAGGCGAAATTATGACGGCTGACAGCATAAATTCCGCCGGGCAAGGGCAGAGCTTGCCGGTTTCCGGCTCGGCTCTGCCGGCAGCAGAGCTGGAGCGCCTGACACAGGATATTATCGCCGCGCTGAAAACGGTTTATGACCCGGAAATCCCCGCCGATATTTATGAATTAGGGCTGATTTACCGGGTGGATATTGAAGATGACCGGCTGGTGAAAATTGAAATGACGCTGACCGCGCCCGGCTGCCCGGTAGCGGGGGAAATGCCGGGCTGGGTGGAAAATGCCGTAGCCGCGGTAGAAGGGGTGAGCGGCGTTGAAGTCACTATGACTTTTACCCCGCCATGGACACCGGAGCGCATGTCGGAAGAGGCGCAAGTGGCGGTGGGCTGGTATTAAGGAGCTTTGTTCTGCGCTGCCGAGAGAGGGCAGCGGTCTTCATGAGGCCAAACTTACGCTGCCAGCCGCAAAGCTTTAATCATAACCGGCAGTCCTGAAGTTTTTCACGCGCTGTTTTAGCGGATTTTACCCGAGGCAATATCGGCTGCCGCTTGAGCGCTGCCTGCGGCAAAACCGCTTTCATAAGAACCGTCAGAACCGATTGGCCGCATAGCAACAGGCGTTATGCCGACCTTCAGCCTTTCTCTTAAGATTTTCTGGTATCCGTCATTAAAGCCTTTATTAAAATCCATTTTTAGTGTCCTGTTTTCCGCTCATATTATGAATCGTCACATTATCACCGCATATCTCCTGCGCCAGAGCGGTAACATGGCGGTGATGGGTGAGATAAATTGCCTGGCCTCTCGCGCCAATATGCTGCATGAGCCGGCAGGCGGCGCGGGTGCGCTCTTCATCAAAACTTTCAAAAATATCATCGCAGAAAAACGGCATATTGATATTTTTACTTAATAAATCTTCATAAGCCGCGGTGCGCAAAGCCATATAAAGCTGGAAGCGCGTGCCTTTTGACAGCTCAGGCGCTTCCTTGACAATATTATTGTTTGCTACCGCCTGTAAAATCTCTTTATCGCCGGCCGGCCTTGTTTGCAAAGCCGGATAAGCGCCGCCGGTCAAAGCGGCAAAAGCGCGCTCGGCTGCCGCCAGCATCGGGCCGCGATGCGCGGTGCGATACGCGCTTAAAGCGGCTTGCGCCAGTTGCAGCCCCAATTCCCGCCGCCAATATTCTTCCGCCTGTTCCTGTATTTCCAGCAGCAAAAGCTGCTTCTGCTGTTCCCATTGCGCCACTGTGTCACCGCCGCTTACCAAAGCCAGGGCGCTTTCTGCCCTGGCTTTGGCGTCCACGGCCCGGCGATAATGCTCGTCCAGCGCGCTTAACTCCTCCTTTTGGCGGGCAAAAGCCGTTTCTACGGCATTTTTCTCAGGCGCTATATCCGGCAAAGCCCGGTGCAGCTCGGCCAATTCCGTTCGCAGGCGTTTTATCGCCTGTTCTTTTTGCTCGGCAATCGCTTTAAGCGGGATAGATTCCGACAAAAGCGGCAATCTGTTCTTTATTACCGCGCTTTCTATTTGCCCGCTAAAATAATTCTGCAACAATGTTTGCCACTTTGTTTCTGCCTGTTGCGCCTGCTGCCGGTTATGCTCCAGCTTTTGCCTTATCTGCTGCTGCTGTTGCCGTTGCTCAGCCAAAATTTCCTGCTGCTTTTTTATTTCTCCTTCAAGCGCCGTGACGGAATCGAGCTTTTCTTCCGCCGCGCTGACCAGCGCATAAAAATCTCCGTCATCGCTGTTCAAGAAGCGCAAATGAAAACGGCTTTGCTGTAAAATCTGCCGCAATTCCTCTGCTTTGCTCAGGCACGGCGCTTGCACAGCGGCGCAATGCTGCGCTTCCCCCTGCAATTTAGCAGCATTTTCCAGCTTGCGTAGCCAATCAACAAAATCTTCCGCTGACAGCGGCTGTTGCAGGCCGCTCTTTTCCTGCGCCTGCCGCAATTCCCTATCTATCTCGGCTATATTAGCCGCTGCTGCCGCCTTTTGCCCCGCTATTGCAGCCAGCGCTTTTGCCGCATTATCCTGCTCTTTTGCCAGATTTTCATAATCTTTATAAAGAAGCTGCGTATCAAAGGCCTTTTGCCGTAAGCGGGAATCCTTCTTTTGTAACTGGAAACATAAAACAGCAATAACAGCAATGGCGCAGAGCAAGAGAAAAGCTAACATAAGCAGGGTCACAGGCTTTCTCCTCTATTCCGCATCTCCGCCAGCCGGGCGCCAAGGACGCTCTGCTGCGCCAGCAATTCGGCTTCTTTTTGACAGAGATCATCATATTTGCTTTTAGCGGCGCGCCGGCCTTGCAATAATCGTTCGGCATCGCGGGCGCTCAATGGGCTGGCGGGCAGGGCGGTGAAATGCCCGCCCTGCACGGTAGAGAGTTCCGCCAGCGCGGCTTGCGCGCGCTGCTCTGCCGCGCGGTTTCGCTCTTGCGCCGCCCGGTATTCCTGCTTTAACTGCCCGGCCTGACAGGTTTGCAAAGCCGTCCGCATAGTGTCATATTCCGCCGCCGGCGGCAGGCTTTGCGCAAGCTGGGCCAGCGCCTGCTGCCCGGCCGCGCCTTTTTGCTCACTTTTCTGTAAATCCGCTTCTATTTCCGCCTGTTTGCCGGCCAGCGCTATTATGGCCTCTCGCGCCTGCCGCAGCTCCTCTATTTGCGCCGCGGTGAGAATAAAGGGACGCAATTTATGATAAAGCGCCGCCATATTCTCGGCCTGCAGCATAGCTTCCGGCAAGCCTGAATTTGCCAGTTTTGCTGCCATTTCAGTAATTTTACCGCTAAATTGCTGTTCTTCCTCAGCCAGTTTCTGATATTTTTCCTGCGCTTTGGCCAGCATTGCTTTTTTGGCATCGGCGGCCTGTATTTCGCTCCGGCAATTTTGCTCTTTTTCCTCAGTCGCCGCAAGCCGCTCTTTTAATTGCTCATATTGGCCGGCGCTCATATCCGCTTCGGCAATTTGCTTTTTTACTTCTTCATATTGCCGCTTTAATTCCGCCAGGCGGGTATTTTGCCCGCGCGCTTTATATATTTCTGCCGCTTTTGCTTTTTCTTCTTCCAGCAGCCGGGTTAAATCGGGGATACCGGCAGCGGAAGAAAAAAGCAGGCCGCCCAGCTCACCTTTGCCGTCCATAATCTCCTGCGCGCCTTGCTCTATCACCGCATCATCAAGGCAGAGCCGGTTGCGATAATCTTCTTCACCGTTAAAACCGCGCAAAAAAGGCTGGAGCAGCGCCTCAGCATTATTGCCGTTTTTATCCCGCAAAACCGAGCCATGCCCTTGCGGCTGGCGGGTTAGGGCATAATCTTTCCCCTCTGCTTCCAGCACTGCGGCAAGCTTTAAATCACGCCGCTGATGGTGGCTGTGAAAAGCATATTTTTCATTTTTACGAATGCCGAACAGGAAGCGCAGCCAGGCCTCCATTAAAGTGGTTTTGCCGGCTTCATTTGGCCCGTAAACAATATGAAAATCGCTCTTGCCCGGCTGTTGGGCGCCAAAATTAAAAACTTTATCGCTAAAATGGCCAAAAGCGTGCAATATCAGGCGGTTAATGCGCATTATGCCTTTTCCTCTTCCGGCTGCTCGCCCGATTGCCCATAAGAAGCCAGCAAAGCGGTCATATTTTCCGCCCCGGCGGGCAGAAATTTTGCCTGCAATTCTTCCGGCTTTTCTGCCCATAATTGCCGCGCTTCCTGCGGTAAAAAACTAAGCAATTT
>Ga0157357_1000271_pt1 | contig 21785 bp, 26 predicted proteins | sample AttcapACBM1_FD_111485 | JGI IMG/M metagenome (GOLD analysis project Ga0157357, IMG submission 111485) | Fungus gardens microbial communities from leaf cutter ant in Botucatu, State of Sao Paulo, Brazil - Atta capiguara ACBM1 | ecosystem: Host-associated > Fungi > Mycelium > Unclassified ... | reverse complement strand
TAAGAGATTATCTTCGTCAATTATCAGACTAGTGAATTACAGTGTAACTACTAGTCTTATATACAAACTGATAGTATAGGAGATGCTCGGGGTTTCAGTGGTAAAACCCCTATTGCCCCGAGCAGAGGTTTCAGTGTTGAGACACTAACAGGAGTAACTCCGTCATGGAAGACCAAGTTGAATAGGAGTATCTCCGCCGTGGAAGACAGAATATCCGGAGAGTTGCAGCACCACCATGAGATGTGTTACGAGAAAGGTGGCTGCTGTGGAAGGCAGGCTTGTATGGTTCAGAGGTGGTTTCACCGTGGTGACATTATTTCTGGACAGGTGGACTTGTATATGACACTATATTAGAAAAAAGTATATAGATTAGAAGGAAAATATCCACTTCTACAGATGTTTTGGACAGAGCAGATGTTATGTAAGCATTATCTGTAATGAGAGTTGGATAACTTGGATGTGTTTAGGTCAGTATGTGACAATGTATAATTATTTACTAAGAATTTTTCTTGATCACATTCTTGATCACACTTAGATATTGCTAGAGCAATTATTTATATTATTGATAGAATAAAATATACAACAGCATTGCCACTGTTATATCTTACCAAACTTGGACAAAGATTTGAGTCAACTTAAGTTTAAGAGGAGAAAATGATCAATTAGTAAAGTATAAGAATAGATAAAAAGTGTACTTGAGAAAATAGTATAAAGTTAGTAAGAAAACAATAAGGAAATCTCTAGTACTATATGAAGTACTGACTAATACAATATAAGAAAGATACAAAGCATAGTAAATATGAAACTAAATATGAACAAACTTGAATTTATGTCCAAGACATAGTATATTACAACTCAAAACTTAGTGATAAGTTAAAAGAAGAACCTTGTATCAAGTTTACATAAGAGAATTCAATAGAGTTTCTAGTACAAAGTGTCTATCTTATATACACTAGCTAGTTGGTCTGTGTGAGACCTTATCTAAACTATCCTAAAGTATTCATAAGGTCAATATGTAGTAAACATGCTATATAATGTTATTGTTCTGAAACCTTCTATGCTTTTCTGTGTGATATGTAATTATGTGGCTATGATATGACATGTGTGACTGATATGTGACACAGCATCACCATCACACTATACCCTAATCCTAAGTCCAAAATAAGAGAAAAAAGAAAAATAATAAGAGGGAAAACAAAGTCTACCATCTTCAACTCTAACATGGCAAACATATCTGTTAACTATAAGGTGATAATTGAGATTATTATACTATAATATGATTCTTATGTCCTGAAGTGAGTTACTTAGACTTGTGGCTGATTCATTTGCCACTAATCAAGAATTAATAGATATTTCATGAATAATAACAACAATGATTTCTAATAGCAAGTTATTAGAGCATTATTTTATCTTATATTAGATCACTTTCTCAACAAAGCAATCAGTTCCCAGCTAGACTGGCTTTTACAATGACACTCAACAAGTCTGAAGGACAACCAGTAAAGCACATGGGTATGAATTTGAGTACATCAATGTTCTCACATGGACAGCTCTATGTAGCATTTTCAAGGTGCACTTCTCTCAATATTTAAGAATTGTTCTTCTGCTCAGCGTCTTTTAAATTTCAGTGGCAGACATTTTGGCCTATGGAAACACACTAGCGCTCAGTCTAAAAAGCAGATATTTGAGTATTACGTACGAGAGAAGGAAAACAAAATCAGTAGCCAAGATACGGGACTTGCATTCTTCAAATGTCTCATGTTTGAACTGAGGTTCATCCTGAATTTCAATCTTGTAACGACTGATTATGGATGTTAGAGCTGCTACACCCTCGGTTTCGTTGAATCTGATTATATTAAATGTTAATCCAAAAAAATCAAATCTAAAGTCATACTTTCTTCCAAGGCAAGCTCTTGGTCCTAAGAAGCAGGCTTAAGAATTGATCCGGTCATAGAACAAGAAGCTTGTACTAACCGATAGAGAATGCCATAAGCGCGTCCTTATCATAATTGCCCAAGAATCGTTCTGGGATGAAATCATCTGGTTTTTCCCAATATCTCGCTGGAAACAAGAATCAGAACCATCCTCGCCAGTTTGTCCTTGATTGAAATAACTCACGGTTTTTATGTATACCCGGGATATGTATTGAGATACGCGTTCCCCTCGGAATGGGTATCCGCTTTTTCTCATTATTGAATGAGTTTCCGACAACCATGGATGTATCCTCTGGTGCCATCTTGAACACCGAGGTGGCCTGTGAATGTCGTGAGGCCCAGTTCTAGCGGAAGACCACGGCCTTACTGGAGCGAATAACCTGAGGGTTTCATTGTAAACGCTAATTGTAAATTGTCAGGTAAGTCTGAGATCCAGAAGTCGACATATTTCACGTACGCCATTACATATGTTAGGTTTGGTATGTCCCCGTACGACTAAGAACAATTTGGGGGTGAGTGACTAATAACCGATCAATGCAACCGTACTCACGGGTCTACGTTCGCCGGGAATGATTTCCTTGATATGGTTAAACAACTTCTCTTGAATATCGGGGTAAAGAGCCAGCAAAGCGAAAGTGAATGAGAGGGTATTTCCAGTGGTCTGTAACGGCTTAATCAGACGAGCTTCAGGAATCCTGAATGACGAACCTCATGTCCGGCCACCAGGAAAATGAAGAGATTTCCTACAAAATCTCTTAGCCTGGATTACTCGAAGTTGAAACCACAAACCCATGAGCTCTTCATCGGTAAGGGCGGTCAATTCAGTTTCTTTGTTGGCTTGAATCAAACTGCTCAGTAGATCATGCTTATCTTGAACCTCAGAAGATTGTCGGTCCTTAATCATTTCTCGCATATAATCCTAGAGCGTAGCAATGGAGGCCATTTAATAAGCCCAAGAACAACGCCGTAACTTAAAGGGACTCACACCAAGCTCACTTGTAGCCTGCCGAATTCTCTTCAGTCTTGAATGAGGTATCGCTTTAATCCACCAAGGAAGAGCGACATTTAGCAAGAGATTCTGTGTGGTAGTATGCAAAGCTTCTCGGAAAGTCAACTGATGATGTCCCGGCTTGAGACTATTGTCATCTTCCCAGGTAACCTTCTGGCCGAAACCTAAGATTCCCATCTGCTAAGTTCATGGGAAAGAGTCAGGATCTGCTTGCCTGCTGCTCCGATGACTAGAAATGCGAGCTTTAAAAACGTCCATATCAGCCAAATGACCAGCGAATTGTTTACTCACCGGTAGGGTTACGTCTACGGCATGACCAACGACTGCATCTTGGTTGTCCCACACATTCTCAATTAAATCATCCACAATCCGCAACGTTTCTTCCCATACTAGTCGATTGTTTTTCTAGAGACAATCGTCAGACATTGTGTCAATGGGGGGACGCTGATAGGCTGACCTCGGAAAATGATGGACTCGATATCCTTCGATATTTTTTCCACATATCCCCATCGGTGGATATAATATGTTTACCATAGATGTCAGTGGATTCAAGGAGCTCTGTGGGCTTTGGGAAGCGCTTATTGGCAATATTCTGTGAGTATTCGTCAGCTACAATTAACGATGACGGACAGCTAACTCGACCAACCTTGATGGCTTCAACGTCAGCCACACAAATGGTGTGCGCCAAATCGGGCCAGAACGTCAACTGAAGCACGAGTATGTTGGATTGGCGCCGGTAGGGAAGGCCAAGCTTGGACACAAACCTCCGAATAGGCATCCCATCCTAAATTCTCGAAAACTAGTGGAATAAGTAGGACGTGCCTGTAGATGGCTTCACCCACTCTTATGACCTTCTTCAAATACATGATTTCGGTTGAGCTTAATCCACGGGATGGGGGGGAGAAGATGATAGAGGATACTTCTGAGACTGAATACTGTCCAGATGCCTGGAAGGTAGCTATAACAATTTCATGATTCGACTAGAAGCCAAGTGAGCAGATGAAATTCTAACTCTACCGAGCGGAGTATCCTCAGTGCACCGATAATCCTGTGAAGAACAAAAACTAGGCCCAAGGTGGCAGCAAGAAGGAAAGAAGATACCATGATTAGTGTCAAGTTTAGTTTGAGAGCAGCGCAGCGCATTAATAGTACTATTCCCCGTCACGCGTTATCACTCAAATTATCGACCGTTTCCTACCGCCAGTCGTCTCTGAAACCATTCACATTCACGAGTTATAGGAATTGTTGCAAAGTTAGCTACTCTGTCTATCAACATCTAAATGCACTGACATATAAGGTTACTACTACTTTTGTGTTGGATGTGCTCTATACAGTCCTGCAGTAGTGTAGGGACTTGAACGCAGCACAGGAGTTTGCTTAGTCAGTAGATTAGCTGACTCTTTAGAGTTGTCACAGCTTACTGCCTCCTTACTGAGCTCTCAGGAGGGGTTTCCTAGGCTGTTAGGACCCCTATTTGATTACCTCCGCTCCAAATTTATCATTTGGTTAAATAAGCACTTGCCTTTATTGCAGTCAATTTTCAAGACTACTCACCTACCCGCAGCAGTATTGATCTTCTTCCATGTAGCTTTTCTGTTGCACCAGCTGTGATATTTGTGGGAGTAACAACAACCAAGTCCAATTGCTATCACATCAGACTGTTATTTCATGGGATTATGTCCTCGTCAGATTGGGATTGCAAACCATCCTTCATGTGGACAGTGCAGTAAGAAATTGGATTCGAGCTGATTCGCAGGAATTGGATTCGGGACGCTGGTTGGTCCATCTTCAGAATCTAAGATTCGAACCAAGGACGACTTTCCTTATCCTGTCTAGCCCTCCGGTGGGCGCATTGGGACTTTTTTCGGTCATTTTTCGGTCATTCTTCTTGGTAAGTTCCCATCCCTGTTATTTATTTTAGATATTGACCTGCTGTATACAGGCATTGGGAATAACCATAGGCTCAACGGTTCTCGAAAATCAAAAACTTCCGGAGGCACTAATCGCTACCCAAAGGATTGAAACTATCGTATAACACCATTCCCCAAATATCAACAACAGCAGTGAGAGGTTCCCACGGTAGCGGATGTTGGATGAGCAGCAAAGTCCATGTATCAATGCTGTATTGATGCTGCTGCCGATACTGCGTAGTATGACCGTATTTTACATAAGTACGTCATTAGATTCGTACGGAAGGCTAACGATTAACGGTTTTGTATGAACATTGTGGAGTGGTGATCTTTTCATCACGCAAACGCAACCATGTAGGGTTTAATTACACCTCCCCACCATAAGTGAGCGAGCCGGCCTCAGCTTCAGCGCCCGATGCACCCCCATCCAATGGATCGTCTTGAAAGTGCAAAGTCTTGCTTTCACCAACTTTCTGTGCGATCTTTGCCCGCCTTTTCTTCTCTAGCATGATAAAAGAAAGTACGATGAGCTCAATGTCGATGGAGCAGAGATTGATGCGCAGAGCAGATCGCTCCTGGCCGGCAAATACGCCTTCTTCCGAGAGCCATCGGACCTGCTGGGCCACCTCATCTCCTGTGCTACACCGTGATAACTGCGGAGTAGTAGGCTTCAAATTAATCTTATACAAGGCAAGATGCTTTGCTTACTGTCCAGCCAATATTTTTCTGATATTTCCAGCGATACTCAGCACCGTCGTTTCCGATGAAGTAATTGGACCTGGATCCGGACCAGAAATCAGAGCAGAAATTCAGTTGAGCAGTGACATCGTACGAGGCATTGAACCTTCCCTTCCTATAGAGAAATCTACTTGCGTCGACTCCCTGGTCGTCTTGCATTGGTCTCTGAACCCCCTCCAGCAGCATAGCCGCAACAAGCGTCGTCTTCTTTCCCTTTCCAGTGCGTACCTCTGCCAGCAGGCCTTCCTCCAGATCCTCCGATGGTCGCTGAAGGTATGTCACCGAACCTTCTGTAGAATTCATCGTCGTCACCCGGAAATGGGCGATCCCATTGGCAGACATTAGGATTGTGTTTTCTGGATCGTCTGGGACGAGATACAGATCCATTCGATAGTCGCTATGAACAAGGAGGATTGGTGGGGGGATGATAAATGTCGGATTCAACTTTGATTCTAAAGTTGATTGAGACTCAAACTGGGGGGGCACGATTTGAGAAGAGACCAGGAGGAATATTTGACGTTGGTGTCATTTCGAACTGATAATAGAACACAGTAATTTACAGAAGAGTGATAAGCATCATGAGCTATAGAGAAATATTCCTCAGAAGTTATAATTATACAAGCAATAATATATCATGGAAATCTAGTTGTATCAAATAGAAATAGGAAAGATCCCTTTATAAATCAGCTGTTAATACGCCGATCGTATTACCAAATCCAGCCAAAATCTGTGAGGTGGTGGTCTCAAGAGATGCTACCCGAGTAAACGGAAGACGAGAAATAGAATGTGCAGAGGTTGTGCTCGTTGGAGTGTGAGGGATGCTCTCGTTTTCTGACAAGTTTTGTGTCAATGACGCTAAAGTCGAGCAACGGATCGATGAAAGTGCAGGGTCAAATATCCACATCTCCCATCGTTCCAAGGTTGATCGGGTAAGGCCGAAGCTGGAGCCTGAACCTTGTAATGTATCCAACATCTTGCCTCGTGTTTTCGCTTGTGACCGAGCTTTACGTCGGATACCCACATACATTTGACCTAGCACGTCCCATCCACCTCGTTCACATGTGATCTCTGTCACTGTGATTGCAACCCCGTTTTTCCAGAAGGATGGAATAACATGCATCGGTGTACTTGCACCATCCAAAGGTTGTGTTTCATGATCTTCACCCGTGAATGGGTTGGCCAAGAACTCTGAAGATCTTCTCCCGGTTTCTTTATCCGAAGTTCTTCTGGAGTGGATGCCGTGTCCAGAAACAGGAAACGCCGATACTTCGAAGGCAGTTGCTAATCGGGCCCTTGGGATCCTAGGGGATCCCATCTGTTGAGAAGAACCGCTATTACTTCTAGAGCGACGGCCCATATGTTCGGACGAGGACACGTGCTTCATTTGAGTTCTCGTACACGAACATCGTCGAGTCTGATTTTTAAGGTGAAGCTTGAAAAAGCGCACAACATAATCGATTGAAAACGCTATCGAGACGCTTTCAAGGGGAAGCTGACCACAGTAGCGGCACGTCTCGCACCGGATTGGAGAGATACGAAGGTTGGTCACGCGACCTCGCGCCTCATCAAGCACCGAAATACACTCTCCGGTAGAACCATCCCAGAGGGAGACCATGCCAGACTCGATCGCAGTAGCAATCACTAGGCGAGTCGACCCGTTAAACTCTGAACGACACGCATGCACTTGCGAAACGGGGTCCCCTTGTGTGCCTGGACGGATATGGTAATTATTCAGGATGATAGGGAGGGTGTCTCCCGTTTCGACGAGCTCTAAGGACCCGTCGGCAAACGAATGTGCAACGAGGACCTGGTTTTCTGGAGCGACGTGAACCAGAAAGACATGTGAAACAGGGATGTCTTGCGAAGGAAGGAGGCAGCTGACAGTCGCGAACTTGCTGATCGTCCACTTAGCTGCAACTCCGTTATCGAAAGTGACCAAAAGAACCACGACGTCTTCGAAATCCGAGTCCGGTGAGCAGGATTCTGAACGCGAACAACCTATGTGGTTAGATGACCATCTCGTCCAGGAGTTGCCAAACTGGAGATCTGCAACTCCAACAGAACTACCCTCTAACGAGAGATGGGGGAAGGGAAATATGGAGGTCTTATCGATCCTCCACACAGCTATTATACCAGTCCCAGTTCCCACGGCAAAATGCTCTCCATTTCTATCGACTGCAACGCTGGTTAGAGTTAGATTACCCTGAGGTATACCCGCTGCACTAAGGAGCAGATTCGTTGCATCAATGGAGATATGTGTTTGAGTCTTGAGATTCCAAACGGTAATCTCATTATGGAGTCCCACGGATACAACGATATGGCCATCTTGATCAGCAGCAATAAGCTCCACATCGCTTGAAAATGCACGAGGTAGCGTCGTGAAGGTGACTTGACCCTCCAAAGATAAAATAGTTTGGTTCTCTTCGGTTACATCGATGTCCGGATGGTTCTGTGCCTCAAGAAGTTCTGCGTTCTTCAAGAGATAAAGAAGCAAAAGCCACAGTAAACCTGTCGTTACCGCAATTGGTAAGACCATGATCTTGAAAAGCCATACTACCGAGCGGAAAGTACGTTGAGCTCGACGATAGGAACGGTTAGGTGGTAACGTTGAGCTGTCAGGAATGAGGGTGACGACAAGAGGTTGTTCAATTCGTAAATGAAGCTTTTTCGTTTCGGCTGTCTTTTCGGGGATGAGAGTCTTCCAAATTTGCCATTCTGGTGATAAATTTTCTGTTGCGGTTTCGATCAGCTTCCGAGATACAGCTCGTATGGGGGTTTTGGGTTTTGCCTGTGATCCGCTCGGATTGGTCGAGTACGTCGTATAATAGAGAGTCGCAGTGATTGCAAGGAGCTACGAAGTATAAGCGTAGATAGACTGAGGAGATTAGGGACTCTTACTAATACTAAACTGACATTAGTCCCTGCACGACCCTTGAGCAGTTTCTTGAGGGCGTACCCAAGCTTGGCCCAGCCAGAGCGGGTTTGTTTCATGTTGCCTGAGTCCTGCCGCAGGAGGGATGGTGCCAGCGCCCTGTCGCGATGCAACAGTTCGTCGAGCTGAAATGTATGGAATTTGTCCGAGATCAAAAAAAAACAGGGAACAACCGTGCTTACCTCTAGGCGCTGAATATCAATCGAGAGGACAGCCATAAAGAATGTGTGGGCAAGGAACCAATGGGCAACAAGAACAACAATTGCAAAAACGCAAAATTGTCGGACAGCACCAGATCCAGCGATGGCGATGATGCCAAGGATGAAATTATACGATACGACTTTCAGAGTATTTGATGTTCCTGCATAGCTGAGACCCTCTGATATTCTCTGTTTGACAGGTAGGGTAACAGAAGTCTTTCCTACCGCGTCGACCTGACATCACTGATTGTTGATATTTTGTCGTACGCGAAAAAGATTCTATCGCACCAAATTAAACATATTCTCAGCACCGACGAATATGATAACAATTGGTAACAATTCCCTGTTGACAAGTGAATGATATCATTTTACCTAGGCGACACAGTGGGACGTACCAGGGAACGAGCGTGACTTGAAAGCCTACGAGTGCGCAAACACTCAGACTCGTGATAGTGCTAACCGTAATCTCGACGAGAGCGGTAAAAGTAACACCTAAACGATCGTGAAGCGCATTGATTCTCCTCATGGACCAGGCGACATAAATAAAAAATCCAAAATAAGCAATGTATAGGAAAGCCGAGAATGCGGTCCACCCTTTGTTCTGCGAACGACTGATGTCGTACTGTGCACAGAGGTTATTATAGAACTAAACAATCAAGACCAACTAAAATCTACCTGTAGAGCTACGATGGTTGGGGGATGGGAATGACCATTTACTTCAGCAATTTTGGAGGCCGCCAAGGGAACGGCTTCTCGCCAATACTGGTGGCCAGTGTCGTCGACGCAGTCTTTCTCCGGGAAGAAGTAGGTAACGGCGAGGTAGCTGACATAGTCAAATCTAGAGCTTGTTACATGGTGTTCATGAGACCCTCGGCCTGCCAAAACCATAGGAGGGGTGACGAGTACACCAGAAACAGTGGTGCTCTTGTTATGACTAAGAGTTTCTAATATATTTGTGTCGGACAGCAGTGTCTTTTCATTGTAACTCCAGAATGCCAGCGGAGAAATGACAAAACAGGTCCCATCAGGACGTTTGAGGCATGGAAAAGGGCCGGATGTCAGAGGAGGCCCAAGTCGACGTTCTAATTCTAGGGTCAAGAGTAACATGCGATGATCCAAAGCGTCGTCGTCGTTGACGTTATTTGATGGTGCTATAAGAAGGCGTTCGACCCGTAAGGTTTGTCCGCTTCCACATTGAGCGATAGATACCGAATCCTCGTGTTTGCGCAAAGCATCATGTCCAGCCCACACATCCACCAAATCTTGTTGGGCCTTGAGTCCGGAAACAGGATCTTGCGATGCGAAGGCGTCGATGACTGAGAGGCTTTTAGGCTGGGATGACGAATATATAGAAAGAGCAGGATAGAAGAGGGATGTGATGACGACACAAGATATTAAAATGACACGAATCTGGTGCGTGGCGCAGTGTCTGAAAACGATAAATTCAAGTTCATGGAGAACGAGCGATTGATACTCACAAGCCAAATTGCAAGAAAAAATGTTGAACAAAAAGACGGACTGACCGCAAAATGGATGAGGCATATCCAAGCATCATTCTACAGGCCAGAGCCGTTGAGTATCAACCAGCGGGATTTCTCGAGGTGCTGGAAGAGGTGCAAGAGGTGCAAGGTCACAAGAGGCCTCTGTGGTTGATATTTGTATTTGGACGAAGTAAGGCGTAGAGAAAGATGATCAGTGCTACTGGGAGACCAGCATGATAGGGCCGAGAAGCCAAAGAGGGTTACTACTGGCAGGTCCTGTCCTTCGAGAATGGCAACTCCCAATTGAATATCATGTGATCTTTATTTTGGGACCCAATCCGCTACTGCGTCGGACAAGGATCAACTTCTTCCGTCCCACTGATGATTGCTATTCGGGGTTGGGGTAATATCGCCTCTGCTGCCCATAATTCAGCAGCAACATGCTTCAAGCGTAGTATGTTCTCTACCCAAGACTAACGAAATGTCTACTGAACATTTGCTCTGACAGTGTTGCACCCAAGTAACATTCGCACCGCTGTTTCCTCCTTCAAGATGCCTGCTATGTCGCCAACCATGACAGAGGGTGGAATTGCATCATGGAAAAAGAAGGAGGGCGAGGCCTTCTCAGCTGGAGATGTCCTACTGGAAATTGTAATGCTCTTTCCGCTGTCAGGTTGTTGGGTCGTTAATACTTTGCTTTGGTCAGGAAACCGACAAGGCTACGATTGATGTAGAGGCTCAGGATGATGGTGTAATGGGAAAAATTATCGTAAGCATTATTAAAACCACATCGCTCTGGGTTCACGTTGTCTCCCCAAGCTTCAAGACGGTTCGAAGAATGTACCAGTAGGCAAAATCATCGCCCTTCTCGCAGAAGAGGGGGACAGTATTTCAAATCTTGAGGTGCCAAAGGAGGAATATTCTGGCGTGCAAGCTGTCACCACTTCTACTCTCGCCCCGGAGCCCCCAAAGACACAATCCCAATACCCACAGTCTAGCGTTCACCATAGCTCACCCCCGTCATACTCACGCTCTCTTTTCCCCTCTGTTCTTCGTCTAGTCCAAGAACATGGAATTTCGAACCTTGATTCAATCAAAGGCACTGGAATTCGTGGGATGTTAACTAAGGGTGATATCTTGACTTATCTTGGTTGTGCCTCTGGTCCGAATGGTACACATAAAACACCTATAACGCCCATTGAGGAGGCCAACAAGAATAGGAGACCGGTTGAAAAGGAAGAAGAATACAAGGTAGGTTCCTTTTGACCAATTTTCAGTTCAGACGTTGAGGAATGTGTGCTTATCCTTGAAGCCTCTTGATGGTCCGGCAATTCGACGGGTAATTGTCAGCTCTCTCCTACAAATTTCTTTGAAAGAAAGAAATCCTTCATTCAGTATGTATCACGACGTGTAGATTTTTCACGACACGCTAACACACAGATAGGCTTCCAGGATGCCGACTTTGATTCTGTCATTAACGATTACCTTCCTCGGAAGTCTACTCCCTCGACCCAGACCCCAGACCCTCTAAAACCCGCAAAAAATAGTTCACATTTCCTTGATGGATTGATTTGATTCCCACTTTAGTGTCTTTGATACTAGACAACGGTCTTCATTCTTGGATTCTCTGCAGGTTTATTCATTTTCCTGGACATAGACATCTTCGCATAATGCAAACTTGACGAAAGATAGATTTCAGTGTACAGTGGACCCTGCTCTCACATACATAGCTGGACCTTCCACCAGTAACTGAGGTACTAAGACTCTGAGATCGCCTCCCTTCTCTGTAGTAAAGCAGGGTTCATCAGGAATATACATAGTTGTTAGCTGGAATCACCCTTTTCATAGGGACTTGCTCTCCAAGCTGATACACACCTTTTCAATAGTATAATGACAGTGTAGAGATGTGATCATATGCCCGGGGAAGTGCTCTAGAGTCTATATTTAGCTTCAGTTTGTGGGTGATCACAAAGCGCCAAACAACGCGTTACTACTTCCTTGTATTAGTGTGGCTCGTACCTTCTGTCAGGTCAGGCCAGCTCTCATCGCACACAAACTCTGCGCGAGAAGGAATCTATGGCAGATTGGACCACCAACTCAAATGAGGCACTCACTCTTTCATTAGGTGGGCCTGTACACATGCTACACGATGACCACTGACTCTGGTTGGACTCCAGTAAGGTCCAAGGCTGATCAAAATCCACTGGGAGAGGGTGAATCATACGAAGATTTTCATCCGACATTTACATATCCAGTTTGTGCACCCTGTCTTCTCTCTCAGTACGTCGACGAGCTGGATCTTAGATTTATGGAGACGATGAGAAAATCTATGGCTACAAGGATCTACTTATTGACGCAAGTCTTCTGCCAATTTTTAACTATCTGACTGACGATAGCCGCGCTTGTCCAGCTACGATTTACATCCGGTAGCCTCGTTTCTTATCTCGGCGTGCAATATTCTAAGAAGCTTCCTTCATCATCGACTGTTGATGATGTCGAGGGAACGCTAGCCAAATTCATCCCTTCAGGCATCAGTGTTTCTTAAAAGTCCTGAATCCTTCCTCATTGTTGATCTCTACTCCACAGGATATTATACGGACAAATCTGAGTTCGAGAAGCATGTTGAAGAAGACGCAACTACTTTCAAACCCTGTGGCGAACTGATCTATTCATACACAAGGCCGGCGCCAACCAAGGGTAAAGGCAAAGGTGTTGCACTAGCCACTGAAGACGATATTGTATATGAAGTATATCATGTAATGTTCCTCCTTGTTTCCTTGTTTATACTCCCTCACTTACCAAGGTCTCAGACTACATGGGATACCCCAGGTTTCCGTGAATATCATCGGAGGATGCAACTATTCATACTACTTTATATCGAGGCAGGTTCGTATATTGTTGAGGATGAAGATTCTTGGGAGTTTGTTGTCTTGTGAATTTCGGTTTTCCTACCCTTCCAAAAGCGCACTCAAATATTCAGCAGATACGAGAAGAGAAAACGTTGTGGGTGCGATATATCAACTTACCATTTTGTCGGCTACTCTTCATTATATGGGTTCTACTATTTCCCCGAGAAAACCAGGCTACGCCTGAGTCAGTTCATCATTGTCTCACCATACCAAAAGAAAGGCCATGGATGTTAGTATTATTGCCCTTGGAGAGATCCCTGAAACTTAACCAACGAATTATCTAGCTCAGCTTTACAAAGCTATCTACCAATACGTTCTCTCGAAACCACATATCGCTGAGCTGACGGTCGAAGACCCTGCAGAAGCTTTCGAAGACTTACGGGACAAGAACGATATACAAATGCTGCAGAATCACGAGCAATTCATTCGCGAAGCCTACGGTTCTTCGCAGTCAGCTGGAGGTCGTGTAGGTGGTGTTGGCCGAGCAAGAAAGAGTGGTCGTGGAGGTACGATACAAACGAAAGGAAAACTGAGCCCTCCTGTGGACAGAACTTGGATAGAGAAGTGGAGAAGAGATCTCAAAATTGCTGGGGTGAGCCAATATTGACATCCATCCGGTACTTGTACTCAGAGTGGTTCCGAAGCGTCAATTTCAGCGTTTGACTGAGATGTTGATCTTGCTGCACCTTGATCCTTTTGACGCCGAAGCACTGAAAGCTTATCGCCTCCAAGTGAAAGAGAGGTTGTATCGGTTCAATTTCGTGAGTAACGACCATGGTTTATTGTGTCGTTGTTTGTTCATATCCCTTTCAGGAGGTTCTTGTTCAACTGGACAAACAGGAACGATTTGAAAAGCTAGAAGAAACTTTTCAAAACGTCTGTGATGATTATGCACGCATTCTAGGCCTCCTGAAATAATGCACGGCCATAATCAGGCTACCGTTGGCAGGAAGACATCCATATATATATATAATATTGACTTACTATAGCGTCTGACTCTTTGTTCGCACGTGTACCATACCAGCTGAGGCTCGGAAAAACAGAAAAGTTGATAAAGTTTGGCCCGAGCCTGAAGCCCAGATCGACTGAAACATGATAGGGAAATGGTATCGCGTGTTGTCATGTAATGTAATGAATTGTCGACTCGTCTTTCCTTTAGTCCCAGTAGAAGAACAAATAATTATTGATCCATAGATCCCACAGATTTCCAGCCATTTCCTCCCTCCCTCTCTCTCTTTCTCTCTCTCTCTCTCGAGTTCACAGTCATGAATGTTTACTTTATGAACAATATATGCTAAGGTTTGTTTCATCTCTAACTTATTATTTACTATATCTTATTAAAATATGTTGTGAATATGTTGTGTTCTGTTTTGATAGTCTGAAGTTAATCTAAACACAAAATAATACTAATGGTTATTTATTGCTCCCCAGTTGCTAATTAATTTTCTGAATTAAAAAAAAAGAAGACCAGATTACAAGATAACAATAGCTCACCGTCAACAAACAACATCACAAACAACCTCCCAATCTGCCAACAATAATAATAGTAGTTTTTTAAAAAAAAAACCCCTTCGCTATCACATCAATATATGTATATATATATACATCTTAATCATCAAAAAAAAGAACATTCACATTGAACATTCAAAACAAAAAAAACGGTATCAGAACCACCACACACAAATCAACAACAACAACAACCTCTATTGTTTCGCAGCACGATATAACGCTTGAAGACCAGCAATCCTCGTACGCCATCTATCACCATACAAAAATTGAACAAGACCACTCGTAAACTCCCTAAAAATTGAGCACGCGCGCGTGTTATCAAAATAAATTGAAAAAAATAGAGACCCATGGTGGTAAGCCATCAATCACGTATCATCGAGGGAACATACCAGCTCCAGTATAATGAACGTAAAGGATAGTCAAGAACTTTGGGTATACTCGTTTGAACGATTCGAGGGAACCTGTCAACGATAATAGCTTTGGGGTTGGTCAACGAACGTAGTCCTTCAGGTCCACCAAATCGACCATAACCACTGCTCTTGACACCACCAAATGGCAAGTCTTGACTTGTGTCATTGATACATACGTAAGATCAGTTGGTATGAGAAGACAAGAACCAATGTTCACTCACTTTATCTATTCGAAATTCATGTTTAGCCGTCAGCGAGTAAGAGTTAAAACAAAGTCCTCAAAATGACTCACATAGAAAATACCGAAATCATTGACAGAAACCATACCACACTCCAGTCGCTTCGCAACCCCCAAAGCCTCATCTTGATCAGGACCAAAAACACTAGCACCTAACGCATACCGTGTACCATTAGCAATTTCAATAGCTTCTTCGATGGTTTCATAGGGCATCAACAGCGCAACCGGTGCAAACACTATACACACGCAAAAAAACCCAATCAACTCCTTCAGAAAAAAAAACCAGAGAAAAAAAACGTACACTCAACATTCGCAATCTTCATATCCTTCATTACGGATCCAACAATCGTAGGCGTGAAATAATACCCATTTTCAAGTTGTGGATGCACATACTCCTTCCCCGCACTTTCACCAACACCTTCAACTTGACAACCCGCATCGGCAGCATCTGCTATCATATTTTCAATGCCACAGAACCGTCTCCCATCGATCATCGATCCATTATCAACAGTATTAATATATCCTTCAGGCGTCTGAGTGAGGACAGATCCAGTACGAATTTTCCTGATTCTGTCAGAGAGCATTTCATATAATGCATCATATTGGTCTTCCTGAACAAGAATACGTTCAATGCCAACACAGTTTTGACCCATGTTTTGGCTCCAAAAAAAAACTCAGCCCCAAAATTTTTCTTAAGATAGAACTAGATATACTCACAAGACACCACGCATTAAAGTACTTGACCATTTCTCCAAGTCCGTATTAGGAAGAATGATAGCGGGATCTTTTCCACCAAGCTCAAGAGTAATAGGTGTGAGATTGACAACAGCATCTTGTGCAACCTATATAACCGTCTTGTCAATATCTATCTTCCCAGTGAGATGATGTTAAAAAAACGAAACAAACCACCCACCATCTTGCCAACAGTTTCTGAACCAATGAACGTGATATGTTTGATTTCGGGAGATCTCGTCAAAGCAGGTGCATCATCAGGATAACAACACACAAGCTGAACAAGGTCAGGATCCTGCCCACAGACACCCAACGCTTCCTTAATAGCTCCAACAAACCAATTAGTCGACCAAACCACGTTCTCTGAACATTTGAGTACAACACCATTACCAGCAAAAATACCAGCAAGAATAGGAGACCAAGCATTGTGAAGTGCTAAGGAAAGAAGAAGGGTTGAGCTTTTTGTGAATGAACACAAGTACTATCCGAACGTACGATAATTCCAAGATGTAATTGCAGCAACAACGCCCAATGGCTCATAATGCACTTCTCCAATCTTGTACGAAAGCATCAAATTGGTTCGACGTCTCTCGGGTCGTAAAGCCTTCTCTCCATGGTGGAGTAGCCATTCCAATTTCGAACAAGTCGTCAAAATTTCTCCAAGAGCAGCATCAATTACTTTTTGAAGAAGTGAACACACGCACACGCACGCACACACGCAGATTATCAAATTCCGTATAAACCACAAGAAAATGAACCAACAACTCACACGTCTTTCCAGTATCTCTACAAGCAATCCTCGCACACACATCCTGATTATCCACCAACCACTTCAACAACGTCCTAATCACTCTCCTCCTCTGAGTAAACGTCGTCAACTTCCAATTCTTCTGAGCTTCTTTCGCCTGATTGATCTTGTTCGCTATATCTTCTGCCGTATCCACTACTACGGTTGCAAGATGGAGTCCCGTAGCTGGATCAAACGAAGTGATAAATTTGCGGTCCGCCATAGGCAATAGTGGACGAAGTTCAGGATTCTCAACATGAGAATTGAGACTGGCATTTGGAATCATGACCCCCGTGTAACCTGGGTTCGCTTGCTATATACCCCAATTAACAAGACTTGGTAGGAGAAAAATGATAGAGGCAAACCTCGGGCACTGAATACTGAAACGGAATAGGGCTGTTTTGTTTCTTATGGTACTTTTGCACTACAGTATAGATACCAAAAGCAAAGAACAAAGCAAGTGGATAGACAGGATCGAGCCATCCTGATTCGTTGCCCGACGCAAGTTGAGTGGTGAGACGCGGGTGTAGCATCAAGGATATAATGGTGTCCATGATGCGTGAAGAGGACAAACCGCACACACACAGAAATTCGTTACCCAAACGTAAAACATATCATCACGTGATTATTTTTTGACCAGAATATAGTGCCACTGGATGGGAGTGGCTCATCCTCAAAGTTCCATCTCAAGGTATTTCTCCAGGAGCACAGCGTTAACTCGGGGAGGATTTCCACTACGAGCTGAGTAGTGGTCGAAAATAGCCGAAAGCCATTATCTTTCCTTCCCCTTTCGGTCGCGGCTCAGTAGGTATATATAGATATACAAACTCAAAAAGTGCACAATAACAATAATGGTCAAAGAGGATAATTAGAGAGAGAGAGAGAGAGAGAGGTCCAAATGTTTCTAACTACCAGACACAAAAAAAGGCAATTTTTAACTACTAAACACAAAACACCATTAGACAGCGTCAAGTGTCAAAAAAAAACCCCAGGATATCAAAGCCTAACAACAGGGAAAGAAATACCCCAAACCAAAGATTGCTTCTATTATTATTATTATTTCTGTTGACCCTCCTGAATTGACTTTACACTCCCCGCCGAGCCCTTCTTCTTCAAACCAAATCCACTCAGCCTCCTTAGCCCAGACATCGCACTCTTTGCTTTTTTATGATTTTTCGGCGATGGTTGTTGCGTACTCACAAATGAGTCCACAGACTTGATACTCCTAACGTCAAGATCCCTTTGTTTCTCAACTTCAAAGGCACTGGCAACAAGAACAGGTTCAGAATCTTCTTCGCTTTGTGAAAGCTCGGAGGATGCACCGCTTCCAACAAGTCTGATCGTATTTTCTTTGACTATTTCTTGCGCTTTTCCCTTCTCTTCTTTCTCCTCCCTAGTCACCACGAACTCGGCATCAACCAACCTGGGTGACTCCACCAACACCTCTTCAGTTACCATCACTGGAACCGGCTGGGATCCCGACGACGAATCAGGCTCCTGAGGTGAAACCTCCAAAGATGATCTAAAGGAATCTACCAAAAGATCCATTTGAGCTGCTAGCGCGGGTTGAGGTTGCAGCTGTGGAGCATCCGTCGGTGGATCCGACATGGCACGCACAAGGGGGGTCGTAGCATCGGCAATAGGGGACATGACCGGGTCCACTACTGCATGGGATATGGGATGGATACCTGGAGGCTGTGCAGGCCGTCGTGAGAGAGAGGATGGTAATTTTGACTTGGATGGGGAGGTGAACGGAGGATGGGAGGTGGATGAAGGGGAACCAGTGCCCCGGCCAGCTTCTAGATCTTCTCCGAACGAGTCCGACCGTGAGGAGGATGATTCCACGATGTCCGAAACCGTCGGAAGAACGACGGGCCGAGGGACAGGGGGTTTTGTGACAGAGATGGCGGGTATCGTCTGTGAAGCACGTTTCTGGTTTATTCCAGGGGCAGCGGGTGGGGATATGGGTTGGTCGACATCAGCAAGGACAGGAATTGGAATTTCTGCGCCAGATCCGTGGTTGACATCAATAACACCGAGACCGAGTTTGTGTGTACCCTGTTGTGGAAGAGGATTGATGAGAGAGAAGGCAACCTTGGAGTGATGTGCGCACCTTTCCCTTGGAACGGTCGTTGGAAGCAAAAACGGGGGGATCTGGGATGAGACCTACTTGGTGCCACCTTCTGAGGCTGCGGTCTGCCCAGGCATCCATGACATTCCAGCCCCTGTACTCGCCGGTGAGCCTGAGACTGCTAGCGGTACCAGAGTCGCCGCCGCCGTCTCCGTGGCCGCGACCGTTGCCATCGTAAAAGTAGCTTTCATATCCGAGTTCATCCTCACTGTCATCACTGACCTGAGCCGGGCCAAGCTCGAAGCCGTCACCACTGTCCAGTTCGTCTGCAAAAGCGGCAAGCCAGTTTGCCCAGCCGGAAGGCCCATCGCCTCGCCAGAGGACGACTTTTGTGTCAAAGTCCCTACCGAAGACAATGACCTGGCCGACGTGACCTCCCTGAGCAGGGTTCAAATCGACACCGATGTAGTTTCCGGCTCTGTCGGCGATGAGAGGAATCCAGCCAGCAAGAGAGTACTGTTTCCGAATCCAATCTGGAGGGACGCTGTGCATGAGCTGTTTCAAAGCTTGGTTGGCCCCTGTTGCAGGATCTGTGTCGACCTGTCTCCAAAACTTCCATTCGTCGTACACATCCTCAAGAGGCAGCAAGCGAAGGCCAAAGAAGAGGCCGTCTGCGCAACCGGCAGCGCTCTCGGGTTCCTGGCCGTCGCACACGAGGTAGGAGTCCCTGAGGACCTGAGGGAGAGGAAAGCCGAACTGCATCTCGATGTGGGCGAGGTCGGCGGGGAGGATGCCGTAGTTGAGGGTGTCTCCGAGTTCTGGGTACTCACGGGAGAGCCATGCCCTTATTCTGGCCCAAGTATCTTGGAGGGAAGGATGGAGAACAGGAGGATATGTGTATGGGTGGAGTGTATGAGGAGAGTGAAGAGGATGAAGAGGATGAGCGGTGGCCTGAGTATGAGCAGAATGAGCCGTGAGTTGAGTATGTCAATAGTATGAACAGTGACCTGAGTATGAGCAGTGACATGAGGATGAACAGTGACCTGATTATAACAACAGAATGAGCCGTGAGTTGAGTATGTCAATAGTATGAACAGTGACCTGAGTATGAGCAGTGACATGAGGATGAACAGTGACCTGATTATAACAACAGAATGAGCCGTGAGCTGAGTATGTCAATAATATGGAACAGTGACCTCGGCTTGAACTGTACGACGACGCGAAAGCAGACTTGCAAGCCAGCCCATGGAAAGAGGCCTGGTACAAGGGACCGTGTATTATGTAATCTACTCTAGAACCGCCGTAGCTGCTTGCACTCCACAAAATCACACCCTGTCTTGGCCCGAATCTCTGCCAGCGACACGCCCTCTGCCATGTCCGTCAGCTCTAGCACACCCCGAGCTCGGTCCACAGAAAATACTGCAAGCTCCGTCACAATTGTGCTCACCACACCCGACCCCGTCACCGGCAGCCTCGCTTTCGCCACAATCTTGGGTGATCCATCCTTGGCACAGTGCTCCATCACCGCTATCACCCTGGTCTTGTCCGGGTTCGACACCAAGTCCATCGCTCCCCCAATCCCCTTCAACATCTTCCCCGGCACCATGTAGTTGGCAATGTCCCCACATTGCGACACTTCTAACGCCTACTTCCCGTCAGTCAATCGTCGCTAGCTTATAATCCAACTTACCCCGAGGATCGCCATGTCCACATGTCCTCCCCGTATCATCCCAAATGATTCGCTCGAGTCTTCAACCTATTAGTCCCCAACCCCCTTCCCTCAAAAGATTCATTCATTCACTCACCAAACACAGATGCACCAGGCAAAAGCGTCACCGTCTCCTTCCCTGCATTGATCAAGTCCCTGCAATAAAAATAAAAATGTCACACTCCCTCAAAAATGAACAATCAATCACTCACGCATCAAGCTGCTCCCTCGTCGGATACGGCCCCATCCCAAGTATTCCGTTTTCACTCTGCCAGCACACCCGCACCCCCTTTTCCAAATACTCCGGAATCAGCGTCGGTATCCCAATCCCCAAGTTCACAAAGAACCCATCCTTGATCTCCTTGGCTGCTCGCCCTGCTATCTTGTGGCGCACACCTCTTGCCTTCGCCTGTCCAGCGTCCACTGTTCCTCCTGTCCCTTCCTCGGCAATCGTCTCGAATTCAATCCGTTTCTCGACCGTTGATTGAACAATCCGATCAACATAAATCCCTGGAAGATGCACCGCATTCGGTGAGATGGTCCCAATCGGCACAATAGTCTCTGCCTTGGCACAAATTCTACCTATCAGCCAACCAAAAATCACAGACTGCATTCACATACCTCCACAATCGTCACCTTGGCATTCTTCCCCATAGGCGTGTTGAAATTGTTCGACACATATCTAAACACACAATTCCCTGCCTCATCCACCTTCCAAGCCCTTACAAACGCAACATCACCCTCGATAGCCTCTTCCAGAAGATACGCCCTTCCATTGCGTTCCATCCTAGCTTTAGATATCCCGCCAATCGCAATCCCATTTGCTTCACCACCTGGATTGTACCGTCGAGGAATTTGTCCATATTCAACCGCCGTGTAGGCTCCTGTAGGCGTGTAGAAGGCAGGTATACCAGCAGCACCTGCACGGATACGTTCTGCTAGTGTACCCTGAGGCACCAGTTCCAGTGTGATATTCCCAGTGAGATATGCTTTTTCAAATTTCTTGTTGCTGGGAGGGTAGACGTGATTTCCATTTTAGATGCAAATGTGTGTATAAGAGAGAGAGAGACTTACCCTCCAGGGTATGATGCAACGAGCGTACCGAGTTGACCAGAATTTAAGAGAAGACCTTAAAAAAACCCCATCAAGCTACTCATTACAAAGAGAAAACAAGACGAACCCAATCCAGAATCATTAGTTCCACAATTGTTGGACAC
>Ga0157357_1000270_pt1 | contig 21817 bp, 31 predicted proteins | sample AttcapACBM1_FD_111485 | JGI IMG/M metagenome (GOLD analysis project Ga0157357, IMG submission 111485) | Fungus gardens microbial communities from leaf cutter ant in Botucatu, State of Sao Paulo, Brazil - Atta capiguara ACBM1 | ecosystem: Host-associated > Fungi > Mycelium > Unclassified ... | reverse complement strand
TTGGTGCCTACTTGGTCTGCAACCATTTCATTGCGATCAACAGACACTCATGAAGTGAAAATCAGTACTCACAATCAATCAGAGTTTTCTGAATCTCTTCGCGAGTGGTCATGACGAAAGGTCCATATTGGAAAATAGTCTGATCCAGGGGTTCTCCTGCGACCTACAGATCCAGTACATCCATTAACATCTGTTCAGCGAATACTATTGTTTACCTGAATGACCCACCAGAATACATTCCGCACCCTCCCTCCCTGCTGTAATTTTAACACCAGTTTGACCCTCTTCTGCTGACAGAACGAGGGTGTGAAATGCCTCATTTGATCTCGTTTCGTTACCGACCGTAACTGTACCCTTCCAGACTAAGCACGAAGTGAGCCTTCTCCCTGCGTGCTTCAACAAAATTACTTACGATAGACGAAGGCAGTCCAACCGACAGCTACAGTAACCGTGAGAGGTTTCACTGCCGAACGCAAAGTAATAAGCTTACGGATGTCCTGAAAGACTGATCCTTGGCTCGTGAAGATGATGTGGAAATACCAACAGCCGCCGAGAGGTCTGACAGGTGACTCAACACCGTGACTTTTACCGCTGATTACCTTAATTTGAACAGGTCCATCAGCACCTTCAGGGAGAGCGGTTGGTATCCTGCATACAGCTAATATGAATATTGAAATCAATGGGAGAAGGTATTGTATACGTACTGCTCAGGACCAAGTTCCTGGTAGCTGGGTTCCTGTATGTAGACAATCTAAGGGCCATTCTTTGGCACGGGGAATCAATCAACCTACCACCATTTTGTACTGCATAGATAAATTGATCAGTCAAAAGATGTTTGTTGCCACTAGAAAGAATCCAACCTGTTTTGGGAGGTCAATCCAGAGTTGAAGTCCCCGAGGATCTGGTTTTCCTTTGGCGTGTACAGGCATCTCTGCATGGATGATACCTCGACCAGCACACATCCACTGAACGCCTCCTTGACCTAATCGAACTTGCTCAGCGTAGACACAAGAGGATAGCACCTGTAAGCGTACTAATTGTGCCTTTGTGTCCTGCCGAATCTTCATGCTGACTTGACCTAGGAAGCGTAAACGGTTTCCCTCTCCTGGTCATGTATCGAACCACCTACCCCTCGAGCATGTAGGTGACAGTCGCTTGCCCTCGATGAGGATGATCGGGAAATCCCTACCAAATGTTCAACAAGAATATAAAGCAAACGAAATGAGACGTACAGCCCCTTCAGCAACATGAAAGTAATCTAGCATGAGGAACGGACTCAGATTTCCGAGGGCCATAGAACCAATACTCCGTCGCACACGAGCCCCAACACCCTGACATAGATGAAACTGATTACACAAACGAAAAGCAACTATTCGGAAAATACCTCGGAAGTCTCGACGGCCAAGACTTTCTTGACAACGGAACGAGAAACAGAAGCCAGCGACATCCCCAATACTAGATATGATTGTGAGAAGTGAGCGAGAGTCGAGCACGAGAGCAATGTAATTGCAAGAGAGTAACATTTCCCTGATCTCACAAGCTCCAAGTTTTAAGGACATCGGCTAGGTCGTAACATATCACTACTCCGAGTTCGACAAAAATGATGATTAAGGCCCTCAACTCGATTACACAAAAGATCTGACACATCCTACTTTGGACTGTCCCCGATTTCCATGTTTGGATTTCCATGTTTTGGGTCTAATATCACACAATGACACAGCGGCAAATGAATACCTCATGAGTACCTCGTCGAATTTGCTGAGTCGTTCAGGACGTCATGAAATAGATGCAGCGATCAGAATAATTGGATCACATTCGATAGGGCTGCCCTCGGTATTCCCGCCGCAGTCGTATCACCGCGGAGTCAAATATGGTATATTATACACAGTATCCTGTCAATGGTCAATATTAACCATCGAATATACTCTTTGCTCTTTTGCCTCCACAGATGTCAGAGTTTATGCCTAATCTCCTTTATGGCAATTCTTGCGAACTGAGTGAATGGGATTCCACTTGCAAATCGCTCCGCTTGTGCTACAGAAAAGCATCATTATTACGTGCTAATCCTGGGGCAATCATGGCTTACCGTAGCTTTCACGAAGATTAACGGCATCGAAATCATTGCTATCGTTCAGCCCCGCCTTGATAAGCTTTTTCGTGGCCAAAACAGCCGTGGAATCAAGGCCCTCAAGCTCAGACTTCAAAAGATTCCGAACTTCCTCGTGGAATTTTTCCACCGACTGTTGCGGGAAGATTTTACTACGAGATCATGCTCTGTTAGGCAAGGTACCACCGATTTGAAGAATGCGAACTTGAGAAAGCCACAATCCAACAGTTCTTGGGCCTCTTTCTTCTTCCCCCAAATAAGCATTTCGTTGGCTTTTGCAATACCCACTGGACACTTGTCAGGGGAAAATGATAATTGCCATTGCCATGTGGACTCACTTCGATTGGCAAAGCTTGCACTAGCACCCCCTTCAGCAACAATCCCTGGGAATAAGATTATACATCCGTAAACCCCTCGCACGTCTACCAATAACTGCAACGTTAACCACTGACCCAAGAATGTGAATGGTGTGGATATCCACACGTTTGGCATGGCATATATGAAATCAAAGAGGCCTAAAAATGCTGTATTGACATGGTCAAAGGTCAATGTCGTTGTCAGGCATCTCGACGGCAATACCTGCAGCGATGCCTTGAGCAACACCGGATGAGTTCATGTCATTTAAGATTTTGGAAATCAACGCACCCATTACGGGTCCATTCAATGCAGCTACAAGAATTTTGCGGTGCGAGTATAACTGCAGGGTCATTATTAACGATGCATCGATGCAATGGTAAACTTACTGCTTTGCTGCAATCGAGTGTCGTGAGAGCGGTATTGTTTATGAGAGATCTTCTGACACTACCAAAGCTTTCTTGATCCTTCCTCGGAGCTTTGGGGAGGATACTCGTGCCCCTGGAATGCCATCAACATCAGAACTGATAGCCATCGGCATAGATGCATACGCGCAAAACCATTTGCCAGTGGCTATAAATGAGCTCAGTACATGAATCAGTATACAGACTTGTAAAATAATACCCTGGAGGACAGTGACAATTACGTCGTCTTTCTCGTCTATCTCTCTCAATACCGTGGCCAAATCATCATAATCTAAACGACTGTATTTACTTTAAGTAATAACTCTTTCGGGATTTCTGCATACCTTCCGGCGTGAGTGCGTTCAAAGTGCCAGGCCGGTTGAGCTGAATAGTACCAATTCCTTCGCTGATATCGACAGTAATTCCAGTCATTGAGAATCACAAGTTCAGCGAACTCGAATTGTTGAAGAGACCGGCGGAATCCGTGATTTCATGGGAACAAACGGGAACTAAAGAACCGGGTCCGGCTTACGTGGGTATCTAAACGACTACTAGTTCATCAAATCAACTCCATAGAGATAGAACCTTCTGTATGCTATTCCGCAACCTTTCATCCTTTCCTGTAGCCGACTGCAGCCTATTTGCCAACTTTACCAGGGTTGAGCGTACGGTCTCCTTGACCCTTGTGAGATCGCAGTCCGAAGTGTGTTTTGTAAGTTGCAACAACAATGAGCATACATTGATACGAACTTCCTGAGGATAATTTGTGGGATTATCGACGTTCCGAAGGATGAATACGAGCATATCTAGAGCATGTCGAGGAGTATTTAACTTTGGGCGAGCGGATGAGAGAGGAGAGGTAACAATGGGGGAGCTCACGTCGCTTGTTGGCGAAGCAGCGAGGGGCTCAATGGGAGAAGCTACACTATCAGGAACCGCGGGTTTGCTCAATGCCCTCAGAACCAGCTGACCTGCAGAATGATCAGTGCTGTCATCGGTAAGAATCACAACGGCACATACTTCCGTAGGAATGCATCGAAAGAAGTGTCAGGGCCAAAATGCACTCGTTGGTAAGAATAGGGTAGCGGCCACTGCGGACAAGGAGTGTTGCCAAAATATCAGCTGAATCCTGAGTCAGTACAAGTCGTGTAGCTATTTCTCGGTTCCTTTGCCGTTCTTGTGAGGGAGGTTGACTGGATGCCTCCACTGCCCATAACGATCTGATCACATTGACCAGTACTCGAGTACCTTCACTCTTGATGGGGACGGAATCAGTCCGCCTAACCAGAGCAAGGATTTGTTCAAGGCCAGAGGGAGATGAAGAATCAGAACCTGGTATGGTTAAGGCAAATGTATGTTCAACTGCAACAGTTGTTGTAAGCGAGAGTAAATAAATGTAATAGAGGTGTAAATAGAGTACGTACTGTCAATACTACAAAGATGCCTTACCACCCCAATTGCATTCAGCTGCACGATATCAGCCATCCTATCTGACCCCTCATTCCAGACACCACTTTCTTGAAGTTGCCAGATGACTCCATTTCTGCTTAAAGCATCTTGAATCGTGGGCGAAGGGCCAGCAGACTGGATTAAGTTCTTCAAAAGACCAAGTACCGAGTGTTTGAGCTTAAGATCTGTCTTTGGAGATAGGAGAAAGGGCGATGCGAGCGTTGATGTAAGTGAATATGGAGGTGCCAAAAGGGTTGTCGCACATGAACCTGGATTACATGCTATGAAATACTTGATCACGAATCTGTCAAAACTTACTGAGGCGACACACGTTGCCCAACGATAAACAAGCAACAATAATTAGGTCGTCTCTCGGAATTTGTTCCGTCATGTCGTTGACTTGTTTAACATAAGACTTTATCCAATTGACCATCCTGGAGACAAAGCGGCCTCCTGGTTGCTCCACAGCTGATTCTTCCCAAAGAATTTCCAGATTTTTTTCCTCCCCAGCGACCTCTACAATGGCTTTAACTAGAGCAGCCTTGCAAATACCGAATTCTTTTTCCTTGCATGTTCGCTCCCTGTCATCAATAAGCTCGGGAATACTCCAAGTTAGAGGGTAATCGCCTGATTCGACAAAATCAAGGATAGCTGATAAATATGAATTACCAGAATATTCAGCGGGAAATAAATGGCCTCGGGCTAGTGCGATTCGGATGTCCTCGACATCCAATGACAGAGACTCGATCAGGGTGCAGGCGTCTTTAAGAGCATCAAAATCACTCTCGACAAGAGCAGCGAGAGTCGGAGATCCGGTGAAGGGATAACTGGTAGGAGATTCGAAGGGGGGAGTAAATGCCAAGAGAGGCGGTATCAGTAAAGATAGAACATCAATGGTGAATATTTGCACAGCTAGAAATCATAAGAAGGTTGAAATGATATCCTTTCAATCTGAGCACACCTTCGTCGTTAACATTTCTTAGCTCCGAAACAAGCCTCCAACCCCAACTGGAAACTATACTGCGCAAGGACCACTCTTCCTCGACGGCTTGCTGAGAATCCTCTGAAATCCCAATCCAAGAACCAGGTTTATAGATCTGCGCTACAAGCCTGAGGGTAGTCTGAGCAGCTTCGAGTGAGTTAAGTCTGCTCTTGATCTCGTCTACAATCATCAACATCATAGTAATGGTCCACTGGTTGAATGGTCCATACCACAGTCCAAGCTCGCATTTAGGAGGGCCCCAAGGATTGTCCGAATCAGTTTAAATTCGAACACAGTGAGTTGGGTTTGTAGACCAGAGGGCTGGATCCTCTCGTTGTATGCTTCCAATAGGGATAGTATAATCTGTATAACGTTGGCTTCTAAAAGATGCAAACGGTTTTCATCTGTAATTGTTTCAGTTAACTGCAAGTTGGCAATGTACCTCAGAACTTACTATTGTCAATGCAAAAATTTGCTGACACGCGAATCAGTTCGAGAGCAGCGGCAGCCCTAGTACCTGTCGGGACCGGCGCATCTCTCAAGGCCATAGTTAGAAGCAGCCTGATGCTCCGGGGGAGACTTGTCTGACCCAGAACGGTATGATTATCCGCTATGGATAGGTAAGATTTCTTCACATAGTGTATAGCGGCAGACAAGTATCAACCTGATCCGTCCTTAGAGCGAAGGGAATTGGCGAGGAGCTCAGAAGTTGACTGGACTTGATCCCAGAACTGCTCGGCGTTTTGTTGGGCGGCCTTGGAGCTCAGATCATGAAGAGTCCGTGCAAGAGTAGATACATGTGTCATGGTAACTGATTTGCAAACACGGGATAAGCTGATGGGCTGAGGTAAAAGGGGATTACACTGTAATCGCTAAAGTATACAAAGTTAAGGTGCTGCACTAGCTAGTGGCGGTGCAATCGATTGATCAGTCAACTACTTCCCCTACTTATAAAATGGCCAGGAAAAGCAAAGCAAAGTCTAAGCTCACGATGAACGCACCGGATATCAGTCCTATGACTGTTTCAGATGACGATGATGATCTCATGAACGATCTCCTGTCACAACTGGACTCGAGAGACCAAGCTGTGAAAGAGGAATCCCCCACTATATTGAATGAGATGCAACTGGAAGATCAGGTAAACGAACTGGAAGCAAAGTCGAAGCGGACAGCAAAAGACCGGTTTCAAGCACGACGGGTTAGCTTTGTTTAAGCTTCCATTCATTATTGACTGATCAAACTGAAGGTTCAAGGCTAGGAGAACGGCTGCCCTGGTTCACGACATTGCACAGACTAACGTAAATAATCAAGCCTTGTTTGAAAGGGAAGCAAAAGATGAAGAAGAAAGTATCAATCGTCAGTGTCGACAGTATGGACGTCAGCTATATCAGGTCAACCCAATATGTTTTACAGCCTCATCGAATGCCTAATATTGTATAGATCGATGCGGATGGGCATTGTCTTTATTCTGCCATCGCTGACCAACTAGTGGTTTTGGGGAAATTATCACGCTCACAGGCGACCTATACCACTATGCGAGCAGTTGCCGCCAGTTACATCAAGGCCCATCCTGACGATTTCCTTCCTTTCCTACCCACTACGGAGGATCCTGTTGAATGCTCAGGTTTGATGACATCCGAGCAATTTCGGGAATATTGTGACTCTGTTCAGAATACGGCTGTCTGGGGAGGGGAGCCCGAAATCCAAGCTCTTAGTCGGGCCTTGAACACTCCTATCTATGTTGTACAGGCGGGTATACCACCGGTTGTCGTACATGATCCGTCGGATAATGTTAGTACCGACGGTATGCTAAGTCAGGATGGCGTTTGGATCAGTTATCACAAGAAGTTGTATGGGCTCGGAGAGGTGACTATCCCTGTTCAAAAATAAGTTTTAGAATCTGATTTATTTATTGAGCAGCACTATAACTCCCTACGACTTACATCCTAGCTATTGAATTATTAAATGGAGTATATAATTTGTTCGTGTTGTACAGTCCGGAGAACGATACAGTGACACTAACGCCTTTAAAGCCCAATTGATCAAAATAATAAATCTTCATCGACGTCCCTCTGCTTGATGGTTGCAGCAATTGGTTGCGGCAGATCAGTCAAATAATCCCTGAACGCATCTCCGAGACTCGAATATGGATCGTCGAGTTTTGGTTGATTAGAAATATCTTCATGGTTAGATCCTACTCCGTAGTCTTGATCGTCGCCATCGGTGGTTTCCTCAGGCTGAGGGAGGGGCTTAGATATTGAAGAAACAGGCGGTAGATCCCTTTTCTGTGCACCAGGTTCCCGGGGACCAGGGCCAGTCACGACAATTGGCATGTCTGGCAGTTGAGGCCGAGGGAGGGTTGCCATAACTGCCCGCGAGTGCGGGTTGAGAGCTGGGCTATCCACAAGAGCCTTTCCTACGGCATTTCGAATGAAAGTCTACAAGAGACATCGAACTGAGTCCTTCTGAAGGTAAATTTGGTACACTCACTTCAGGGTTTTTGTGATATATACTGCTTATAGTCCCAGTATGTAGAAGCAGTTGGTCCAGCGCACCTTTATCCATTCTATCTGAGTCAGTAGTGATAGGAGGCTTCTCAGCTAAAACAATCTCTCTTGCGACGGATGGATTGATGGCAAGCATCCTCCAATACATGAATCCCCTGTCCCTCAGATCAGGATTATCCACGTCTTCCGTCGCCCACTTCAAGACTTTGTGAACAAGTTCTTTGGCAGACTCAGAGTTTGACTTGTAAACAAACAATTTTACAGCCGCCGTTAGCAAGGCTAACTGTACCTATAGATGGATGTCAAATGGCTTCAAAATATTGAACCGCTGGAGACGAACCTCAGCAGCCTCACTCAAAAACCCATCTAATAGAACATCGATTAGTTCATCAGCGTTGTCAATTCTGTTCGCAAAATGACCCAGAATCCAAATCATCGCCGCCTTGGATTCTGGCTCATCGATTAAGTCCATGTGACTACAGAGCGCCGGTATGATTCCTTCATATTTTCCTGGATATCTTCGGAAGATATCCCTGATGACAATGATAGCCTCTTGAACCACATAAGACACTTTGGTGTCAAGCAGGTTCAGTAAGGCCTCAATACTTTTATCTGCCGCTGGTTCGACTTTGATGGCCAAGCGGCCAATAGATCGTACTGCCTTGCGGACGAAGTCGATATCAACTTCTGTCGCGTATCTATTTTCACTTTTTGAGTGGAAGAATGCTGGCTAGGCACAAATGTGAACTGACTCCTGTAATTCTGCAAGAACCTCATTCGCGTTCTCTGCTCGAGCCAATCTATACATAATCTCCAGTTTCGCCAACTTTACATAGATTGGGTCATTGTACTTGCAGAAGAAGACTTTGACGTCATTCTTCAGCACGGCAGGTCGGCGTTGAATTATCAACAAAATATTCCTCAGGGCTACGTATTGAACCTCTGGACCGGATGATAATAGAGTAACTGAGATGAGGGTGATGAACAAGTAATTACAACTGCTCCAAAAGTATCTGAATACACACCGAGTGGAGGTCCCATCTTCCGGCAACATAACTCGATTAATTTCCGATTTTCCATGTAATTCATCAGATATAGGAGAGCTTTGATAGTAGTTAAAACAACTGCAGAGTTTGCGTGCTGTAACTGAACTACTATCCGTTCTGCCATCTGTTCTGCGTCTGCGTGGCATTCCGGAACATAGCGTAGCAAGGAGTCCAGTATATATATCTGGCCCCATCTTTCAAAGGTGAGCCAACTGCAGCAATCAGCCAGGATATGACGTACTCCGAGCTCTCCCCAAGTGCATAGAGGAGCTTATTGGCGATAGCAATATTGAGCCTGAAAATAACGCCGTCTTGTCGATCACCAATCTCAGAGAGAGCCGCTACAGCATTTGCTACGACCGTTGCATTACTGTCCATCATGAGATCTCGAAGCATTTCAACAAAGCCTCCCTTCTCCGCTTTCCGTGGGTCGGCAGCATAAAGCTTAGCTACACATATCGCAGCTGTCTTCCGAACGTACGCATCGCGATCCTTGAGACAGTGCCGCAGGTTTTCTGTGAGTGACTCAGTCACGACAGGGATTGGGATATAGGACATTGTGCGTATCGCTAGAGCACGGATAAGTGGATTCCTATCGTTTACATCCTGTAATCCTATCAGATTATGAGTTCAACACGGCTCTGATGTCCTTACTTGAAGAAATTGTGGTATGACGAGATGGATCTGGTTTGGTTTCGACCGCCCATAACTAATGAGGTACAGGTACACCACTGATTTTCCCTAAGAATCTTCAGACGTTGCCTGATCGACATAGAGGCTCACTTTTCTTGATTTCCAGCAAGGGTGTTCCGAGGCACTGGACTACGTCGATGAACAGAGGAGACACTGGAGAGAGAAAGTATATATGGATCTATTCAGCGTATGCATTTCGGTGCTCACTGTCGTTTCCCATCGTCATGTTAGCTACAATTCTTTTCAGAACCGTCTTTCGCTTGACGAATTTCTTGTCCTTAGCCTCGGCAGCTTGCAACTCGTTACGAAGCTCCTACAGGGAAAATCGTCAAAATAGCCAAACATTGAAACAGGTAATATACCTCAATCTTGCCCCTTTGGAAGAATTTGGCATCCTGACCTGGTTGAGCCATTACCAGTTCAGTTCCCAGGGACCGAAGTCAAATGAGATGCGTGGGTATCATATCTGATGACCGGATAATATTTACAGACTCCATATTAGCTGCACACACTGTCTACCGTGGATTTCAATGTCTGGCGTCGGTCTGTCCTCTTTGGTTTTGAAAACTTCGATTGATCCATCGTTGTACGGCCATGTTGACTTGGCATTGAAACGCCTCAAGCTGGTATCCCGTCGACTATCCTCTACCTTGACGATGTGGGGAGAGGAGTCTCGGGTTCTTGATAGGCTATATTACAAGGGAAAGAACCAGCATAGGACCTCTCTATTCTGGAGACACGTGGAGGAGATGCGACGATTCTGCCTTCGTATCGATTCGCTAGACCTACTCGGAATCTTGAACCGGCTTCGCCATTCGTTCTATGATAGTACAAGTTACGACAAGTGAGTTTTCTATTTTTTTAAATTTGTCTGTGACGACAATAACTTGTATGCCTCGAGCCAAAATATTCTAAAGGGATCCTGGACCCACACTCCTCAAGCTGGGGATTTGAGAACGACGACACGGACTTTCACTCCAATCTGTCAACTCCTACTGAGGGTCCGTTCTCCTCACAGTGGATATCTATCGATCAATTGAGGCGTACTCATGTCTCACAGGCTTGTCAAAGATTCACGGGTGCCTATTGGTTCGTAGACCTTGATGTCTGCAAATTTGTTAAGTAACAATTTCAACAGCTCGTTTAAATGGGCTATGAAAACAGGAGCGTTCCTGCAACTGATTCTCACACTTTCGGCGATATCTTGTAGATTACATTACCTCGCTCAAGTCATTCATGAAACCCAGGAAGAGGTTGCCGGGGCTCTTACAGAACTTTGTATCTCACTCGAGGTCAGATTTTGCGTAAATGTTCTTTGATTTCTTGCAAAATTCACTCTCTGGGGTTCTTAGCTTCCTCCCTCTCTTTCCGTAGCAACAGACAAGTCGAGAACTGCTGCATTCTGGCAACCTCCTTTCCCTGTCCTAGTCTCCCCTGCTTTGCCGGCAGAGTCTCCCTCCCTGACATATCAACTCATCCCAAAGCATGAAAGAAAAATGACGGAGGCTGTGGATAAATCAGGGAAACGACAAAAGCGTAGGTCCATCTAAATCATTCTAATTTGTAGACTATTTACTGCCTCACTAGCTGAGCTAGAGCCAAAAAAACCGTCTGTTGGAATGAAGGCGACCACTGGCAAAACCTCGCTGAGACTGGACAAACATGCTGATCTCCCAGCTACCAGGCGCTCTAAAGAGAAAAAGAAAGAGTTCATTGACGAAATAGACAAGATCTTCGGATTCTAGCATTTTATTTTCTGCTGTTGGGCATCGCATCAAACCATATTTTCTATGGACGTAATACATAAGAAAAAATTATAGATTGTGAAAAGGATTCGAATAAAGCTCATGAGACATCGAGCAGTTTGTTATCGGCCCAAGTGACAATAAATACGTCTCGCTGGTCTAGAAGATTGCACTAACTACCCTTGAAATAGTAGATTTTCCCTCGAAATCCTCACTTCTCGTTCGCTCGTTCACTCATGGTTGCTCATAGCAGGAAGAAGCTGGCAGCAGCAGCTAGGGCGATGGCTAACTTGGGCGAAGTGATCACAGCACCGTTGGGAGCTTGCGGCGCTGCAGACGCGGAGGAATCACCTGCAGGAGTGGCAGATGCAAGACTCGAGGAAGGCATGGATAGGGCAGAGCTGGGACTAGCGTTGTTCAAAGCTGCACTAATGTCTTGAGGGATCATCAAAGGAGTACCAGACGACCCGCTGAGATCGACAGTGCCGTCTTCCTTAATGGTATCAGGGTTGGTAGCCAAGAAGTTACGAGTATAAAGGACGTTCTCGGCGACCATGGAGTAAGACCACTCAGGAAGTGAAGCAACATCAATGTTACCTCCCCAACCAGACGCAACAGAGTTGTTCATTGTCGAGTTAGTGGTTATAGCGGCGTAAACGCTGAGATCGGGATTCTGTAACAATCATATTGAGTCCATCAATCAGATGCTGGGCCATCATTCACTTACGCTCGAAGTCCAGCTAGACATCATAAGAGAGACAGAGGTACCGGCACCAGAGTTGCTAGGAGGATTGCTACGCAACAAGATCAGTGTCATGGTTAATTAGCTCATTTTTCATACTCACATTATACCGAACATCCCTTTCTGGCAATGATTGGGAACAGTGCAATGGAAGAAGGTGGGATTAGTGTCATTGACAATTTGGTCGACTTGGAGATAATCAATCTGCATCTGCATCAAACAATAGTTTAACAACCGTCACTCACAGACGAAGTCCTTGAGCTGAAGTCCGGAAGTGAAAGGGGAATCAGCCGTGTTGTTACAGAGTTCCAGAGAAGACGATTTAGTGACAGTGTGGTTGTTGGCATTCCACATAAATCTGACAGTATCACCGACAGAGGCATTCACAGCAAAGGGAACGTAGCGGAGAACACCCTGACTAGGAGCAACAATGACCGTGTGGGTAGCACCAGATCCAGATCCATAACTGCTACCACTGTCAGACGAAGTTTGAGTGGGAGGAGACCACGGCTGAGGAGCATTGCCATATTGCGCGAGGCACTCTGAAGTGATAGGTCAGCAAGGAATTAGTCTTTCTCCAAGAGACTGGTACTCACGGGAGACACAATCATTATAGTTGGAACCGCTGCTCCAGCTCGAACTTCCCCAGTTAGAACTTCCAGATCCGTAGGTTGGAGTTTGGTAGGACCCCCAAGCGACGGTTGTCATTGAGGCCTCTGCAGAGGTCTCCATAGACCCAGTAGCAGAATCCACCATCTTGCTCGAATCCATAGTCGAATCCATAGTCGAATCCACACTCGAACTCGAACCGTAGCCAGACCAGGAATCCGATGAACCATCATCTGTTGCAGTGGCCCTAGAGAACAGAGATTTAGCGCTTTAAGGATGTAGTACTTGGACCGCAGCTTACATGGGCTGTGTACCTTGGGTGACGGGCGTACCGTCCGGAGCAGAAACAGCAGGCTCATTGATGGAACTGTCCCTGGCGCGATGAGGCAGCGCAGCAGCGAGGCCAGCGAAGAGAACAGCAATGACAGCGCGAGATGTGATCATTTCGAATGATAAGAAAAAGAGCTGAAAAAGATGGCCGTTGAGCTGAAAACTAAAAAAGGGCAACTACTCGAGTTTCTGAGCAAAGAATGGTCGATCTATGGATCATCGTCAATGGATACAATGAAAAATACATTTGAATGCTCACCTCGCGGAGATCTACTCGGACAAAGAAAAAGAGAGAAAGAAGAGAACGAAAATGAGAATACGAAGGAAAGGGGTGAAGGAGCTTTGGCTTGCAACGCCCGGAATTTTATACTGGGACTGGCCATGGGAAGATCGGGACCGCCATGGAGACAGACACACCGACATGTCGTTGCATAACATGCAAGTGTGACAACAACATACTGATTACAAATCAATATTTCAGTTACGTAACTCCTTTTGAATTCATCGGGGCAGCGCATAGAATTAATATAATATTAATTCACCAACGCATCCGTATCATGGGCTATGTCCCGTATCAATCATTTGGTTCAAAGAGTCAGGAACTCCGAATTGCCCTGTGTTTCACTGGCATAGCAAGTTGAGCATGCCAGTCCTACGCTGGTCGTCAAGCACGAGAGAGTGAGGCATAATATTGGTAACAATACCCTATTCATAGGCGAAACGAAATACTATCAAGGAATGACACCCACATCTGCCAATCAAAAATCGAAATCGCGACGAACAGATATCACACATCATCGCTGTGGTCTGGAGGGTAACCCGACTCGAGGCTGGATGACCTGTCTCGGCAGATACGATGAGATATTAACCTGCTGATTATGATTGGCTGGAAACTTTGAAGCGTCTCGTTCCTGAATTCTCTGCTTGGTCTCGCGCATTGCCTTTAAGCGATCAGTTCCCCTCAACTGGGATCGAGTAGAAACTGATTTAGTGGACACCGATCCTGATGTTTGTTGTTCGCCAGATGCTGATGTCAGTTGTTCACTAGATGCAGCACTTTGTCTGATGTTATTTTGCTGAGACTGAGCGGAGCTGTCGTCAGACTTCGATGACCTGCTGGGGACTCGACGTTCCCGTTCGTCAAAAAGCCAATCAGGAAGATCTGAGGGACTCTGAGCGTGAGCTATATGATAAGCCTTCATAGCTCGCGTCAAACGAGATTCTTGTCCTGGGGGTGTTTCTGTGATCCAGGATCAGGTATATCTTCATTTTCCTACGTCACGATTGTACCCACCTTCCCCGGACAAAGCAGAAATATTGGTGCTCCACGCCTTGCTCACGCTTACTGTTAGCACGCTGGCGACATTCGACACTGCGTTCCAGATAGGGTATTCATTTCCTGATGGCTCGTCTATTGTGACTTTTCAAATTCTCAGGATTGCACTATTGTAAAAGAACAGAACGTACATACGTGTTGGCTGAGAACGAGTGTGTGTGCGGAGAGGAGCATATCCGGGATTGTTGGGTGTAGACGAAACTGGAGTTAAGTCAGATGGTGTGTGGTAGGGAGAATTTCGCATCGTCATCTGAGGCCTAGGGTTCGTCGGAAGGCCAGCCGAACGAGAGAAATTCGAAGTTGGTAACATTGAGGGAGAGAATGAGTGGGAGTCGAGATAAGTGGTTCATAGCAGATGGGGTAAAGTATTTTTGTATGAGAACCTCGGTGAAAGGGACATAGATACATATACTGGGTTGACAACTGTAACACTGCGTGACTGCCGACCCATTCTGTCGCCATCGCAAAAATTTTAAATACATCCTGTGCAAGCGGTCCAACGTGGCATGTTCAACCAGTATCGTGTCGTTACCGGTCGTTCTACTTTCTTGTGGAAACGCCATGGGAGCACTTGTACAGGTTCTGACAAATTCAAAATCCTTGTTGTAGGAGCGGGTGTGTCCATGTTTACTTCCTTGCACAATCAATCTCATCGGTTGCACTCAACAGGGACTGGAGGTCTGAATTCTGCAAATCAGATTTATAACCGCTTCAAATCTGCTGGAAAGACTTTGAACGATGGAGATGTAGCAGTCGTTGATGCAGCTGAATCTCACTATTATCAGGTACGGAGTTATATGATCAGATACTACATTACCTTTGTTGACATAATCTCATCAGCCGGGATGGTATGTTGTGTCTTAGTCAGAACAATATTTCTTTACTCAAGTACTGTCTTAGGACGCTGGTGGGTTCTGGCCTCAAGCCAAAAACAGATTTCCAGAAGCCACTCAGGTCCCTTATACCTAAACATATTTCGTTGATCTCAGATAACGTCCAAACATTCATCCCTAGCAAATCAGTAGTCACTACAGACTCTGGGCGAGAACTTTCTTATGACATTCTTGTCGTAGCTGCAGGGCTTCAGATTAATTGGAATGCGATCAAAGGGCTTCGGGAGGCTCTCGCAGACTCCACGTCAGGGGTATCTTCCATATATTCCTACAGCACCTGCGACAAGGTCTGGAATGATATTGAAGGTCTTCACTCTGGAAAAGCTGTTTTCACTCAGCCTGCGGGTGTAATTAAGTGTGCAGGAGGTGCGTCAATTTACATTCTTGCCGGGGAGTTACGCTCAATACCTCCTGTAGCTCCACAAAAGATCATGTGGATGGCATGGGATAGATTCAGACGCACCAACCGTAGTGACAAGATTTCCGTTGAGTTTTTCACTGGAATGCCCACTATGTTTGCCGTGAAAAAGTACTCTGATGTCCTCAATGCTCTGAAAGAAGAAAGGAAGATCGGTGGTGGTTTCCAGCATAACCTCGTCGCCGTTGATTCAAAAAGCCGCAAAGCTACTTTCCAGAAGTCCGGTGGTTCTACTGTTGATATCTTCTACACTTCTCTCCATGCCACCCCTCCGATGGGCCCTTTGGATTTCATCAAGCAGTCACCGCTGGCTGATGCTGCTGGTTGGGTATCTGTAGACTCAACAACCTTGCAGCACACTAACCCAGAATATGCAAACGTTTTTTCTCTTGGAGACTGCTCTTCCTTGCCAACCTCAAAGACTGCCGCAGCGATTGCCGCACAGACTCCTGTTGTCGCGGAGAATGTCTATTGCTTCCTTGAACAAGGCCGAGCCGCCAGTGCTCACTACGATGGTTACACGAGCTGCCCAGTAAGTTCAGCTCATAGAAGCCATTTTCAATGCTATGTTTTGATCTTGTATAAGCTCTTGACAGGATATGGTGAACTCCTCCTGGCTGAATTTAAGTACGGTCTTGAACCCAAAGAGACCTTTGGTGCATTCGTGGACCAGGCAAAAAGCCAACGAGCTTTCTATTGGCTCAAAAAAGATTTATTCCCTTATGTTTACTGGAACTATATGGCGAGTTTCGATTTGGGAAGTACATGCTAGAATTTCAGCTTACTGGTTATTTAGGTCAAAGGTCAATGGTTCGGCACCAAGGGCTTTTCCCGTCCATCATACTCATAATTCAGCCTATCGATTTATAATCATAGATGATCATTTCAATGATCCCCGCTCGTAGTTGCATAACGATCTTCGAGATCCTCCTGGCCGCCAAACCCGCCTTCAAAATCTTTGTCCTGGCTTGGTACTAATTCCTTATTCTTTTCCATCTCTTCTCTTATTACAGAAAGTTGTTCCTGTTCCTGTGTGAATGAACAGTCTGTTAGGTTATTCAATTAGAATATTAATATTGTTCGGAAAGACCTTTTGTTCTTTCTGTTTCCATGCATCATTCTTTTTGTGAGTTTCAGCATGAAAGTAACATTGAATGTAAAATCGACCCACCTTTTCGGTATTTCCAGATGACATGGCAGCTGGATGCAATATGGAAGAAGGCGGCGGTTGTGGATGAGTATGACATCATGTATCGCGTGACTGATACCGGAAATCACGTGGCAAGGCGGTTGTTGATCCAGACATGGTGACACGTTCTTCAGTATCAAATTTCCATGACCAATCGACTCACTTCTGCGCAAATTATAGCTCTTGGCAATTATCTCAGACCAGATTTCGATCCAAGCACGCTTACTGTATCCCAGCTTTTGGGAGTGTTGGGTTACCACAATATCATTTATCCAACTCCATACTCCAAGCTCAAGCTCATTCAATGCTTTGAAGAAGAAATCAAGCATAAAGCGAACACTCTTAGGAAGGAGCGGCTCGAGAAAGCCAATAGCATTGCTAGCGATGATGGTATTACTGACGGTCTGACCGGAAAGCCGTTAGGAAAGGTGCGTTATGTTGAAGGACTGATGCATGATATCTGACTTCCCGGGAAGGTTCCTGCCCCTCGACGATCCTCTAGGCGACTTTCGAAAATTCCTGCGGCTCCTTCAGACGAGGAAACACCCCAGACCCGGCCAGAACCAGTCTGTATATCACTTTGAATCGGCTCCAAGTCATTCATGTTTTCTTCAGGTAAAGGTCAAGCGACGACGATCATTTGCTCAGCCTACACTGGAAGGAACTTTATCTCGAAGGTACAAAGCACCCATGGAGATCAAACCTGTCCCTGAGAGCGATTCTGATTCTGAAGAACTCCCAGTTAAAAAAGCTGGCAGAACGAAGAAAAAGGTATGAGGCGTGTTTCTTCCTTCTGACCTAATCTGAATAAATTCATACAGGCTGATGCCAGTAGCCGGGCCCGTCAACTTGTATTGGTGAATACTGTGTACCCTGTTATCGCTGCACAGAAGCTGAAACTGTTTTTCACAGGGAGAAGATAGTGGCTGGGAAGATAACAACATCTTCCAATCGGGAGCTGAAGATTCTTCTCCTGTCCGTCCTTCTCCTGCCCGACCAAAGACCTCCCGAAAGAGTGTTGGTGCACAAAAGACTCGGAAATCTCTTCCTGTGCCACCTCCACCATTCCTATCTTCTTCACCAACGCGACCTGAAATATCTCAAGCAAATCCACCCTTCTCACCCCAGGCTGCAGAGTTCAAGCCTGAGCTACCTTTCTTACCACACCGTGACTTTCACCTTCCTCCTCAATCTCCTCTTGTGGAACCGGTGAAAGATGCATCCCCTGAAGATATTGGTTCCTCCGAACGTGAAGCTGAAAGAGTTAAAAAAATGCAACAATACGGCGGGCCGATTTATGAGGAATCACCCTTTACGGTGAAAGAGATGTCACAAGCTGACGAACAAAGGGAGGCTATCTCAAGAAGAGTTACAGCCAGTATGGAAGCACTCAATCGTCATCCAATGTCTCTCCCAGCCGAACAGCCGTCATGGCTAGTGCGGTGTATCTTCGTTGCCACGTTCTTGGTCGTTGCTCACTATGTGCATGACTATAAGGTTCAATCCTCCGCAATTGGTTACTGTGACACCGGAACTAGAACCAGTCAAGTGCTCGAGAATCTGAAGGCACGCCATCTTCTGGTGAAGGAGTGCAACCGCCAGAACCAGACTACACTACCTCCCAGTACCCCAGTAGGCGGACAGGACCTGGTGGTTTGCCCTCTTCCGCCTCTACTTCCAATTCCACAACCAGAATCTTGCACATCTTGTCCTGAGCATGCTACATGCTCTCAATTTAGTGTGCTCTGTGACACAGGCTACCTCCTTCATCCTAACCCTCTAGTTTTCTTTATGCCAACGCCACCATCTGTGTCGAACGTGTCGTTTGCCACCGCGTCGTCCCTTTCAGAACTCACATGGGGTGTCTTGTCCGATTCTCTCAATGGTCTTCCTGGCTTTGGTAGCATAGCTCTGCCACCACGCTGCCTAGAAGATCCAAACCGTAGACGTTTGATTGGTGCACTGGGAAGGCAAATTGATACTACACTTGGAAAGGAGCACGGTGGACGTGTATGTGCTGGCGGTAAAGGAATTCAGGAGCACATCAAAGAGTCTGACGGTGGCGAAGCCAAAAAATGGGGTGTTGAACTTTCGGAGCTGAAAGAAACAATGAGAAAGAAAACTTCTGTGCGGTTGTACTCGAGTATCCAGAGTAGCAAACTGATGTGTCATTAATGACAGGTCAAAATGCTACCTGCTTTCGAAGATACTTTCAATGATAGTATTCGAGAGCTTGTACAATTGGGTGGTGTTATCATGGGTGAAGATGCCGAGTGAGTGGCAGACATTTCTATTCTCTGTCCCCAACTGATAGTTCAATGAAAACAGAGGCCACCGGTATTTGGCGCACAAAACACCTGAATTCACTTGGGGCTGTGCGTTGCTTGTGAGGACTAGAGAAGTGTGGGCTGAATGGAAATCAACAGCATTTGGTTTGTCGTCCTAATCCAATTTCCTTCCTTGTCACTAAGCGCCCTGTCTCCTTCTGGACAGTCACTCTGGGAATGATCTTTGGTGCACTCATTACTAGGTTCCGTTATGTCCGTAATAAATTGGAATCCAGACGAGTCGGAGAATTGGTCCAAATTGCATTAGACACACTCCGGAATCAAGAATTTGCACACCACATCGACCCAGTCACTGCACCGCAACCTTTCCTGTCGTCCTTGCAATTGAGGGACTTGATCTTACAGGAAGAGCATTCCGTTTCTATAAGGAGGAGACTTTGGGATCGAGTCGAAAGGGTCGTGGAGGGGAATGCCAATGTCCGTGTCAATATAGAAGAAGTTGAAGGAGGCGATGAACTGCGTGTCTGGAGATGGGTTGGATCAAGTAGAAGCAGGCGTTTTGAGTCGAACGTATCGTCCCCGTATGCCTCGCCCAAGATACTAACTGATTGATCGTAACCGCAAAAAACTTTGGTTCGACAAGTGGCAGCCTGTGCGGTCAATATTTTCTTGAGCAATTTTTCCTTCTCGAGGCCCTTGTGAACCAAAGATTACTTATTTTCTGCTTCTTTTGTTCCCATGCCAACCAAGTCAGCGCTAATGTCTATATCTATGTTATATGTATCGTTTTTACATTGTCACTCCCTTCTCGGTTCCTATAAAAGCGGAAGAAAGAATCTCGGTGTCACTTGATGGCGGTTCTGATATGTGATCAGGCCATTAAAAACCAAACATGCCAATCAGAGCCGGTCCGATATTCAAAACAAGTGACGCCACCCTAAGAGATCCCCCCCAATGGCGGGTATTGTGGCAGACTTGAGATGGGTCAGTGAGCTATTCTGAACTGTCACTTTATGTACCATGCGAAATGCGAACAATTCGGAGATGTGTCCGTGAAGCTCAGGGTCCTAAATGTGAGTTGTTGAGATCCGGGGAGGGATCCGTTTTTGGTTTTGTTTTTTATATAGAAGAGAAGCTTCGATGTCAAGAAAGGTCAGAGACGGCAATCAATCTCAAAATATATATTGCGGCAATAAAACCCCGCGTTTGTCGAGTGTTTTTTTTCTTTTGACGCGAAGTCGTGGAGTAGGTGAGTGTCACACTCGGTGGCTTTATCAATGCAAAAGAAAAAACAAAAGATTCCGGAGCGGTAAGTGAATGAGTCTTTTTGAGATCATTTCGGAACATCTTGTGGAGAAAAAATTTTTAACTTTTTTTTTCAAGCATACGTGGATTGAGTCAATTGATGCGTTGTGGTTCCTCATATGTTTGTAATCGTGGGTCGTGACCAAGTGACGTTAATTCCCAGGTGCCTGAATTGTATCTCCGGTAGACGTTGAGAACTCCGGGAAGGTCGGGCTGAAGGGTTTTATCATATGCATATACTGGCTTATTGTCTGTGTTGCATCATCATCATCATCATCATCATCATCAGCATCGTGTCAGTCATACAAATCAACAGAAGATCTCACTCAACCTTGGCAACGCACAAGGGAGCTTGAAACTGGATTATTTTGCGGTTATTCTCATGACGTATTACAAGACCATGTTTAACACACGACGGAAAACTATATCAGGTATGACGAAGACATGACGTTATTCATAGGCTACTACTATTATCGATGATGTTGCAAGATGAAAAGATACCGGGTGGCGTAAAAACTACACACCCTGACACCTCAATACTGAGATCAGTTGTTGACCAGTTATTGACCGGGCTGCAGTTGCACTGCATTTTTCATGAACCGGTTATTTGTTGATGACGTAAGTACCCCTGTGTTTTTTATGTATTTTGTGTAGGAACGCTCCCTAACCGTATATGCGCTTTCAAGCAGCATGATGATTCCTTATCATCGATCGCAAGAAATCACATATATACATGTAATCACTGATAATAGTCAGCGGGGAAGATGTTTGAAATTAAGGTCCGGCGAATAAGCCAGTGTATATTTAGCGGGAAGGAAAATCACATATTCCTCCCACGAAAAGTGAGTAGGAGAACCATAATTGTCCGTGGGAAATGACTTGCTACAATAACAAAAGACAGTCTGTGAGTCTGCGGTCATGAAAATTTCATCATGTTTCGGTCATACCCCAGAGGCCATGACATCTTGTCTTCCACAGTGGCAAAGTAAGGAGCCGAAGAAGAACTTGTTGAACACCTTGACAACCAATTCTTTATCTCAGACCAGCTTAGACCTCCGATCCGCGCTTAGGATGCCGGTGGCCCGACCGTCGGGCTGTAGGCGAGCCCGGGCGGTTCAACAGATGCCGGATCTTGGTTTTTCAGTGGAGGGAAAGTAGATGACAAAACGTATTGCAACGTTTGACGGTCCTACTGAGGCTCGCGGAACCTAAATCAAGATCCTAATATGCGACAAGGAGACGAGTAGGGAAAATGATGCCCATGGAGAAAACAACTAGGAAAGGTAAAAAATCTATCGAGGAATTCCGAGGTTTATCCTCGGAGTTTAGTTTGAGTCGTACGGTTGAACATTTGTTGAACGTTTGGTCAAATGTTAGTTCCCGGAAATTATTTAATTATTTCTTTGCAGAGACGAATGAG
>Ga0157357_1000269_pt1 | contig 21867 bp, 20 predicted proteins | sample AttcapACBM1_FD_111485 | JGI IMG/M metagenome (GOLD analysis project Ga0157357, IMG submission 111485) | Fungus gardens microbial communities from leaf cutter ant in Botucatu, State of Sao Paulo, Brazil - Atta capiguara ACBM1 | ecosystem: Host-associated > Fungi > Mycelium > Unclassified ... | reverse complement strand
TATTGGGTAACACAAGAGAACTCGATAGAGAACTCTCCTACAAACTAGTTTATCTTATATAGTCCTACAGATGGTCTGTGCTAAGTACTGTGCACCCTACCCTAAACAACCATGTGTAGTCCATGAGGCCAACATGTGGTGTTCATATTGTATAATGTCATCTGTTCTTGAATCTTCTACTAAATTCTCCCAAGTCTTGTGATCTGTCTTGTGACTATGCCATCAGGTGACTGATGTGACGGTGTGACTGATCAACCCTAACACTAGTTGTTCTATAAATAGAAAAATAGAAAAATAAACCAAAAAGAAAATAAAAAATGAAAAGAAATAAAATAAATCAAGTCCACCTTCTTCAATCTTAACATTGTACTCCAGTCCAACCATGACCTTGTGCACCTTGGTGTACTATTCTCACAACACCTGCTTAAGGCTGTAGAGGGCCTTCCTGAGCTACCAGACATATCTTTTAGGCCTGTTCTGTCCTGGGAGAATCTTCATATATATCTCCTTCTTTAGGTCTTCATTCAAGAAGGCTGGTTTTGCATCCATCTGGTGGATATGCCAGCCATTTGTGCATGCGAGAGCAAGTAGAGTCCGGACTGTGGAATGACCAACAACAGGTGAGTATGTCTTATTGAAGTCAATACCTTCGACTTGAGAGAACCCTTTTGCAACCAAGCAAGCTTTATAGCGTTTGACTTGTCCATCAGGACCCAATTTCATCTTGAATACCCATTTACAGTTGACCACTTTGTGGCCTTCAGGCTTGGGAACCATGTCAAAAATATTCTGACAAACAAATTGTTCTATTTCTTCAGCACAAGCTGTTCTCCACTGAGCTCCATCAGAGTGAGACACAGCTTTTACATATGTGAGTGGGTCTGGATTGATGTTTGCAACCTTTGCTGACTCATCATCCACTGCTCTGGTGACTTTGACAATTTCCTCTGTCTTCCCCTTGACAGTACTAGATATAGTGGTTTGCAACTTTTGAGAGGACTCCCCATGTTTGTAGGAAGACTTTTGATAACAATCATTATCATCACATATAGGCTGGCATTCGAGCCTGGCAGACCTATGGACCTTAGGCAGCAGGTTCAAGACAGCTATAAGGATAGGAGTGTTGAAAGCAGGAGCTCTAGATCCTTCAACAGCAAGTTCAGTTGAGGAATTCTCTAAGGTGGTGTTAGGTAAGTTCTCAGCTAGAACCTTAGATCCATAGTTCTGAGATGTTTTGAGATCAGGCCCAGTACTCACAGTAACATCCATCTCCTCATCACTTTCTTCAGGATTGGGGATAGTGACATGAACTTCACTAGGTCCAACTCATCCACCCTCATAAAATACCACATCATGGCTGATGTGAGTCTTTCCCGTACTCCCATTATAAACAATGTAAGCCTTTTTGTTCTCTGACAGGCCTATGAAAACTCCTTGGACCAAATGGAGAGCCAATTTGTCCTTCATGCCAGTAAGTAAGACCTGAGCTCCACACCAAAACTCCTGAGATATGTGATGGAGGGTCTAGACCCTATGTATAAATGGTAAGGGGTCTTCTCAGTTGACACACCTCAATTAATGACTCTGTTTAGGATATGGGCAGTGTAGAGAATTGCATAATCCCAGAAGCTCCTAGATAAGCTACTTTTGGACAGCATCATTCGAATAGCATGAACAAGAGTGTGATTAGCACATTTGGTAATACTATTTTCTTGGGAAGTGTCGGGGTTAGTGAATTTATAGTGTATTATATTTTGATTTCAGGTACTTTGCAAATTATCTAGAGGAGTATTTATCACCATCATTGCTTCAGAAATAATTCACCTGTCTCGACTTCAGCATGCTCAATTAGTGCCATCAGTTTCTCCTCGACTTTGTTCTTGGTCTTCAAAAGCTCGACTTTGATGTATTGTGAGTGACCGTCAATGAAGGTCATGAAGTAATAGTAACCATCCTGGGTTGTTTTCTATATAGGACCACATATATTACTGTAAACACAGTGAAGAACACAAGGATTCTCAATGTCAGAGACCTTTGGAATTGGCTGTCAGGTCATCTTGCCTTTGAGACAAGTAGAGCACTAGTGAGTCTCATTCTCATCATTATGCTCATTGATCTCCATCCCCTTAACCATCCACTTCTTGAATAGTTTCTTTACTGTGGCCTTGGCTACATGTCCAAGATGCTTGTGCCACGTGGCCAGGGAACCTGTGGACTTTTTCTGAGGTGGCTCATCTATCTTTTCTTCAACACTGTCATTTACTGACTTGAGATCGCTTAGGATTGTGATATTAGCACACTCTTCAGGAAGGCAAGTAGTACTGTCAAAGATGAACAAGCCGTTTTCTTCATGACCATAGGCAATAACATGGCCATCAGAATTGTAAATTTCAACAGCAGGTCGAGTGTTTCAAAGGAGAAAGTGGACATAGTATGTGCGATTGACCAGATAAGAGACTAATAACAGGTTGCCATTGAGATCAGGGACATAACACACGTTCTAGACCAGGTATATGGCCTTCCAACGCATTGCAATTTTGACTTGACCAACACCCACAGCATAAATATATCTTTCGTCTTCCATCCAGACCTTCTTCAGCTTTGACAGCTCACAATAATTTGCCAACCACTCACGATTGGAGGTCATGGATGAACTTGCACCCAAGTTGACAATCCACCTCTCTGCCACCTCTGCCTTTCACTTCTGCAGCATCTAAGTCATGAACAAATGGATGTGCTCATTGTCATCATTACTTTCTGCTCTTGCAATCTTTATATGAAGTGCCTCAGCAGGCTTCTTCTTGGATCCACCTTCATCTTTCTTCTCAAGGTCATGCTTCATCTTTCTGCATTCGGCCTTATAGTGACCCTTCTTCTTGCAGTATAAGGATTTACCTGACTTTGGCTTTCCATTAGCTCTTTTTCCTTGTTCCCTCTTTCCTTTATCCTATGCCTTTCCTTTCCCCTTCCCAAGGTGAGTGACAAATACAGTCTGGGAAGTTGACTGAGATTGCTGAGACTTTTCCTTCACCAGAATGTGATTGATGATCACGTCAGAACTCAATTTATCTTCAGGAGTAGAGAGTAGGATGGTCTTTAGGGTAGAGTATGTTTCAGGAAGAGAGTGGATGATGGCAACGGCCACAAGGGAATTAGTGAGAGAGTGGTTGAGTGTTTGGAGGATGTGAGCTTTATAGTGAATAGTTTTCATTTGTGGCTCAAGAGGAGAGTCATTTGTGAAAGTTGTGTGAAATATTTTGCCTATGAGTTAAGCAATCATCTGGTGCCCTCAACCCTCATATCAACGGTTGAGCTTGTCCCAAGCATCAGCAGCAGACCCAGTGTAAATCACCCCACTAAGAGGCTTATCACTCAAGGTCAGAGTGATCTGTGCCTTCACTTCTTTGTTGTGATAGTCCCAATCCTCAATCTTTTCTATCTGTGCAGCATGTGCCTTGGTGGCATTGTTACCTGTTTTAGTCATCAGGATCTGTGAGGGTGCTGCTCCTTTTCTTCTGCAATATTGAGCAATCTATGTATATCGAGAACAGTACAGATCCAATACTTCCACGTTTGGAAGTTGGTGCCATTTTCTTCTAGTATAGGAATATTGTAAAGGTAGCTACTTGTTTTTGTGGTCATGATGACTATAAACAGTATAGCACTGGCATTTGTGGGAAGTGTGAGTAAAATAGATTTGAATTGGATTTATTGAATTTTGGTGAGCAATAGACTTTCTTTAGTTACAAGCTAGTGGGGCCTATAACTTGTTACACAAGGAACCAGAACGAGAGTGGCTATACCTAGAACAGTTGTGACTCAGTCTTTGTAGCACAAAACTCATATATTTATATATATACCTAGAACAGTTGTGACTAAGTACATATCAGACAATGAAAAGAACTTATAGAAAACATCTTATACTCACCTCAGTCTTTATAGCATGAAACTGAGGTGAGAACTGTGTGGTACAAAGAAATATACAGTTCAATCTTATGTAAGGAAATAAGTCTAGAAGGAAAGAATGTGATGTTGAATAGAAAGAGAGCATGAAGCAAGACATACATGAGACAAATAACAACATTTGGTAGTAGAAGAGAGTCCTCCTATATCCACCCTCTCTCTTAGATTGCTGTATCTCAAAGTAATAGTGATAAAATGAAACTTGATAGTCAAGAACTCAATAGTGCAGATAAACCATGGGACTCTGAGGTTTAGTTAGTAGAAATCTACTATTCTATTTAGTGGAAATATTTCTGAGACATTTTTCCAAGAGTTCTCCTCTGACCCAAAGTCCTTGTATCTAACAGGATACTAGAACTTCTTGTAATGTCAATGGCTGTCCAAAATATTCTTGACTTCCCACTCTTCTTGTTCATCTACAAGAATAGAGTCTGGAAATAGCTTTAAACATTTACCTAGTATAGAGTTATTAGATATGTGTTATAGACCAACTTCCAAAACTTCCAAGACTTCTGATTCCTGACTTCTAGTTAGGACTCTAACCATATCTAGATGTACTTTTACATCTATGATTATTTGCACATAAATCAGTTTCTCATATTTCATCTTCTGGTAACTTGTTACCTAGACTTTTGGTTGTTCTATATTCTAAAAACTATTTTTATAACATCTCTTTAGTTATCTCTTATACAAGTATCTCTTAGCTACAATTTCAACTATAGACTTAGTATATAAGACTAAGTAGATACTTTGTAGTCTTAAGTCTGGAAATTGACTAAGATCTAACCAAATACCTACCAAGAATCTAATAATACTTTCTTTTACTTCTTCTTAATATCTTGTCATCTGAAATCATAACCATTCAACAGATAATAAACACAACATATAAGTTAAGGCCAAAGTTGTCTTCTAAGATTACATCACCAATCCATGGATAAGTTTCCAAGCTTAATCTGCAACTCAGATACTTACCTGATCTTATATATTTCTACATCCATTTCCCAGATAAGTTTCCATACCTGATCTGACCTTCTTTCTATATGACTGATCATAGACATCTATTTGAAGTGAGTTCTAACTTTATCTATTCTAATATTTCTCTTGACAGCATTCTTAATAGCATAGTAGTCAGCTTGACAATACTGAACACTAAGTGTAGTGTTCTCAACACTAGTAGAAGCTTCAGTCAATAGACTATAGGCCCTATCCACTTCTCTACCATATAAGATCCAAGACATTGATACAACAGTTTGGCTGAAGAACAAGTAGTATGAATGTTTGTAAAGTGAATATATATCTTATTACCAGATTGAAAGACTAGTGTAAGAGTACATATTCAGTTATAGTACAAAATCATATTTTTCTATAACTTGTAAATTGCCAACTTTGCTTCTTCTAATGCTATCTTTATCTACTTGATAAACTTCATGATACTTTTTACCTTAGATTCTTACTTGTATAGTATTAAATGTAGTTTACACCTCATTATCTGAGATCTGATAATAATTCTCTTAGAAGTTCAATTAAGCAAGGAATATAGGAGTTAGAACAATCTTTGGCTTCAGCTTGTATGCTATGCCTTTACTAGTTGCACTGGTCACATATTTCAGAGGAAATACTGAGGATATTGTTAGCAGACAAGTTTAATAGAAGATGAAAAGTATGTCATTGTTAATACAAGAAATTGGTGATAGATTTAGTTAATTTTCAGGATAAGGCTTTTATAGTATAACTACCAGCTTATATACTAAGTATACTTCTTAGTGTAGTTATTTAGGAATAGAGACTGCTAAGTGAGTTCTAGATAATCCCCGAATATCTGGAGTGGAGATTTATGAAGTTGTTAAGAATCTAGCAAGGATAACCAAGGTGGTATAAAGGTTGTGATCTGCACTAGAAGAGATTAGAAAGTGCAGATGAGAAAGAAGGTATTATCCATGAGTTAGAATGGATATAATCAGATCAGAATGTGACATATGGTTTAAAGTCTATCTTGAGAAGATGACTTGTATTTAAGAGGAATGAATAATACTTGGTAGAGATTGTAAGAGAACTCTTTATCTAAATTCAAGTCAGAAGCAACTATCAAAGCCTAAGTCAATCCTACAGTCTTTTCATTTTCCAGGTTCTATACTGATGTCCTGTTGTAGCACTGTTGGACTCTTCTGACTCCTACAGCACCACTATAGACCTCCCATACAATCTCTTATAACCATTAACATATCTCATCCAGCCATAGACTAATAAGCCCTCATTATCAAACAATATTTTATCAAGATATCTAACTATTTAGTATTATTATTCTGTAGCTAAGTTACTGAATGTTATATTTGATATTCTGCTTGATTAGAATTGACTCTTGGATACTTAGAGTAGCTGTTATCTTTGGAAAACTTTATTTTATTTTCTTAGGATTTCCTTGAAAGTAATTTATGTACTTAGCTATTTAAACAAATATAACTTAGGATTTCTCTGGAGTCATAAACTCCACTGAGACACCACAGTCTTTATCTGGTTGCCCTAACAGAGATGTGGATATAATTGTTATATTGGAACTTCTCTATAAGTAAGAAATTATACTAATTACTTTATTACTTGTTCATAAAAAACCAGAGGTATTGGTTAAGTTCTTAGTTAATATGTTTCATTTACCCATCCAGCTGGGAATTGCTGTGGCAACCACCAGACACAAAGTCCAATAATCACACAAGTCAGTAAAGCTCTTAGTAGGCTATTGATGTAGGGATCATAAGAGAACTCGACAAGAAGTCTCTGCTGAATTGCTACCCTATTTATATAAGTTACACATAGTCCATGCTACAAATAATTACTCCTGCCCTAATGTCCATGTGTTGTCCATAAGTGTACCATATGTATACAATGAGGTAGACATATTGTTCACATGCTCCTTAACACCATCCTTTTAGTCTGCTCTTACCCAGTCTAGGCCTATGACCTCACATCATGTGATATGTCATGTGACTGCAGTCACATGCCTCTTCATTGTCAATAAAAAGAAAATCAAAAGAAAAGAAATATTATATCAAGAAAAATAGATAAAAGAAAAGGAAAAATGTTAGTGTTCAAGCACACCATAACAGGAATGATATGCTATTAACAAAGCAATCTCAATTCCAAGCATGTAATTTCCAAACATATTGTAGGAATAGTCTTGCAGCACTTTCTACAATGTCAGTTATCTGAGTAGAAATAAAATTTATTCTCTGAGACATGAAATCTACTACTGTTATGACTGTATCAAACTCCATGGACTATGGGAGTTTTACAACAAAGTTCATACTGATAGTTTTCCATTTGGTATTAGGTATTAGTAGTGAATATAATTCTCTAAGAGAAATATACTGAGTTAGCTTAGTATGTAAGCAAAGATTATATGTGCTAACATACTAACTTATATATCTAGATATCTAAAACCATAATAGTTCTGAAAGACCAGTTCTAAGGTTTTTTACCTGCCTATATATCCAGCTATTTTGGATTATTGGCAGAGATCTGTAATGTTGAAGACATATTTTACTATAAAATAAGAGCAGTCTATTGTCTTCTGACCATTATGAAGACTACAATAACTTTGTCATTATGGAGTTCACATGTAGCCTAAGCTACAGATTTCTCTTGTTCACTTGTTCGTCTAGTTAATTTTCTTACTAGATATCTATTAAGAGAATCTTTGTTATGACTTAAGTTTCAGAGTGAGATAAAAGACATACTCTTATATTAAGTAATATAAGAGAACTCAATAGAGTTTCTAGTACAAGCTAGTTTATCTTATATACTGCAGACTGTAGTCTGTGTGCATACTACAACTAACCTACTCTAAAGTTCATGTGCTTTCATCATATAATCATGTAACTTGTAACTATTGTTATGTTTTGTCATGCTTTGTGACATATGTGACCATTATGTATGATATTATACTATATTTCTTTACCTAAGTCTAAAATAATAAAAATTAAAAATATAAATTAAATTAAATAAGATTAAGTCTAATATTTACAACTCTAACAGCCTTCTTCTTACCTTTTACTGTTATGCTTTTTAGTATTTGAACAGCAAGAAACTCTAGCTTGAGCAATACCATGTCCTGATTATCTCAAGAATTATTACTAACTTTCTTTTCTTTTTATCTATTTTTCTTGATTTAATATTCTTTTCTTTTGATTTTCTTTTTTCTTTTCTTTTCTCTTGAACAATAAAGAGGCATGTGACCATGGTCACATGAGATATCATATAATATGAGGTCATAGGTCTAGAATGTAGAAAAAGAGTCTAAAACAATAATATTAGGAAATATGTTTATCTTGTGGAAACAGTGTGGTGGACTTATAGACAACATGTGTACATTAGGGTAGACATATTTATCATTAGCATGAACCATGTATTTATTATATAAATAGGGTATCAATACATCAGGACTCCTTGTTGAGTTCTCTTATAATTTCTATAAAATACTTTGCCTATAAGTTTACTCAGTGCACTATTGGTTGTTCTTAGACTAGTGGTTGCCACAACAAGAATCAGTGATAGGAGTCAAGCAGAATAAGATGTTTTACTAGAATATAACAAGAACTATATAACATTAGTTTCTAATTTTATGCTAAAGAGTTAAAAGGAAATATTATCAGTATCAGAAACTTATATAGAAAATAGAAACAAGAATATAATAAAAGATTAGAATGTATAAAACCCCTAAAAGTGTACTCATAAACATAAAAGAGTATAGTTAGAAAGAATGTCAAAAGAAATAGACAAATAATATTCACTCACAAAACATTTTCTTGCTGATATACTTCTAAATAGTAAACTTTACACTATGTAACAAGCTTCCTTGGAAAATCTAGTGGATAGATTGTATAGCTTCTCAAGAGCCTATTATAACACTATCTATCCCAGATAATGTCTTCTGAAGGTACCCCTCAAGTCAAACCTTATGACTGATGATACTCACTGATACTTACTTTACTAACCTTTTCCAGGCTACTGCTAGAACTCTTCAAAACTTGTCTGAAAGTGACAGATGAGATACTAATGATATACACTTGAGAAATAGCAATTAAAATGCTTGTAAGTGTGTTAGAAATACAAAGATTGGATTCTATTCTATTTTTCTTTTCTTTTCTTTTCTGTTCCTTTCAGTTTATTTTTAGAACTAGGGTTAGAGATCAATAGGAGGTAATATGTTACAGTCACACTGTCATATGATCACAGGCCATGATGAAAAACAGTAGAAAGTTCTGGAAAGAATAATGTCATATCATATATTATACACATGGTAGCCTTAAGGCAGACATATGGTTATTTAGGGTAGGCTAAAGTAGTAGTGTACATACCAGTAGTCTGAGATATATAAGGTAGAGAATCCTATACAGAGTTCTCTATTGAGTTCTCTTGTGTTAACCTAATACAAAGTTCATTCACTTAACTAACTCTAAGTTCTCGAGCTTGTAACAAAGTTGGAGTTTTTAGATAGAGGTTTTCTGTTTGCTTCCCCTCTACTTGTGGCTTATATATTAGCCTAACAATATAAAGAATAGAAATAGAACAAATAACAAAAACATATCTAGGGTCTTAGAAACACATGGTCTTCTCTAGGTTTACAGCCAAACATTAGCCTAGTGACTTGTTTTTACTTACAAGTATCAACTTACTTCCTTTCTTAGAATTTTAACTGGCTACTTTTGTATTAGGACAACTGGGTGAAGACCACAGTAATCTAGTAGAGATTATAACTCTAGGAAAATCTAGGTTTATTAATAAGTAATACTTAATACATAACTCACCTCTAGAAAAACCTAAGAGAATAGAATGAGATTTTCTAGAGACAACAGCTACTCTAAGTACTTTACTAGTTCATAGTAGTCAAGCAGAACAATGCTGATATAAGACTAGAATGATTGCACCAGATAGTCAGGGACACTAATAAAAACATTAAGAACAATGTCTGGAATTGGAAAGAACTCATCTGATGGTGACCATAAACACATAAAGGTATGAATGTAGATGAGGGTTGAAGTTTGCAGGCAGAGACAGCAGAGATTGTGTAACAAACTCTGTATTTTTATTACTAGAGATTGGAGTTAATAATCCTCTTACATTTACTTTCTCTCAAGATTGCTGCATTGAAGCAATATGAAATTCTACTACTCAAATAAACCTTGGAGCTCAGGAGCTTAAGATTAAGGCAATAAAACTCTGCTACTTTATCTGATGCAAACATATTTGCAGTATTCTTCCAAGAGTTTGCTTTCAGGCCAAATTCTTTCTACTTGATTGAGTATTGGTACCTCTGGCAATGTCAGCAGCTGTTCAAGATCTTCTTAATCTCTTATTTCTCTTTACTGTTAATAATGATGGTACTTAAAGATGAGCTTGAGTATCTACTAGAGATTGGATTATTAGAGGCTGGAATAAGCTTGACTATATAAAACACTGGATATAGCATTTGGAGTAAAAAGAGGAGCTTTAGATAATATGATATAGATTCTACTTGCTTTTCTACTATATAAAGTCCTAGACAGTAATATGATAGTTTAGCAGAAAGATGAGTAGTATGAATGTCTGAAGAGTTCAAGAATACTTTATCACTAGGATTAAATACTGAAGTAGAGGTATATTGTTGATTATAATATCTTGCTATGTTGTCTTAGGATTTGCAGATGGTAGACTTTGCTTCTTTAAGTATAAAGTGTATCTGCTTTGTGAATTTTGAAAAATTTCTCAGCTTAGACTCTTGTTAATGAGGCTCAAACCTCATTTGTGGAAGGTACTCAATATTAAGAAGAAATAGTAGTTGCTGTGTTAAGGAGTGTATACGATTGTTGTACTGAAACTCTGTTAATAGAAGAAAATTATACTAATGTCAGGCACAGTTCACACCAGAGTGGAAGTCTACAGAATGGACTCGGAGATGAGCAGACTTGTGGAATGACCTTAGCTTCAGCTTATGTGCTGCACTGTCTGTTTGCCGCATGGTTGCAACTTCAGATGATGGGAAGAAGTCTGAGATGGAAGTGAGTGCTGATTGGTGTATCACCGTTGAACACTGGAGATTGAGTTCAATAAGAGTTTATCTTCATCAATTATCAGACTAGCAAATTACAGTATAACTACTAGTCTTATATACAAACAGAAAGTATAAGAGATGCTTGGGGTTTCAGTGGTAAAGCCCCTATTACCCTGAGCAGAGGTTTCAGTATTGAAACACTGACAGGAGTAACTCTGTCATGGAAGACCGAGTTGAATAGGAGTATCTCTGCTATAGAAGACAGAATACCCAGATGGTTACAGTACCGCTATAAGACATGTTGCGAGAAAGGTGGCTGTCATGGAAGATGGGCTTGTATGTTTTAGAGATGACTACACCATAGGGATGTAATCTCCAGACGAGTTGACTTGCATATGACAACTCTAACCTAGTAAGATTACCTAGAAGAGTAGAGAGTATAAAACAACACTAATGGTTATAGCTGGAACACAAATAATAGCACCATATGTTTGTAGTGGGGTTTTTAATATTTATTAAACACTACAGGTTTTCTGTAGAGTTTTAAACTAGCTATGAAAGGTTAGGTCTCTTTTCATCTACTCTTTTTTCCAGATTGCTATAATCCAAAGCAAATAGTATTAGTCTGAAATTGATAGTATGGAATTCACTTGCTTAAATAAATCATAGGACTTAGAGATTGAGGTAGTCAATCTGGTATGAACATATTTGGCACATTTTCCCAAGAGTTCACTTCTAAGCCAAAGTCTTTCTTAATTAGATATTGGTAATTTCAATGATACTAGTAGTTGTCTAGAATATTTTTGACTTTTCATTCATTTATTCTATTGATAATAATAAGATCTATTAGGAGGCAAGGATATCAACTAGATACAAGATCTTTAAAAATAGTAGTTAGTTTGACAATATTAAACACTAATCTATCTCTCTAAAATTGCTCAAGACTAGTTTAAGATTGGTCTCAACTAGAAGGACCAGAGCATTCTTCAAGACTAGCTCTCTGATTAGAACTTATTTGTTAACAAGCTATTTTGATATTTTGATCTCTTAGATCCCATCAGTAAAACAGCTAGTATATTAAATAATCTTCATATGAAGTTCAGTAACAAGATCTCTACTTACAATGTGAACTTTGTGTATTATGCCTCTTAATTAGATTGGGGAAGTAGTGTTCTTTGCTACTACTATTATCAAAGACTCTTCAATCAGATTTAGAATCCAATCTCCATCTAGAAACAAGACAAGACAATCTTATTCCAGAATATGTACATCTTAACAATGATTATTAATTACTGCTACTAGAAGTATAACTACAGATACTATTATACAAGATAGGCAAAGAAGGAGATTCTTAAAAGCAAAATAAGGCTTTCTCTGCTGGTAACACTATGAGCTCCCAAAACAAGACAAATATATTTCTGGTAGTCTTATCTGCTATATTCAAAGCATTTAATTTTTCATTCTCTGCTCTCAAGAGATAGTCTAATTTCCCACAGATAGACCTTTCTTCTAAGCTTGCTAACAATGACAAGTTGACTAGTAACAAGCACAAGAAGTAACTGGAAAATAATTATTGCCTTTATTGTGGTATAAAAGACCATAAGCTAGACTTTTGTTTCAAGAAGTAGACCATAGTCACTCCAAAAGACTATGATGCTTCAATAGCTGCTAATTCTCTTGCAACTGCTTTTAAAAAGTCCTTATAAAAATAAAGAGTAACCTCCAGGACTCTATACATACTGAGAGCTGTATTGAACTTCCTTGTGCAGCAATGAGTTCTATCTGACTCAATATATCTACTCTTTATAATCTTTACTCTCTCTTTGCTTCTCTTGCTTCTCTCTTGATTCTTGGTTAAGATTACCTTAGTGAAACTCTGTTTAGAACTCTAGTTAACTCCAAGTCTACTTATTTTTTTGTAGACTAAAAATTAGTGGATATTCACAATCTGAAGACATCTGCAACCCTACCAGTTGCTCTTTACTTATTTGATAGTTCATTAAACAACACCATCTCTGAACTTGTTACCTTGTCTGTAATTTTTCTTACCAGTGATTGTATAAATCTGGACTTCTATGTTACTTCATTTGATTCTTCCTACTCTTTGGTCCTTAAATACAACTAGCTCACCTGCTACAATCTATTGATTGACTGGATAAATGGGTCAATAAACTTCTGTCCATCTTTGCAGGAAAATCTTGCTCTCTCTTATGTTGTGGCCAACACACCATTAGTATCTCTATCATCTCCTAATACTTCTCTGCAATCATTGAACTCTATAGTTTCCATACTTGCATCTGAGACCTTTGTGTCTACCTCTGAGCAACCTAACATCACTATTATTGGTTCTGTGGTATTCTTGTATACATCAAAACTTCTAAGCTCTAGCAAATTTCAACTCTGTCTTTGCTTTTCAGACATTCAGGCCAACTCTGCACAACTTGCAGAGACTTCTGACCTCTTAAATGTCTCTCCCAAGTATCACAAATTTACTGATATCTTTAGTAAGGTTAAAGCTGAAGTCTTCACTCTTCATTATTTTTATGACCTCAAGATCAACTTGGAAGAGAATGCTCAATCTTCAGTTGACCTTATGGACTCTCTTTTGGCATCTGAACAAGAGACTTTAAAGAAATTCATTAATAAAAACCTCAATATGGATTTTATCTAACTAACCTTATCTCTACATAATATGCTAGTCTTATTCATCAAGAAGAAAGATGGTTTACTATGCTTTTGTGTTAACTTATACAGTCTCAACCACATCTCAAAAAATAATCAATATTTACTCTCTCATATCTCTGATCTATTAGACTTATCTTGCAAAGCTTATATATATACTAAGATAGATCTTTGCCATGCTTACCACTTGGTTTATATTACTAATAGTGATGAATGAAAGACTACTTTCAGGACACATGGATTATTCAAGTAGTCTGTAATGCTATTTGGTCTTACTAATATTTCTATAGCTTTCCAGTGATTCATAAATGACCTTTTTTCTTATTTTTTGGATGTCTGTGTTATGATCTATCTAGATAATATATATATCACTTATATACTCCAACAACATGTTCATACATTGCCAACATGTCAAGGAAGTACTTAAATGTGTCCACAAGACTAATTTCTATGCCAAAGCAAAGAAATATGAGTTTTACTCTGAATTAGTAAAGTATTTGGGATATATCCTTTCTTTATCTGGTCTTACTATGTCTGATAACAAAGTGAAAATAATTCAAGTGTTGTGGCAACCACTAATCAAAACAATTAATAACATACTAAATAATCTTATAAAGCAAAAGTCTTATGGGATTATAAGAGAACTTAACAAAAAGTCCTGATATATTGCTATCCTATTTATACTATAGATACATGGTCTGTGCTAACAATAAATAGACCTACCCTAATGTCCATGTATCAGCTACAAGTATACCACATGTATACTATGAGATAAATATGTTATAGATATATATCTTGATATTATTCTTCCAGCTTCTTCTCCTATGTTTTAAGCCTATAATGTCATGTCATGTGATGTGTCATGTGACCACAGTCACATACCTCTTTATTGTCCAAGAAATAAATAAAAAAGAAAAAAAGAAAAAGATAAATAAAATCAAGGAAAATAGATCAAAATAAAATTAAAATAAAATCCAAGGATTCAAATATACCATAACATCAAGACTGGCTGGAGCCTAAGAAAATCAAGAATATTATTCTTCTTAGGTTTTATAAATTTTTACTACCAGTTCATCTTCAACTACTTGAATATTATCATTTAATTAATCTATCTCATCCAGAAAAATATCTACTGGAAGTTCAACTTCTCCTGTTATATTGCTTTCAACTCCTTGAAGAAAGCATTTATTTCTGCACTTATTTTGATATACTGGATTCTTAATACTCAACTTATTGTGGAAACTGATACCTTCAACTATACTTTCACTATAATTCTTTCTATTGTGAGTGAAGAAAATGAAGTTTATCCAGTTATCTTTCACTCTCACATTTTCACTATAGTGGAGCTAAGACACTCATGATAAGAAACTTTTTGCTATTTTTGAGGCTTTTAAAATTTAGCAACACTATCTAGAAGGTCCAGCTTGCTTTATCAACATTATTATAGATTATAAAAACCTTAAGTATTTTTCTACCACCAAGGTGTTGATCCAAAGACAAGCATGGTAATCTAAGTATCTCTCTTAGTTTAATCTTGTCATCAGATTCCTTTTTAGTCATCTTGGCATCAAACCAAATACTCTTACTAAACAATGGGATGTCTATCCTAAAAAAAGGAATCCTGGCTATGTTATAGTTAACCTTCACAGTGTTAATAGAAGTCAAGCAGAAAAGAGATTATACTAGGATGTAACAAAAATTATGCAATACTAGCTCTTAACTACTATATACTAAAGAATTCAAGGGTGATAATATTAGTGTCAAGAATTGAAAGAAAGAGTTGAAATACTAATATAAAGGCAGAATAGAGCATATAAAACTCTTAAAAGAGCTTTTATGAATATGAAAAATATAGTGAGAAAGAATATTAAAAGGAATATACAAATAACATCTGCTCATGAATGTTTTCCCTTGCTAGCATATTCCTAAATAGTAGACCTTATACTGTGTAACAAGCTTCCTTGGAAAATTCAGTAAATGGATTACAAAGCTCTTTAAGAGAAAGCTATGAGATAGTTAGAAGAGAAGTATGGAATTAAAAAAAGTACCATATCTTCTTACAACTCACAAGCAAATGGAATTATTAAAAGACTATACTACAATCTTTAACAGATGCTATATAAAGCAACTGGAGAGAACATCAAGAAGTAATACTGATCATTACACTATGTAAATGTGGGTAGATAGGATAACCATTAGGAAAAAAATGGTGTTATACAAGAAAATGCTTTTCTATGAAAATAAGTAATCTCATAAGGTTTTTAAGTATATAAGTTTTCTTAGCAAGAAGATCTTACATTCTTAGATAATGTCTCAGATCCTCTCAAGCAGATATAAGTTTGAGAGATAGTATGATAGCTATTAATCAAACCAGATCTTAGAAAGAAGAGATCTTTAGAAACAATAAATGTCACTCACAAATAACTAGTTATGAAGTACATATACTCACAAGAGCATTTTAATAGGTTACAAACATTTAGATGATTGAATAAGGCAGGAACATGTTATATTGGAAGCCAATAAAGTTCATAATGGTAGAGTAAGTAAAAATAGCTATGGAAACAGTAAAAGAGAAATAAAATGAGCTCTCATAAGTATAAATCAATTGTCAGATTGATATTGGGTTGCAAATGAAGAAACAGCCATGTGCTCATGAAATCTTAGAACACTTTATTATAGTTTCAGTTTCCATTCTCTAAATTCATTCTTTATATTTTTAGAATAATATATAAGCTACAAGTGAAAAGAAGTAAGAGAGAGAACCCCCATCCAAATACCCTCACTTAAGAGTAGTTTAACTTCTATTTTATCAAGTGAGTATCACTAGTACCTACTATTACTTTTAGATAAGTTTTGGAAAGTTCTAGCAGCATAGAAAAGGCTAGTGAGGTAAGTATCAGTTGGTATTTTCAGTCATAAGATTTGACTTAAGAGATGCCTTTAAGATGTATTATCTAGAATAGATAGTATTGCTAGAAGCTCTGAAGGAGATTTGCAATATATTCACTAGATTTTCCAAAGAAGCTTGTTATACAGTGTAAGATTCACTGTTTAGAAGTGTGTTAGCAAGGGAAAGCATTTGCAAATAGATGTTACTTGTATATTCTTTTTATATATATATCCTAACATAATCTTTTTTTTGCTTGACTCCTATCAATAGGTTATTTACTATATTTGATGATAATAGAAGCATAGTCTATTATGCTATTAGACATGGTAGAGACAATCTGGCTAGTAATATACCTAAATGAAATTATCTTACAAGAGGAACAGTCTAAGAGCTTGTATGCTGGTAAAATATATCAGCTATATAGAAGAAATATGGGAACATTTCACAAAAAAGAAAATACAAAGGGTTTCATATCTCAAGAACAAAGCTCAATATAAGATTAAAGAGTTTACATTAAGACTAGGTAGTTTGGTGCTAGTGAAGAACTTGGCCATAGAATTATCAGTAGATAAGAAGATGAAATCTCAGTATCTAGGTCCTATAATAGTAATCAGACAACTAAAGAGAGAGACTTTTAAATTTAGCAGAATTAGATAGCTTAGTATGGCAGAATAAAGTAGTAGCTTTTAGAGTAATTCCTTATCTGGCACACAGAACAATAGTGTTCAGAAGTGAAGTATAAGCTCTGCTAAATATACTGGAGTCAAGTTTAGATGTATTAGAAAAGAGCTCAGTTAAAAAAGTATCTAAGAATAGTACTTTGGTTGATAGCTTAAACTAAAGTCACTTACAAGTAGAGAAAGACAAAATATAAAATAGAAGCTTAGACTTCTAGCATTCATTAAGTAATTATTGAGAAACAGACAAGTCAGCTAGCTACTGCTTCTGACAAGACTTGGTATTCTTAACCTCCTAGATATAGAACATTTAGTTATATTTGTTGGTAACATTTTTATACTAGTGAATAGTACACTCAAGATTGTAGATAGTGTATAGAATATTAGTGGAGGCCTAGAAAAAAATGAACTTTATAATTTACTTGTTGGAAATAGTGATGATATTACTCTAGAGGATAACACCCTACTAGTAGAATACCAAAGTCATATTAAATAAAATCTCAGTTAAGAAAATATAGAAAGTTAAGTGCTCACAAAAAATAGATAATGAAATGTCTACTATTGCCAAGAAAGTCTATCTTAAACATAAAGAGAATATACTATTAGGATAAGACAAAATAGTAAGACAAAGCAAGCACTCATAAAAAGATAGCTCAAGAGAAACTTACCAAACTAAGCTAGAATAAGAGATTGTGATGAGTTAAAGCTCTATGAGTAAGAAAGACTTACTATGTATAGTAAACTGCAAGAAAGAAACATGAAAGGACTACACATATTATCTATCTGTATGAGAATCTTTAGAAATGTAATTATAAGAAGCCAGCATAATGATCTCTACCTTATTACTGCCAGATTGTTCACTGTCAGAAGTACTAGCTGCTAAGAAAGAGATATTCTCTTTAATATGGTAGCACTGAAACAAGTAAACAAAAAAGATAGAGAAGTGACTAGGAATGAATAAAACATGGAAATAAAGACTTGTACTTTGTTCTATGCAACTGCAGAAAGCTATCTAGTTGAAGCTGAGACCTAGAAGTTAGAAGGGATAGTGATAGAAAAAACTATAGACCATGGTATTTCAGAAGCCTGAGAAGTCTTGTTATACTAGGATAAAAATTGAGATATCTATTTAAATACAGTTAGAAAATAGAAGATAGGATTATGTTCTTTCTTGAACTCCTTGTAAGTATGTTTAACTTTGGAAAGCTACTTGATATGATCAGTCTTTATGAGAGTATCAGAATTACTATTTAGACACTTAAGAAAGATATGCTGTAAATAGTTAAGAAATATAAGAAAATAAAAAAATACATTCTAGAATACTTATAGTAAGTTTAGTAAGGAAATTGACAGCTGCACAAAGGAAGCCTAATATAGTCTTTTTTCAGGAAAGGTGTTGATCATAATAGATGATATTAGACAATATATTCATGAGCTTGAAATAAGCATTTATAGACTCTCCAATATGTTTGTTAGATATAACTACTGAAATAATTTAGTAGAAATAGACTTGTGGGGGCTCTTGCAAGAAGTGAACTTATTTAAGTATGCTTCAAGAGGGCTGTCCCCAGATTGATCATACTAGACAGTCTGTAAAAGAAATGAATATGTAAAATGTAAAATGAGAGAGATTTTAGGAATCAACCTCTCTTGCAAGTAAGAACTATGATCTAGTCATATAAAAGAACAATAAGCAGTTTTACTAGAACTTCCAGTATTGGAACCAAAGTGAATTTAACCCAATTACGAGTAAGATGTGAGAATACATTCTATTTGTAGAAAAGGGGAGAATAGAGACAGATATAGAAGAATAGAAACTCACAAACAGAAAAGAAAATGTTGCAAGTGGATAACAAATCTAAACACAGAAGAGAATGTCATAAAAAACAAGACAGTAAAAGTGAGCTTAGTATCATGCAAATAAACTTTAGAAAAAGAGCTTTACATTTGAAGAGACTTAGTTACATTACAAATAGATGAAGATTAGACTTAGTTTCACACATGAACAGAAATACATTGTAAAGAACAAAAATACTAGAAAGAATGAGCTCTTTCTTCTCTTTTACTTAGCTGATTTGGCTGACTTCTTGATATAAGAGAAGCTGCTAGCTGGACAAAGAGGGATATGACAATAGTATCAACCCAAGACTTCAGGGAAAGTGTTGTCATAGTCAGCAAAGATAATAGTAGCATTGAAAGAAGAAATAAGATAGATATATGACTTAAAGAGGTTTTGCACAGCTTTTTAAAAAAAAGACCATCTGGATCATATATAGCAGTGTGGACAGTAGCAAAAGTCTCATATTGAGTGGTTTTGTTATCCACTAGCCTGCTATTAACCCAGAAAGAGGAATTCTGAAATTGATATTCTTTAGCAACCAAAAGCTCTTTAGCAAATTCCACTATCAGAGTATGATAATAGGATGTAAAAGCCCTAAGTAAAGAATTGACAGCCTCCATGCAGTTCCATACAGCAATAAGAGAGTATAAGAGAGACAAGATATTTATGAAAAAAATAAGAAAGATTAGTAGAAAAAGAAAAAATAAGAAAAAGAAGCCACTCACACATATGACTAGCAAATAAAGGCACATGAAGCTGCTCTGTCCAAAACTGCTCGATAGCAGTAGGCTCTTGATAGGAATAGTGAAAAGCATAGGAAACAATGCACTTTTCACAGCTTCGAGAGCTATCCACTAGTTGGAAACAAATGGCCCAAGCTACCATAGCAACAGTCTTAGAGAGGGAAGGTTTCAGAGTATAATGTTTGAAGCCAGAACTAATGTAGGAGAGGTTCTTTAGCTCTTCAGTGGAATACTGAAAAATATATTAAAAACATAATATAACAAGAAAAAACTGGTGAACTCACTATGTTCTCATAATTAGCAAGTATAAAGAGACCAGGGACAAGAGCTATAAGAGGGTCTCTAGCAGAAAGCCCATAAAGAGAAATCAGATTGCATGCTAGAAAAGGTAAAAACAGTGAAAAAGTCTAATAAAAAGTATTTAAACTTATTAGAAGAAATAGAAGCTAGAGACTTGGATTTAGCCTTCTTATGATGAAGATAGCTAGTAAATCTCAGAAAGCTGTTAGTAAGAGGGAAAGACAAAGCTGACAAAAAAATTGGAGTAGAGTGGCATAACAATAATATAGAATATTTAAAAATTAGAAAGAAAACTAGAGGAAATGCTGGAGTCTAATCTAGGACAGAATCATGAATAGGTTCTAACAAAGAGAAAGCAAAGATTAAAAAAGCTAAAACAGAAGATTTTCCAGCTAGCTGACAAATAAATAAAAAAGAAAAAAAAGACTTGCTAGACAAGAAAGAGATATGAGTAGGGAAAAAAATAGAAAAACAGACAGCTTAAGAAAGAGAAGAGTTGAAGACCTCTATAAGAATGTTTAGGTTAGCCAGAGCTACTAAGAAAAGGTTAGACTTACTTGGCTCAGCAATATCACTAAGTTTGATTTCAAAAAAAGAAACCAGCAGTAAAGAGAGTAGTTTGGTAGTAAGAGTCCTGGCTAGAGATCTGGAAGAAGACTCATCAGCAGCATATAGTAGAGTAGAGACCTGACAAATCTCAGTAAGAATGCTAGCCATTAAATTATCCTGTTTCTCTCAAAGAGAATATTACATTAACTCTCTTATCCAATACTATAAAGTAGTTAGATGATGAGTGAGCCAAGAATATTCTCCAGATTATAGAAAGAGGAAAAGAGCTTAAAAAGGTACTAGAGAAAAAAGATAGATTTAATAGAAGAAATATAGGCTAGAGACTATAAAGACTTTAGCCAAAGAAATAAAGAAAATTTGGATCAAAAGAAATAGAAGCTGTCAAAGCAATATAAAAAGTCACTCAGGTTAGTAGTCTTAATATAGTAGACAAAAGGTTTTTGATAGGAAAAGTGTTTAGCCTTAATCAAAAATACATAGACAAAGATCAGACTTTCTTGATAGAAGAATCTAAAAGAAATTGATGGAATAGCATAGTCTGAGATAAAATATACAGTGTTTATGAATATAAACATAATATTTGCAAGCTGGTTAGCAGTTCTGGAGAAAACTGAGAACAGTCATTCATAGTAAGATATGTCAGATATGCAAAGCCTGGATACTAACCTTTTTATTTAAATTCCCTTTTCTTTTTCTTTTTCCTTTTATTTTCTTTATTTAGATCTAGGGTTAGGGTTAGAGTGATATCACAATTATACTGTCACACATCAGTCACATCAAATAACATAGTCACAGTAACAGTCACAAGTCATGAGATCACAAAAAAGGGTGTAGAAGGTTCTGGAAAGATGATGTCATACAATATGTATTACACATATTAACCTTTAGGTGAACATATGGTCATTTAGGATAGGCTAGAGGAGTAATAGCATAGACTATCATAGTTTAGTATATAAGGTAGACATTCTTGTACAGAGTTTGTAACAAGAGAGATATTATGACTTAAGTTTAAGTGATAGAATAAAAAACAACTCTTGTATTGAGTAACATAAGAAAACTTGATAGAGTTCCAAGTGCAAACCAATCTACCTTACATACTACAGACTATGGTCTGTGTATACACTATAACCAACCTACCCTAAAGTTTATATACACTCTATAAGGCCAACATACTATTA
>Ga0157357_1000267_pt1 | contig 21910 bp, 26 predicted proteins | sample AttcapACBM1_FD_111485 | JGI IMG/M metagenome (GOLD analysis project Ga0157357, IMG submission 111485) | Fungus gardens microbial communities from leaf cutter ant in Botucatu, State of Sao Paulo, Brazil - Atta capiguara ACBM1 | ecosystem: Host-associated > Fungi > Mycelium > Unclassified ... | reverse complement strand
CAGCACCAACAACACCAGCACCAACAACACCAGCACCAACAACACCAACATCAGCAACACCAGCACCACCAGCTTCCCCAACACCAACAGCACCAACAGCACCCACAACACCCACAACACCAACCCACGGTCACGCACCCACAGGGCCAAACATCAGTGCATCCCTCAGCCCTTCTACAACATTCCAATCAACATTCTCATCCTCATCACCAACCATCTCACTCACAACCAGCACCTCATCAACCTCAACAGCAGACACTTTCAAATCCCCCACCTCATGGGAATCCCTATCCTTCGCCAAATCCTGTCCATCCGCCCCAAAGTCCCTGGGCGCAGCAGAACCACCCTCAACAAACTCATTCCTTGGTAGTGCCTTCACACACTCAACAGACACCACAGCAAACCTTGCCTCCTGCTCATCCTCAGTCGCTCCATGCTTCACATCACCCGGTACACCTTCAGTCGAATCCCGCGCCGGCCCCCACACCTCAATCGATGCTGCAGCAAGCACAACAGCATCCGCACCCGCACCCGCCTCCGCAGCAACAGCAGCATGTTCCGCCTCTCCCTCAACAATCTCAAAGTTCCCAACCTCTGCATCATCTGCCACACCACCCTCAAGCGCCAACACCAGTTCCTCACCATGTTCAACACCATCCACCATCTCAACCTCAACACCTTCAGTCACATCCGCCACTACCGCCATCCCAAACACAACCTCATCCACCGCCACCATCACAACAGCTTCCATTTGCTAGGGTTGCTTCGGCCCTGCCCAATGTTGACTCTCGCAGTAGCCATTATCCTCCGGTAGCTCCACTCGCGCCTCCATCGGAAGCGGAGCATGACTCGGAACACACTGACCCAGTGAATGAGGTAAATTCATTCGATTTGTCAAATTACGTGTGTTGACATCAAGTGGAACAGATCATCCGGTGCTGCAACGTGCTTTACCTATTTGCCAATCATTATGGTTCGTTTCTGCTTTTGGAGCCAATACAGTTCCTAATTTCCATCTATAGCGTCTGTGCCACCGTCAATGCCTCATGACCAGCCTTCGCCTTCTGAACTACAGGACATGTCACAGAAGGCTCAGGAAATAGTTCACTTGTTAGAGGACTTTAAGAGATCGCACTTGCCCGAAAATGAGCGTACCAAGATTGGTGATCCCCTGCGCGGGTCATCCGAAGATCATCGTGCACCCAAGCGGCCTTGGGAAGACATGGGCCAAGATGGCTCCGCTAATAGTGACCAGGCTGGGGATGTATGCTATCCTATGTCTCCCTCGGTCTGTATTGAAACTGACTGGCTTCGTTTAAGTTCCCCCCTGGAGATAAAGTCCAGACCACTGCTGAGCAAGACATGCAAATTATTCGTAGCAAGCGTGCCACTAGCACAGCAGGGACACAAAACTCTACCGGCCAATCAAAGAACAAGTACCGCAAGAGGAGTGTAAGCCATTTTTGCTAAATCTCTTGAATCTAAAGTTAATCACTGTAATCTTCCGCTATTTGGTCTGGACAGCGGGCCACTCCTCCCGGAAAGTGTCATTCTTGCAATATCCGAGAGACTCCCGAGTGGCGTAGAGGCCCAGATGGGGCACGTACATTGTGTAACGCTTGTGGCCTTCGTACGTACACTTTTTTTTATTGCGTACGATTCTTACAACACTATATCTAGATTACGCGAAATTGATGCGCAAGCGCGAAAAGGCTGATCCAACTGGACCCCGTATCGACTTGGAAACCTTGCGCGCTTCGGCAAGGGCTGCCGAGTCCTCCGACAAGTCGCGCTCTAAACACAAAAATGTAGTTATTGAGTCGTCATCTCCTGCAGACATGAAGCCTGATTCCCAGCAAAATCACCAGGGATCGTTCCAGCTTATAAATGTCATGGCTCAGGATCCTAATCCAGTGCCCTCTGAACCGAGCCGAACGATCCCTCCTCCTCAGTCCGCTCAAGCACCTCCACCTCCTGTGCAAGTCGCGCCGAGCTCGCTGCCGGTGCCTCCCTGGGCTACATCTCCCCAATCACATCCACCACCTTCCATGTCGACGCCTGCACATGGACGTGTTTATCCTCAAGAACATTTTCAGCATCAATCGTTTTTGAGAACATCTCAGCATACGTCGGCTCCTCAAACCTCATCTCGTTAGTGTAACCCTACCTGTTTGTAATTATCTCTGTTTTTGCCTTCTGTTTGTCCTGCACTTTGATTGCTCACGATTTTCGTTCTGGTATGCGATGCATCGTTTTTGTTTGTTGCAAATTGAATGCTTCATTAAACTGCCCAACTTTTGCAATTTCTCTTTAACTCGTGGAAACGTTTTTTGGACCGTCGATCGCAATCTTTGTCATTTACGTCATCGCGAAAGATGTTGATGTCTCCAAAGTTGCACCGGTAGGCATGTAAACGAGATCCTTCCCTGTGTATTGATGTCAGATATTCGATCGATTGTAATAGAATTTCGGGTTTATTGTAGGGTTCGTCCCCTTACTAAAGCGAGTCATTCCGACCAATTTGGGGTCAATCTTGGTATCGGCATTTATCATGGCAGTGGTGAAACATGTATACCGACTTTTACAATGTCTGAGATATAAATAGACATCGCCGATCTCTTGACGGTGGAAGATCTGGTAAGCGTTAGTCCGACACAAAGACTGATCACCACCAAACTCGGCAATCTCGTTCTCCGACAAGTGAACGTCAAATGCTCGGAATGAAAAATAGCATCTGGGGTAGCAGCAAGGCTCCTCGAAGCTCATTTATGAGGGATTCTGGATGGTAAAGTATTCGATCAAGCTCACTCCGATCCTTGAATTCTGAACTTGGTGCTGGTTTCGAAGTGTCATGCTGGGGATCTTAGCAATCAATAAAGTTCTAGGCCCGAAAGATAGGCTTATACTTGCATTTAAGGAGAACTGGACTACTCACCCTAACTAGTTCAATATCAATATCAATACCCTGATGGTTGGGTCCGGAGATCAATCTCATCGCTTAGTCAGCATGGCTTCGGATGCTCTTCGTCATCAAGTTGCCGCTAAGTGGCAAGAGTCTTTCTCCCGTCTCAATAGAAATGAGCAGGGAATTTCGGGCCTTATCGCATTCAGTGATGCCTGGAATACTGCGCTCAGTGTTCTCTATCCTCGCAGGCTCGATGAGCCCAAAGAGATTGTTGACATGATTGCTACCCGGACAGCATTTTCGATTATCAATGCTGGCAGGCGCCTCCCTTTTTTACTCGAAACGTTTCTCGAAAACATAAAGAAGCAGTACTATCTTGTCGAAGGAGATGTACAGGATTATATGGAGCGCTTTGGCATCGAAGAGGATCCTCAAATCATGCAGGATCTTGTATTGCGGCTGATAGCATGGTTCAAACACTGGGCTCCTTTCCCCGAGTACGTGTTTTTATTTTTCATTGCTCATGTTCACGCTGATTTCTGTAGGCTGGGGACAACCATTTACTCTGCATTTGCCCTTTCGTTCCGGACTCATCTTTTTTCCATTGTTCCTCCATCTTTTGCCCGTGGGTTCAAGGCGCTTGTTGCATCTACTCTTGCTGCTTCTACGTCATCGTGTAGTTCTAGATCCGCTGGATTACCTTCTGATACCGATGACTCAAATGCACCCCTCTGGCAAGCATTCGAGATACTAGGTCTGATCGATCGATACGAAACGATTATCGCGACCGTCGGCTACGAGTTTATTGAGCAACACGTTGTTGAAACTTGTGCGGGTGAATGGAGCCGACCAATCCTTAGTGAACTACACAGTTGGATGGCGGAAAAGGTTGTTCCCTGGATGTTGCTGATCTATGCACGCGGTGCCACCAACGGTATGTCCCCGCTCCTTTCGATCTGACCCTTTCATTGAGACTCTTTCACAGCTGTTGAGGCACGTTCAATGCTTCAGGGCGTGGGCTCGCGTTTCGACTTTCATATGAATAAAACTCTTTGTGACCTCCGTACACGTGAAATCTGGGATATCATTATCGACTTTCCTGATTCGGCTGGGGCGCTCCAAGACTTACGAGACTGTTTGCAACGCGTCGATCAACGATCTTCTCTTGTTCAAGCATTGCGTACAGCGTGAGTTTTAGCTCGAGATAATCTTGTTCAGCCATGGGATTCAATGCTTTGAACCAGTAATCACAAACGACTTCTTCACCCTGGCGCAGATACCAAATTAATTCTTACTCAATATGTGGCCACCATCAAGTGCCTCAGGGTCGTGGATCCCCCAGGCGTTCTCCTTTTCAAAGTAGCAGACCCCATCCGTCGATATCTCCGCGATCGACCTGACACAATTCGTTGTATCGTTGCTAATTTAGTCGGTGACGACTCAGATTCACCTGATTCCCTCATCGATGACACATTAGACCCGCCTGGCTCTTCAGGTGGTATTGGAGAAGGGGGACGAGCAGGGCAATTACTTGTTAATCCTGCTACGAGGGTTGATGATTATTCTGATCCGAATTGGGATCCAGAGCCCCTTGATGCTGGGCCAGAATTCAGGGCGAATAAACCTGGCGATGTTCTGTCCACTCTTGTATCCATATACGACTCTCAAGATCTCTTCGTCAAAGAACTTCAAGTTCTCCTCGCTCAACGCCTGTTATCCATTCCCATTCATTCCACGTCTGATAACTCCAATGACACTACAGAAAGGATAGAAAAAGAACGCAGGAATATCGAGATACTGAAGCTGAGATTTGGCGAGCCGGCATTGGGTGTATGCGAGGTTATGTTGAGGGACATGACAGATTCTAGACGTATTGATGCCTATCTCCAAGCTCAGTTTGAACAGTCTAGATTGCCTCCACACAGTACCCATCCATCATCTGAAGAGACGACGAGTAACGTCATCCACCCTACTATCATTTCACACCACTTTTGGCCTTCACTGTCTACCTCGACATCTTCTGCCGCTCCCAACACAACGGTTTCGAATAGCGCAGAAAACAATCCCCTCACAATGCCTGGTCAATTTTTAAACCTGCAACAAGTTTATACCTCGCAGTTTACGAAATTTAAACCTGATAAAACACTTCGATTCTTACCGCATCTCGGTACAATCACACTTCATCTCGAATTCAAAGATCGCGAGGTGGACGTGACTGTGCCGCCACTAGAAGCTGCCCTGATTGAACTTTTTTCATCATCCTCCTCCTCCTCCTCCTCGGCACCCGATGAGGAGACACGTAGTGAGAAAGAGTTTTGGACACTAGATGAGTTGAGAGAAGGTGTAGGTGGAGTTGACAAAGGATCGGTCTTGAAAGCTTTATTGACCTGGATCGATTTGGAAGTGATGGAAGAGATAGAAGGGGAGGGAGGTACATCACTGTTCAGAGTCATTGAGGCAAGAAATAGAGATACTGGACAGAAAGAGGGAAAGACACGGCAAGGTGGGCTAGAAAAACGTTTCTTCCCTTTTGAGGTGTCTGATAGCCATGACAGTTGTGGTTGCTCAAGCTCACACACAAGAATCTATTATCCCTCCTGTTGCAGGCACGCAACAACAACAACAGCAAGCTGAGCAAATGCGGATGTACTGGAAGGTTTGTGCTCGCTTCATCTCTTGTAGACATACTCAAATTGTCTTGTTACCTAGTTCATCGAGGGAATGCTTACCAACCTTGGAGGCCTTCCATTGGATAGAATTCAGTCTATGCTCCGTTTCGCCCCTGGGTACGATCAGACTGTTGATCAGCTTCATACTTTCCTGGAAGCTGCGAGGAGGGAAGGAGTGGTTGTCTGCCGAGATGGTATTTGGAAATTGAATAAATAGCCTATATTGATACATGGTCGTCCAAGACCGCATAATAGTTCTTATATATCGCTGAAAAGCACTGATTAGGTCAGCCAGTCAATTGATGCGATATTTGGTTGTTCTTGCGTCATCATGGGCAGCAATGACTTTATGAGGGACCGTAAGTGCAGCATGCTGTATAGATGAATTCAAAAATTCCCATTCATAGCTTTCTTTGTATACGGGGATAGACATAGCATGATGTATATAGCTAATCATTATAACCCCGCTTCTTTTGCAAACCAACGGTTCCATTCTGGAGAGCGGCAACGTCAACACCTTGTTCTTTCCATATCTCAATCTGTCGATCTTTCGCAGCCTTTCCCGTCTTTTCCTCATATTGGTGAACGGACAAGGGTCTCTCTCCGTGGGGAGTCGCACGGAGAGCATGCCTAGTTGCAGGCCAGAAATCGAAAGTTGCGGAATGAGTGACAACCTAGGAAAAAAAAATCAGCCCTATTCCCGAATAGCTCATCAAAGGTCACCCAGGAGGCCTACTCGGTTGTCCCATATGGCAATCGAATTTGTTTCCCACTTGAATCGAACCTGATGATCTGGATTCTCACTAATCTGGTGGAATAAGAATGATAGAATGGCATCCGATTCCGCCTTTGGAACGTCAATGATGCGCCTCGTGAAACCTGGCCATCTGATAAGCCAAGTAGGTACCACATCCGAAAAACAACATCTCGCACCCGGATTCACGTAGACGCTCTTCCAACCAGTTGCAGGATGAACCCTGACAACGGGATGAATAGTTTCAATTTCTTTCCTGCGGACAGTGAGTCCAGCGGCCCTAGCTCCTTCGGCTTGCGCAACCGCAGAATGGAGAGCGGACAAGCCCTCGAGATACTTCTGGAACCCAGAGCTTAGCGAAGAATATAGAGCATATCTCCAGAGATAGTCAGCGAGAACTAAACCAGTATATATTATATATATGAAAAACTAACCCGGAACTCCATAAAGTGTCACCGCCAGTCTCTGGGCCGGTAAGTACCTTCAAGGATGTCGTACTGGGGGGTTGAATTTCATATGTGACCTTTTTGCTAATGAGAACGAGTAAGTCAGTAAATCAGGGTTTAAAGCCTTACATCCGAGTGCCAAAGTTCCAGCTTTGAGAAAGCTGAGACATCCGGACGGCGAGAAGCGTCATTGTACACAACTAGCAGATATCAAGTCGGGTTGAGCTAACGAGAAGAGATCATGGCTGACCGTGAACTTCTTCTAGGCCATTCTTGGGAATAGGGGTGGTGGCATGTTTATGTAAAGGTCCGAAGTGGCGAGCGAGATCCAACTGTTGGTGAATATTGATATCCTGTTCACGGAAGACTATGAGACGGCTAGGTGAGTGTGGAAATTTTGAGTCCGAGGTCTAAACTCACAGACTACCCCTCGCTCTGCAACCAACAATGCGCTGACATCCAGATTATTCAATGTCGGCAGGAATGAATTGTTAACCTTACAGTTCATCTTTTTGCTGAGGCGTTAGTTGCCGGAGATCAATACCTTCCAATTCTGTCCCGATGGCCGGTGTCAGATGCTTCACCCGAGACGCAGCTCCAAGAAGGTTTTTCTTTGATGGGTCAGCATGGAGGCCTCGGTCTTCGATAGCCAATTCTGTCAGAGGTTCCCAAGTAACATCAGGAAAATATGGCTAAATGACACTCAATAAAATACAGCTAAGAAACAGCGTTGAGGCTTACCTTGAACTGAGCATGGGGGTAAGTTTGATCCCCATCATCACCTATAGAAGGGGAGTAAAAAGGGTTGAAGAGCTGCGAAGGCTCCAAGTGAGCTTCGGCATTAGTTGCGACGGGGCTCATAGAGTGGAAATGTAATTCTGTATGACCAGCATGGCTATTCTTTATATATATATATATATATGTTGACGAATAGTCACGAAGCCGTTATGTCGTTTCTCGTGCGCATCCAAGAAGCATTTGGTGTGAAGAAACGCCATCTTGGCGTGATGATGAAGTAACGTGACTGTGATTATCTGGACTACCTAACGCAATTTCATGGGATACGCGCCGTGCACGAATAAGTTGCAAAAAATCCAATAGCAGTGGAACTCTCCCAGATTGAGATAAATTTTAGGTTTATGGCTGTAACAATAGATATGAACCAGACTTCAAAACAAAGGTTCCGGAAGTATTTGAGCTCTAACATTTTGTATTCAAAAGAGTATCTCGAGATGACTAAGAGGCTCACCATGAAATTCGCCTTCAATACTTCTGCACGATGAAGTGTGCAGTCATCTTGAAGATTGTGTGATGATTGTTGTCGCAGATCCATCGAAACCCAGACCGTCGCATCCGTCAGAAAAGTAAAAGTTGGTCCAAGCGCCGGACTTTTAGGACTGTGTAGCAGGGATTTATTGGTAGGGTCGTTTACAACCTGTACGCCCGATGAGGGATCTTGAATTATTACAAGCAACAAGCAACAGCGAACCAGAACCGTGATGGAGTGCACTTTCGCTATGGCTCTTAGGTGGTACATCACTTCTGTCATCAAGATGTGGCCTTGAGAAGACAATGGTGTTAAAAGAGGCCCAAGGAGGGAGGTGATCTTGTCAATCACTAGGTAACCGATGCTTTTGGGGGCGTCCTCAAGTTTAGACCAGGTGAATCTGGGAAAGGTTACTCGATGGAATGTATAGTACCTTAGCAGAAGCAGAGACCTCTTCAAGTAAATTAAACATTTGTTCAACTTCAGGAATCAGAGACCATCGGATCCTCTCGAGGCAACCCTGGGCGCCCTGATGCAAGAGTGAGTTCTCGGAACCTCAATTGCAATCAAGTTGATAGACACACTTCTTCTACTAGCCGGGATGCGATATCCAGTGCTTTGTCCGCCAGGAGTCCACCAGTAGTATCAACCCAATAAACAGTCATGTTGGGATCACTAGACAAATTGGCCATGACGATATTCAAAATGAACTCCCGAAAGGGATTAGTTTTAACAACCTATTTTCAGACAGCCTTGTAATTTACCGATTCCACAGAGCCTATATGACCTGAGACTTCAAGAACCCGACCAGTGTAAGGGACCAGACTAGGCAATACTGGTCTCAAGGACTCAAGGGAATACAGTCTAGTCTTGTTGGTTGGTGAGTTCGTAGACACAGAATTCAGGAGACTGCGAGCAGAAAGGCCGACGGCTGATGACGTGCTGGAAACTATAGTTCGATGAAGGCTGATTTGGCCGAGGGTGCATTGACCATATGGTAATTTACGTATTATATCGATTTCAGCAAGCGAAAAAAGATCTGTCCCTGTTTTTATTCCTTGAGAATCAAGAGACGCGACAATATCAGGAGGAAGACTAGGAATAGCACTAAGGCGCATAATGGTGTCAATTAGAAGATCAAGTGAAAGTTGTTTTATCATGTTTGGTAACTAACTATCTGTCATCCAAAAGTAACTTATTCTGTTCTGCACTTGCTGTCTTCCATACCAGGGTTTCATATCATCTTCTGGATCATATAAAGTTAACCACTCATTGTAGCAGGTCGAAAACTCCGCTCAAAGACACTGGGTTCGTGGATTCGTGAACAATTTTTAGCTAAACGCCAGCTTAATTCATCTGCCTTGGGCGCACTTCCTGACTAGTGATTTTTTTCTCATGTTAATGGGAGTACTCTACAGGAGTTTCCAGTTTTCCTTTTCTCGAGGGCACGAGTTCCGTCATCTGTTTAGAGAGCCGTACGTATATCGGCAATGATGCACGAAGCTGCCTCGACACTGTTGTGTTGTCATCTCGCCGGGGGTTACTCGCATCAAATCGGCTCTTCGCGATGCATGAAGCAAGACACGAATATGGCTTCCATGAGGTTACAATGCGCCTTTGATTGGTCATCTTCCTGACGTTATCATACTCGTCGCTGCATCTTTGGATCGTACTGGATCGGTTTAAATGCTGAAGTTCATCCCTGAATGCTTCATTCCCTTCAGCATCCAGGCGTTATTCATGGGTCTCTTTCATGTCACGCTTTCTTTTATTCTGGCCCTAATCGCCCAGGTATCAACTGTTAACATCACAGTGTCGGTCACCGCACCAGTGGCAGCAACCCAAGTGGCGCCATCTTTGATTGGGCTTTCGGTTGAACAGGACCGGTGGACTGACTGGGTTGGACTTAGTAATCAAAATCAGTTTTTTTTGAATGTGCTTGAGAATCTTAAGGATCTGTCTGGTGAACCACCCTACATTCGTATTGGGGGTAATAGTGAAGACAATACCAATTTTAACCCTAGTGTCTTGGTACGTTCATGAATTCACAGGATAACTCGGTCATTTATTCCTCGTGAGCAGAGTCCGCAACTTGTATTTCCTGACCCTACCACCACAGTGCCTTACCCTGAGGCTACAAAAATGGTCGTTGGTAAATCATACTACGAGACAGCTCGTTTCTTGTTGCCTGGTACGGTGTCCTCCGTAATTCGGTGGTGTCGCTACTATACAAAGCTTGACGCCTCTTCTAGATACGCATGTTGTTTGGGGCGTCAATTTGGGTCAGAACAATCTAACTGCCGCCAACATGGAAGCCAGAGCAATTGTGGAAGCTTTCACCTCTCCCGCTATCAAAGATCGAGGGATAGTACTTGACGCCATTGAGATTGGAAATGAGCCGGATCTCTACTCGGGTAACGGTCACAGACCTGGAAATTATACATCAACCCAGTACGTGAAAGAGTAAGTGGTCCCTTCTTGATTCAGGATATGAACTGAGGTGCCCGACCGACAGATGGACCATGTTCGCCGCAAATATATCCGCAGCTGTCGGGATTTCCTCAAGCTCCAGCACCAAATTATGGGGTGCATCATTCGCGGGCTCTTCTCACACTGCCTCTGGGTTCTCACCACAAGCTATATTCAGTGAAGGACTCTTAGATAACCCGACTGGCGATCTCATTTCCACGTAAAGTTTTATCTTACTATGTTTTCTGGTGCTTATTATGCGTTCTAGCATTTCGCAGCATCACTATAGCGGAAGCTTCTGCTCCGGGAATGGAGCGCTCCTCCAAGATCTAATGACCAAAGCATCGATCAGAGGAAACCTCACCATCTTTGCACCTGATGCACGGGCAGTGCTTGAGAACGGAATTGACTATGTCCTAGGTGAAACCAATAGTTTCTCGTGCCATGTAGGTTCTCATATTCTCCTTGAAACATTGCTTTAAATTGCGATAGGGAACTCCTGGTGTCAGTAACGCAGCCGGGGCTGCTTTGTGGTCGTTAGATTACGCACTATTTGCGTGAGTTTTAAAAGACGTTTCGTTTCCAATACTAATACGTATCAGGACTCAAGTCCCAGTAACACGTGTTTTCTTCCATGAGGGTATCGGCTTCAAGTACAATTTTGTAAGTGAATAAATGACGGAGTATACGATTATCCAGAAGCGTCAACGACCGTTAATAGTTCCAGCCCTCAACCTTGACGAGGTCTACCATCGACGCTACTCCGTTGCCCAACCCACTACCACCCCATGTTCAGCCACAGTATTATGCAGCTATAATTGCAGCTGAGGCTATTGGTTCCAGTGGAAATACTCGCATGGTTGAACTTGCGATCACCGATTCTAGCATTACGGGATACGCGTTTTATGAAAATTCCCGTTTGGCTCGCGCAGTTTTCATCAATCTGCATGCATTCTTATCAACCAGTTCCTCACGAGGCCGGACCCATATTGATTTGACTCTTGTTAATGGTTCTGCTGGTTCAGCAACTTTGAAGCGACTAGCCATCAAGTCAGTGAAGGGCTGTTATTTTGATACACTGGCATCTGCCACTAACAAATGCTTTCAGGCATGCTGACGACACGACTAATTTGACTTGGGGCGGTCAAACGTACGAAACTGATGACGGGAAGGTTCGCGGGAGTGTGGAGACAGAACAAGTCAATCTAAGCCAAGGATTTGACATTCAGGATACAGAAATTGTCCTAGTATCCTTCGTTCATTAGTCGCTATCTGAAATAAATGTTTTTCTAATTCTAATCGGAGGGTTTATTCGAACGGTGCTGAAGTCAGCATCGTGACGTAATAATGGCCTTTAGATTGTCAACCTCTTCATGTCCGGCCAGCAATACCTTAACGCTATTACTGAAAATGCCACTAGATTTGGAATGCGGCTGCAAGAGTCTTTCTCTGAACATACACGGGATCTTGCCCTAACCCGTGGGGTTAGCGCTGCCTACCTAGACAACCTCGATGATCGAACTAAGAACATTCGTAAACAACTGGACTCAAATAGCGGCAGAGAGAAACTAGACGCAATGAAAAGACTCATTGCTGTGCGCTATCTCTTCTACTTCTTACGACAGTAATATTTATCTTACTTCGCGTTTAGCTTATCTCTAAAGGACGCGACGTTTCAGAGTACTTTGCCCAGGTTGTAAAGAATGTTGCTTCGCAAAATCTCGAAATCAGGAAGCTAGTGTATATCTATCTTCTTCGCTATGCAGAACAAGAACCGGATCTAGCATTGCTATCGATCAACACATTCCAAAAAGATCTGACGGACAGCAATCCCCTCATTCGTGCTATGGCGCTAAGAGTCCTGAGTGGAATCAGGGTGCCGATGATAGGAAACATTGTTGTCCTTGCTATTAAAAAGTGTGCGGCAGATATAAGTCCGTATGTCAGGAAGACTGCAGGATTAGCGATACCCCGGTGCAACGGGTGAGAATTGATATCTTCTTCACTTGATTTCAGTACCCCGAACCATTCATAGGCTTGACTCCAGTCATCTATCCTCACTGATCCAAATAATCGCCAGTATGTTGAAAGAACGATCACCCTTGGCTATTGGCAGTGTTGCAGTCGCCTTTGATGCAGTGTGTCCAACTCGGCTCGATCTCCTTCATCAACAATATCGCAGATTATGCAGAATGCTCCCAGATGCCGATGAATGGGGTCAAGCTGATTTGATGAACCTTTTACTGAGATATGCCAGAACAATGTTGCCTAGACCTACTGGAGATGAGCTGGATCCAGATGTGATGTTACTGCTGACTTCGGTTGAACCCATCTTGATGAGCTGCAACCCTGCTGTAAGCTTTCTTCAATCGCATTATCTAACCCAGTCTTTTGACGGATTGTTCCCAGTCAGTCACAGCAGCAGCAAGGGTGATCTTCTATGCAGGACCACCAGCATATCTACAGAAGATCGTCCAGCCATTTCTGAGGCTTCTGCATAACTCAAGGGAGGTAGAACGCGTCGTACTTGCCTACTTATTGGTAATTGCCCAAAAATCACCGGTAGGTTAGATTCCTTGTCTTTCAGCACAACGGAACTGACTTTCTGGCTCAGGAACTATTATCCCCACACCACACTCACTTTTTCCTGAGAACGAACGACGCTCACAAGGTAAAGCGCGACAAAATTCAGCTATTACTCAGAATCCTGAACCCGGATAACTACGGCGCAATCCTGAGGGAATTTATCGTGCGATTTCCCAGGATCCTATCTTCCGAGCTAATTGGCTACACAGGATTATTCAGATGACATCGATGACTGTGTAGTGAATGACTCTCTTCATGCAATCGGGTGTTGCGCATTTGCTATTCCAGAGTCAACACAACAATGCTTGACAGCTTTGATCAACATGATTCAGAGTGGAAATGGTCCGTAAGGTAGATTGTCTAGCATCAACATTGGTATTGATGTTCGTCGTAACAGACAGCGTTACAAGTCCAGCAGTCATGGTCCTTAAAAACCTTGTACAAAATCAGTTGTCATCCACAGTGCAAGGAATGGCTGACACCTCTCGTGAAACATCCCTCTCAATTATCGCTCGCCTTTCCAGGAAAATAGATGAGATCAACAATACACAGGCAAGAGCGTGTGTTATCTGGCTGGTCGGGCAATATGCCGCGTCAAATGGTCCAACTACGGGCCCCGAAGGAATTTCAGAATGGGCACCTGATGTACTTCGAAAAGCTGCCAGGACCTTTCAACAAGAGGTGTGGGCACTACCAGATCATGTCCTACCGTACACTTATTTTTATCTTGTCAGGCCGTGCTTGTCAAACTCCAGATTGTCACTCTTGCAGCCAAATTACTTATACTGTCTCCTGAAGACAGAACCCTTACTCTTCTTTCTCAGTATGTGTTCTCTTTAGCTCGTTACGATACCAGCTACGACGTAAGAGATCGAGCGAAGATGATCACCTCTCTTCTATCTGGCGCTCTGCCGAGTCTTTTATCCTTTTCTCAGGAGGAGAGGGGCGGTGTTGTCCTGAGGCGGGAACAAGTTCTGCTGGTGCTTTTCGAAGGAAAATCTGGAGTGGTTATGGAAAAGAGTCGCTTTGGTAAATAACATCAATGATCGTATCTCAGGTCCATTGACCCGACGTCTTGCAGAAGATGGAAATGCCCTTATTGGCTCTCTGAGCGTGGTCCTTGGTAGGCCCATGCCAATGGACAATCTACTGCCCGACTGGCTGGAAAAAGGCGTTGAACCTTCTTTGAGGGACTCGGAGGACGATAAGCCCATTGTACCGGTCGTGACGGCCATCTCATCGACATCGACTGGTCAGCGTAGCAAGACAATGACTATGCCTGTCATTCTGACTCCTATGTCAACTTCGAGGCCTAGTTCAAGGCAAGAGAATACTAGAGGTGTCATTGCACAGGACTTGGAGAGTTTTTATGCAGACGCCATAGATTCTGAAGAAGAGGAAAGCGAGGAAGACGAGCAAAGTCAGGACGATGAACATCACGATGAGGATGAGGATGAGGATGAGGGTGAGGGTGAGGGTGACGACAGTGACGGGGAAACTGAAGGTGCAGGAGGCAGCTCAGAGTCAGACGACGAAGCAAAGGAGGAAAGTGCGAGTGACGATGAGGCCCAGGCCAGGAATGTGAACCTAGTCATCCCGAGGTAATTTCACTCACGACAATTGCATAGGTAGATAGTCTCTGTTGATATCTTAGATGGACAATAGATCAGTTGGTTGAAAAATGATCGCAGTAATTTCACCGATCAACCGGAAGAGTCCGTCCGTCCCTCAGGAAAAGGGATGAATACTCACATTCGGTTTCTGGCTAGACACCTAGAACCTAATCATGACCACCTCGACCCCGTCCGACGCGAGCGATAACAGCGCGTATTTTGATATATTCAGCGATAGGTCTGAGCCCTCCCTGACGTCCTCCCAGGATCCAGGTTACGTTCCAACCCCCTACACCCACGATTCAGGCGTCGACAGTGACCCCTCTCATTGTGACGCAAAAAACCCCTTTAGTCGTCATGCTGCTGCATCTGCAACGCATTTCGTTGGAGTTGCAAGCCTTAAGACCTCGCATACCGAGATACACCCAAATGCACCTCTCAAGGATTCACTCGAAGAACCTGAAACTCCCTGGGCTCTCGGGCAAGATCGAAATGATTGTGCTAGCCACACTAGTCCGCCTTCTGAAGTCATCCTTGACCTGACAACGTCGAGCGATGGAAGATCTTTTGGTTTAGACCAGACTGGATCATCTACTGGATCAGGTGGTCGGAAAACGGTTTTCACGAACAAGGAAGGTCTTCCGATCAGTAGTGGTACCTTCATTAATGGCGCTGCCACCGTGGGGCCACATGCGATAACAGAGACGAATAGCGAACTCCGACAACGAGCTTGGGATGCTAATGTTTCTCTGTCACAAAAACAAAAGTCTAAAATTATCAAGGCAGAAGGTGAATATATATATATATACTTCAGAATGAGTGATACAGTCATTTTGAGCCTCATCACCATTCTCAGCCAAGGACAATCAACGACTGTCAAAGATTATCAAACAGGAGGCCAAGGTTGAAAAAAAGGCTCTCGACCTTGCGATCGATGAGCTTGCAAACCTGCAAAAATCTCAGAAGCAAGCGGTCAAGGTAGAGTATAGGTCGGTTCGTTTTTTTGGAAGGATTGATTTTGATCAGGGGTTCACTCTCGTAGGATGAAGCCAAGGCATACATAAATCATTCCAAGGTATTGAACGTTCTCAAGAAACAAGAATCTGCTTTTTTGGTTTCCAAGAGTCGATATGAGTCGTTACAAGGTCAAGTCAGCGCAGAAGCAGAACGACTTGAAGCAGTTCGAGAGAGCGCCAAGACAGCCACAGAGCGAGTTGCAGAAAAGTGCCAGGAAGTTGATGGTTTGCGAAAGATGTTTGGTTTAGATGAGAGAGAAAGGGAAGTGAAATTGGGAGAGTTAAAAGAGACTGGGACGAGTTTGCTATGGAAGTTTTGAACGATGTTTGAAAAAAGGGAGATGTGATTGACGAGTTAGTATTAGAATAGTTGTGAGAATTTAAGGTTCAGGGTCACATGATTGTGATATAGTACAGGCATGGAAAAACATCCTGACTACATCCTGACTGTAATGTAATGAACGCACTGGTGGATTCAGTTGATCAGACCGGGCTTATCGCAGGATGTTGGCAGTGGCAAGAAATAAGAAATTTTTCAAAAGCGAGCAAGATACAAAGGCGTTTCAGTCAAAAAACATGTAACGGGAGGAGTAATCGAAGAAGCTTTCAATTCTAACGACAGAATAACCCATACATACATACAACGGCGGCGATCCAGGAAAAAAAAAAAAAACTCTACTCAATAATATTGGCAATATCACCATCGATAGACTCGGGTGTTGTCGAAGACGCCCAACGATTCACCACTTTTCCATTCTTGTCGACCAAAAACATCTCAAAATTCCACTAAAAGGCGAACAATTATTTTTTTGGGTAAGTCATGACTATCCGATACCTATATGAATACGAAGTTGTTGTTTTTACCTTGATACGGGTTAAACCCAAAATGCCAGACTTCTCGTTCTTCAGCCATTTGTAAACTTCATTAGTGTTGTCCCCATTGACGTCTGACTTCTTCATTAAGGGAAATGTTACGCCATAATTGAGAGAGCAAAAGCTTTGGACCTCTTCATCAGAGCCTGGTTCTTGGAAGAACTTGGAGAGAGAGAAAGAGAAAGAGAAAGAGAATCAATTTCAAAATCGATCTACGGAAGAGGAGGAGGAGGAGGAGGAGCAAATGATTGACATACTTGATTAGTAGGGAAACCCAGAATGACCAGCCCCTTGTTCTGGTACTTGTCATACAAGGCTTGGAGTCCGCGATACTGAGGAGTAAACCCGCTGTGGGTGGGTAGGAGAACGGATACGAAATCAATCAATCAATCTGAGGATTTCCAGGGCTTCTTTGAAAACAACCCTACCACTTGGACGCAACATTGACAATCAGGACTGTTTTGCCTTGTAGGTCTGCAAAATCATAGACCTTGCCGTTGGGAAGTTCAGCTTTGAGGGAGTAGAAACCAGTTGCACTCGACATGGTTGTGGTAGAGAAGGAGACGCAAGATGGAGGAAGATAGGACGGGAGGAGGATGGGCCGGGTAATGCATGTGATTGAGCGCGACGGGTTGAATCTCCGTGACGCGATATTGAGAAAAGTATTGGTCAGAGGAGTGACGCAATGAATTCGGGGCGTGACTGGCAACAACAACATCTGAAGTCAGGCACAAAGGCACTCAGTGTCAAGTACAAAGTACACAAATCAATACACAACATTTGTCACACCCAATAGACCCTCGTTAACAAGTGCTCGAAATCGTTTCTCACAACCTCGGTATCGTGGGTTATTCAGCTGAGATTTCAACCATCCGATGATGACTCCATACCGCGCAGGCTTCCGTGAGAGAATCTCATGGAAAGCATGATACCCTAACCTTTTGACGCAATTCAGCTTACCACAAGTGGTGAAAACCCGATGACGAACCAACCCTTACCAAGTCACAACTTTCCTTACAAATCCATCATCATCATCATCACCGGATAGCCGTCTTGCCTGCGAGTGCATCAACCCGATGATCATCTTCTGCACAGTTCCTATCCTCTCATCAGAATGGCCTTGTAGGTAGCAATTGGAAAGGGGGTTGCAAAGACGGACTACAAACGAGACTGGTTCTTTGTTCATGCCAACCAGGACGCCATTCTCGGAGATAACAATGCATTTTCATGGCGGCAACAAGTTCTGATAAATATTGAGATAAACGACCGACTTTCGATTCAAAGCGGGGTCCGTGTAAATCACATGACACCTCGTTTTGGCTAGCCTAAAAAGCGCCGCATCAACAAAAAAACCGCTTTTCTCATTGATGACATAGCCTCACTTGAGCATTTTTCGAACAAAGCCAAGACCAGGTTTACGTCCTCGGGTGATCGTCAAAGTACTCGATAAATCTAAAAAAAAAAGAAGATTCATTTCATCAGTTCCAAGTAACTGTGACTCTTAGCCTGAGACTCATTGGGAAAAAAAAACTCACTGATGCCATGATACCGGGTATAATCAACGGATATAGACAAATCCTTCATGTCAATCGCATACCCACACCAATGAAAATCTATATATAACCGCCTGTTCAGACAATCATAGAGGAGAACCAAAAAAAAAAGGGGGGATTACGCACGCCGTGCTCGTTGATCCACTACATTCATGATTTGATGATCATAGTCAAAATTGGTCATCGTCTTGTCCTTTGAAATGAAACATCCATACTCTGGATGACCTATACACAAAACAACCACGTCAAGCAACCCTAACACGGCCATGAAAAAAAGGACAGGGGAAAAAAAAACCTTGATTCATCATATCAAGAAATGACCTCGCCTTGGCTAGATTCGTCGTCACAAGGAGATAATCATCAATAACTCTGAACAGTGTCTGGTGGTGGTGATGGTGATGTGAGTCTGACCCAGTTCAGTAGTATATCTATACACATAAAAACACTGACGCTGTCTGGGCTATCCGTGTACGATCCAAATTGACGCTCCAGGTCGCCATAGAAAAATGAACACAATAAAGACGACAGAACGGAGCCTTGCGGGATACCCACAACCTGACGATAGTAATTGTTGCCAATCTAGGTCGAATTGAGAATTCTTATTTTTTTTCTTCCTTCCCCTCCCCATGAGTCATTGAAATCATATGACTCACCTTCACAATATTATCCATGATATGGCAGTTCAACAACTGAAGTGCACTCTTCTTAGTCACCGTCAAAGTTTCAGGCTACGATATAAATGTCGAAAGTTCCACCAGAAACGGAGAGCAGAAGAAGATTGATTATTTGTTTACCTGGTCTAGAAAGATCGTATGTCGAAGAGTGCTGGCCAACTCAATAGCCAAGTCGATGAAATTCGGATCTTCATCTGAAAGAAGGGACGGACGTCAGCACATCAAAAAGACCTTTTTTGGTTCAAATGTCTCATTCATGGAATGTGTTACCTTTCGGGAACGCTTTTCTAACATAAGATTTATGCATGCGATCATGACCAAGTTTAATCTGCGCGTGTCTCCTGATCGTGTACCTATCCTGGAGGACAGAAATTTCACCATGAGAGAAGCCAAATGCATTTTTTTCACGGAAAACCATCATTCTCTCCTCACCTCGGATATCAGTCTTTGAATGATACTCAACAGTTTCCCTTGATCAATAGTATCAAAACACGCCTGAACGTCCACCTTGACAAAATAAAGTTTCGGCCTGGAAGGATAATATGAGCTCTTTAAATCGGTGCCATGTCAAGATTGGAACTCGATTACATGGGACTATATTTGTCATGCTTTATTTTCGACTTGAAGTTGAGAAACCGTGCGTAAATCTCATCAGAACCCCAAACGGACACGCCGGTCAAGTGCGGTTTGGATTTCTGGGAAAAAAACGTCGATAAGATAATAAGTTATTCAAGGTCTTTCAAGACGCATTCGATACGCACCTTTTCATAATTAAGGAGATCAAATGCAATTTGAAGGACTTGATTGATCGATCGACTAGAACTCTTGAAAAAGGAAGAAAAAACAAAATAAATAAATAAATTAGTGCAAATTATTCACGAGGCAGTCATCATATTGGGAATGACATTGGGTTTCCTGCGTAGATTGACAATGGGACGAAATCCAGTCTCCTTGGGAAGAAGCCGAACAAACGAAAACCCTAGTTCCCGCTGCCTGAGAATTTCCGTAGCATTTGTCTGGAAGAAGAAGAAAAGGAAGTCAGCAGGAGATACACCAGAAGAAACAAAATAAAATAAAAAGCAAGAGCTAAGGACGTTACCTCGGGCAGCTTTTCAAATGTAGCCGACTTTAGCCTTTCAATGAGGGGCGTACATAACGTAACCCAATCATCTTGTCTAAAGTAAAGGAGCTGATTTCGGAAAGCAGAGGACTCAGTCACATAAAAACAGGTCTGACCCCCCCACAACACAACACCAGGCGTCAGCAGAAAGGGAGGGTTAAAAAAAATTTTAAGCATGGAGGGAATCACTCAACAACCTTAATCAGAGGCAACAAAAAGGAGTCAAAAAACCAAAAAATAAATTCTTCTAAAAGTTCCTTGCGTTTCATGGCATCGGATACGGATACACGATGTTGTTGTCTTGTTCCAGGACCAGGGGGGATCAACCAATCGCAATCAGATGAACTGAAACCTTGGAGAACATCATGCAGGCTCAGCGTTTCAAAACGACGACCAGTGATAAAATTCTTGACATCTGGAAAAACACAATCAGTGTTGTAGATTAGAAAAAAGTGTTTATTCCATAGAACAGACATTGCATCACGGTTTTGAAGTTCTTCTTGCTTCCCCAAAGGGTATTGGGGATTATGGCCTTGATCACAGCTACGACGTATTGGAAGACCTAAAAAAAAGCTGGCTTTCAGAAAGTCATGTCAAGACAACTCATAAACATAAGCTTACCTCTACGTATGAACAAGTAAAATCGACAAATCGTGGTTTTGGTGCTGCGTCGTTCAAACCAGTACGGATGCTGACCTCACTCGACGCCAAAGTCGTTGTACTGGCGTTCGGGGGCCCTTGTGTTTGTATCTGAACCGAGCGTTCTGACATCCACTCCTGTAAGAGAGATAATATCAGTATCAAGTAACAGCGAGATTGCAAAGAGGCAAACCAGTATGGTGTTTTCGTCAAGACCAAGATTCACTTCGTTCTCCACCTATAAGGGGAAAATAATAATAATCAACCAGACATGCGTTGTTGGTCGAAATGGAATCACAAGACCTTTGATGGGCAGAACTTGTCGAAAAACAGTTTATAAGGGCATTTCAAATGTCTCCAGACCATCTGATCAATGATAGGGACAATATTTTTCAGCCGTTTGGGGGTATTCGCATTCTTAGAAAGCCTTATAGCCCTCTGATATATATATGAATGGTATGAAAACAATAGAAAGAGAAATTTTTTACTCTCACCTCAATCTCATCTTCACGATCCATGTAGTTTTTATACTCATAAGTATCACCTAGACTAGTAAGCTTGAATGGATGACTCAAACCATGTTGTCGGGGGAAAATATATCGTAGAATATGTCGAGCTTTCAAAGCGTGGCCTTTTGCATCCCAGAGGAGGGGCTCTCCCGAGGGTTGATGAAACAAAGAAGCATCTCGGTTGCCTATATTGAAAGCATCTTATCATACCATCAGTCGATCGTCAGACTCGACAGGTTATCCTATGAAGAAATGAACTCACGTCGTAAAGGTAAACCTATGACTAATTTATTTGACTTTGGAACGTAGTTGGGACGTGCATAAAGCATTCTCGCTCGAATAATCGAGATAAGAGAAGGTCTGTAAGTGTTGAAACGTCAGAGCGTCAAAGAAGAACACTTGCAAAACAAAAAACTCCGAATTGGCTTCTCTTACGTCTTGATTTTGTATACGTCTCGTCGTGTTTTCACAAACTCTAGTTTACGACGTTTGGATGGATGTTCTTCGTTATTCTCATAAGAGGAAAAAGTACGTTTCAGAAATTTCTTCGTGCTCTTTGCGATGGCATTTTGAAAATCTCCTGGAGGTACGATGAAGGGTTCGCCCGTCATCTGACACCAACATCCATTTGGTAAGGAAACGAAAATGGATGTGTCCACCAGAAGATGAAGCATTATCGCAATGCCAACTCTGAGAGAGAGAGAGAGAGAGAGAGAGAGAGATTATGAACGTGAAAGCCAGCATACAGATGAATACAACCAACCTCCTTAGCAAGGTCTCCCATTCCTGACTAAGTAATGCAGTCAAGACCGTGTTG
>Ga0157357_1000266_pt1 | contig 21922 bp, 31 predicted proteins | sample AttcapACBM1_FD_111485 | JGI IMG/M metagenome (GOLD analysis project Ga0157357, IMG submission 111485) | Fungus gardens microbial communities from leaf cutter ant in Botucatu, State of Sao Paulo, Brazil - Atta capiguara ACBM1 | ecosystem: Host-associated > Fungi > Mycelium > Unclassified ... | reverse complement strand
GAAGTAGCCGGAAAGCAAATAGCCGGATTGCAGCAGTACGTAAGAGAACAGTGCATGAAGTAACAGAGCCTCGCAAAAGCGGGGCTTTTTTATAACTGCCCTTTACTGGTTTGTTATAGCAGCGTCATTTCATATCGCGCAGTCGCATGCGCATCTCAACGAGAGCCTTTCAGTAAGCGAGCCTGAAATCATTAGCGGGTTCGTTGCCTTGGCGACTAACAGAGGCGAGTGGCGTTATTTCAGGCCGGATAGCGTGGAGCAATTTCACTTTGTGCCGGTGGTGGCGCAGGATGAGGATTCAGAATAATAAAGCAAGTGAGTGGTTGATTATGAAGCAGCGTATTTCTCCATCATTAAATTAAAGGGTCATGAAGCCATGACCCTACGGGATAGAAGCTTGGCTCAAGCGAGCTCAAAAAATCACTCAGAAACTAAATATCGAGGTTTTGCGTAGTGTCGATACCCAGCTGATCATAAAGAGATTTTGCAACTTGAGTATGACCCAAAATCTTAGTGAGCGTCTCTACTGATTTATTTTCAATAACCTTATGCTGTAGAAGAAAATCGCGATCATTGGTAGCGGCCAATAACCAGTGGCCTTTCTCCGTATCATAAACAGTAGTGGATACATCTGTGGGTTGGTCATGTGCATGTGCAACAGGTTCACCGTTAAAAGCAATGTCAGCGCCACCATCTACTTTTAAAACAATCCTTTCCATCATCTTTCCTCATTGGACATATTGAATGGCACTCACCGACAAACAAGAGATGTTCTGTCGCGAGTACCTCATCGATTTGAACGCCACGCAAGCGGCCATTCGGGCGGGGTACAGCGATAAAACTGCAAACCGTACCGGATCCGAAAACCTGTCAAAACCTGACATTGCGCAACGCATCATTGACCTTAAATCAGAGCGCAACGAAAGGGTAGAGGTAAACGCAGATTACGTACTGCGCCGTCTGGTTGAGATCGACGAAATGGACGTGATCGACATCTTGAAAGATGACGGTGGTCTCAAGATGGTCCACGAGTGGCCGAAGGTCTGGCGCACAACGCTAAGTGGCCTCGATATTCTCACTACCGTCACCAACTTCGATGAAACGACCATGGAGAACATCCTCAAGAAGATTAAATGGCCGGATAAGGTGAAAAACCTTGAGTTGCTCGGAAAGCACATCAGTGTGATGGCTTTTAAAGAGCAGGCGGCACACGAGCATACCGGTAAAAACGGCGGGCCGATTGAAGTGGCAACGCTGTCCAAAGACGAATACAAAGCTGCCCGGCGGGAGATGCTGGAGGATGACGACTGCTGAGCAAAAGAACTATGCGCGCCGCTTAGAGTGCGAGGAGGATGGCCTTTACTTCTCCCGATATTTCTTTAAGCAGCGCACCGGCGGCAAGATGATTGTCGCACCTCACCACAAGGTCATTCAGCAGACGCTGGACCGCGTGATTGACGGCGAAATAAAACGGCTGATCATCAACGTTCCGCCTGGTTACACCAAAACCGAACTGGCAACCATCAACATGATGGGCCGGGGGCTGGCACTGAATAGCCGGGCCCGCTTCATGCACCTGTCTTACTCGCACAATCTTGCGCTCCTGAACTCCTCTACGGCCCGTACCATGATCAAATCGAAGGCTTATCAGGCGATGTGGCCCATGGAGTTGCGCGACGATGCCGACAGCAAGGCGATGTGGTGGAATGAGCACGGCGGCGGCGTTTACGCTTCGTCAGCTGCTGGTCAGGTAACCGGCTTTCGTGCCGGGCATATGGAGCCAGGCTGGCAGGGCGCGCTGCTGATTGATGACCCGGTTAAACCTGATGATGCCTACAGCGAAAATGTTCGCGGCGGGGTAAACAACCGGTTTAACGAGACCATCAAATCACGTCTGGCCGTTGAAACGACGCCAATGATCGTGATTATGCAGCGCATCCACTATCACGACCTGAGCGGCTACCTGCTTCGTGGTGGCAGCGGGGAGATGTGGCATCACCTCAATCTGCCAGTCATCATCGACAACAGCCAGTCTTACGCTGAGCAGTATCCGGACAACACTCACGCAATACCGATTGAACACGGCCTGCCCGATGGCTGGCTATGGCCGTTCAAGCACAACGAATCGCACCGCGTCTCGCTGTTCTCTCACCGGCGGACCGCTGAAGCGCAGTACATGCAGAATCCTAAGCGCTTCAACGCAGAGGGCGCGCTGTGGGACGAGGAGATGATCGGCGCTGCACATGAAATGCGTATCACCAAAGAGCTGACGCGTACCGTGGTTGCGGTCGATCCGCAGGCTACGAACAGTGAAGAGAGCGACGAGTCAGGCATTGTGGTTGCCAGCGTATACGGGAACGGCGATGAGAGGCAGTACAGCACTGACGCCGACTACAGCGGCAAGTATTCTCCCAACGGCTGGGCAACTCGCGCAATACAGGCTTATCACGAGCATAAGGCTGACGCGATCGTGATTGAAACCAACCAGGGCGGCGATATGGCTGAAGATACGCTGGTGAATGCCGGGTTTACTGGCAGGGTCATTCGCGTGCACGCCAGCAAGGGTAAATACGCCCGAGCTGAGCCCATATCAGCACTCTATGCGCAGGGCCGCGTAGCGCATCGCGGTAGCCTCTACACGCTGGAAAATCAGCTAATGGAATACGTACCGACCACCGCAAAGAAATCGCCCGACAGGCTGGACGCAATGGTCTATGCCCTTACCGAGCTAAGAGAACCGCAGATAACCGGCATGTTGGTGCGTAAGCGCTGACGGAGGACAACGTGACACCAGATAAATTGAATGCGCTGTCCGTGGCAATTAACAGCCTGGCGGAGGGGCGCGCTCGTGCACTGTACGGGCAGTATGTTGGCAAATCGGGGAATACCAAGCGCCAGCGCATCTATCAGGAGTTTGGCTACCCAAACCATCTGACCTTCGACGACTTCTACAACGCCTACGAGCGCAACGCTATTGCGGGCGCCGCAGTCAAGCGCATGGCAGATGGCTGCTGGGAAGATTACCCGGAGGTGTTTGAGGGGGAGAAGTCGAAGGATGCCAAAGGCGAGTCTGAGTGGGATAAAAAGCTAAAGCGCCTGCTCAAGCGATGCTGGAAGCAAATTAAGGATGCCGATCGCCGTAACATGGTTGGCCGATATTCAGCGCTGCTTATCCAGCTGCGGGATAGCGGGCGATGGAGTGAACCGGCCAATAAAACAGTTATTGGCAGAACGGCAGATAAGGCTCTGGTTAAGCTGATCCCAGTATGGGAATCGCAGCTGGATGTCAGCGAGTGGGATAACGACCCCGACAGCGAAAGCTTCGGGCAGCCGAAGATGTACAGCTTCACCGAACTTCCGGTTGAAGGGCAGCAGGGTGGCGCACCGGCGCGACAAATTAGCATCCATCCTGATCGCGTGATTATCCTCGCTGAAGGTGCTGATGATGGTCTGCTGACCTCTGGCGTACCTTTGCTGCGGCCCGGCTATAACAAGTTGCTGGACATTGAGAAGGTATCAGGTGGCAGCTCTGAGGGATTCCTGAAGAATGCCAGCCGGCAGCTTAACTTTGCCTTTAGCGAGAAAACTGACTTTCGCGCGCTGGCTACAGCCCTTGGCGTTGCGGATGGCGATCTGGCGGACGCGCTTAATGAACAGGTAGTCCGTCTTAACCAGAGTACTGACGCAGCAACATTCATGCAGGCTGGTTCGGCTGAAGTTTTATCCGTTGCCGCCGCTGACCCGGAACCCACCTGGCGCACCTCACTCAGCGAATTCTGTGCAACGATACCGATGCCGGTGAAGATACTCATTGGTCAGGTAACGGGTGAGCGTGCATCCTCTGAGGATATGAAGGACTGGGCGCGAACCCGTATGTCTCGCCGCAACGGCTTCCTGTCTGATGTGATTGAAGCGGTGGTACGCCGATTCTGGTCAATCGGGCTAATCGCCCCGGCGGCCAATGAAGAGATCACGGTGTCATGGCCTGATCTGCTGGCTCCTTCACAGGCCGACAGAATCGACAACATGGCGAAGATGGCTGACGTCGCCCAGAAAACCCAGCAAGCATTTGGCCGCTCCGCTGTGAAAGAGAATGAGATTAGAGCAGTGGGTGAGATGCAAACACTCCCTGAGTATGAGTCTGAACAACCGCCCGATCCGAACAAAGCGCCCACAGGTAAGGACCCGCTGACTGATGATGAAACCACAGTTGATCCGAACGCCGGTAATTCCCCACAATAAAGCAGACCCTACACAGTCATCCCGGCCGGTTAACCGGATGTTTCGCGACATTGAAGGGCGCTACTACCGCATCAAGGTGGCGCTTAAGCAGCTTTTCGATGAGCGGCTAACGGGGCATGACCGGGCCAGTAACCAGCAATCGCATGCGGTGCACGGAAACGTCATCTACCAGGTGAATGCCGGGGCATATATCTACGACATGACGGCTACGCAACTGGCCGACTTGCTTCAGCGCGTGCAGATCATTCTGGATGATGCATTGCTGGAGGGAGGGAGCAATAACCTCTGGGCGCTGAGCTACGTGGCTGACGAGTATGAGCGCGGCACACATCAGGCATTCACTAACCTGTCTGTTCAGTCGCCAATATACGAGCAGCAAACCACGCTTCAGCAGCTTCTCAGCTCTCCGGCTTACCAGAATCAGGTCGCGGCTGCTTATGTCTCAACTTACAGCGACTGGCGACTAGAGTCGGACAGGGCACGCGGCGATCTGGCAAATGTGATTTCCGACGCAGTGGGCCGAGGGATTAACCCGCGCGAGACAGCGAAGATTATCAGTCAGCGTCTCGATGTTTCGATGTCCCGAGCCAAAAACATGGCTCAGACAGAGCAGGTTGGCGCACTGCGACAGGCCCAATGGCAGGAAACGGACTGGTCACGAGAAAGGCTGGGTTTGAATACCGCCCTTCTTTGGTTATCAGCGCTCAAGCCAACTACGCGCAGTTGGCATGCTGCACGGCATGGGCGAACGTACACTACGGAAGAGGTTCAGGCCTTCTACGGCATCAATGGTAACCGCTTTCACTGCTATTGCAGCCAGATACCGGTGCTGACCAATGATGATGGCAGCATTTTCAATGAAGGTCTGGCGAAGAACCTGGCGAAACAAAGGAGTAATTGGAAGTAGTAATTTGATTTAAGTTTTGTGGCTTACAGATTTTAGATTAATTAGCTGATAAGCAGAGGAATCTATGGATTATAAATATTTGTACAAAATAGGCATCTAGAGGATTTGGGGTGGTGACTTCATGAATGTTCGCCATTATATTCAAATGCCCACTCTCTATATTTTCTCCTGATGAGTAATGTAATGACAACAGAATCTGGTATTAATAACAAAATCCCGGTGCTCAACGCGAAAGGTGTTGGTGCGCACTCATATGCACCGTTAGAGGTAGGCATGTTGGTTTATCAGCGCAGTAGAGGCGATATGAGCCAGCCGGATAACGTGCGTAAGTCTGCGTTTGTGTTTGACTGGCATCGTGAGTTTCACTTCATCGCACTAGAAGATGAAATGATTGAGTGGGTTGACCACTCACCGTGGCTCGATAAACCTATTTTCATGTTCAACATGGATTTACCAGATTTGGGTGAACCATTATTCCGCAACGCAATTGAAGGCGTACCTATTCAACATACGCTTCGTCGTTGCGATGGGTACGACGGCAAGGTTTATACCATTGAAGACTTTGGCCACATCCACGGCAATTTCAAAGAAAGTATCACAGCCAGTCGTGCTGACTTCCTCAATAAGGTGAAGGTGAACATTCCTGAATTACAGTTCCCAACCACCAACTACATTAGCGAAACTGTCTGGCGTGAATCGTCACATCTGACTGTTGACCAGAATAATAACCTTAAGGAAGTTTTTCATCGCAAGCCTTTATAACGGATGTGAGGCTTAATTTCATGTTAAGTCACTGTTTGTTATAACAAATTAATAAGAAATCTTTCAGATTGACTTAGATAAGGTCGCTCGGGCGGCCTTTTTTATTGGCTAAAATCCACCAATAAGGACACAGCATGAAGCGCAATCGCGTTAACGTGCTGTCCGTCGTCAACTCCGCTTCAAACATCACTACTGAATCCATCGACGGCAAGCCACATATCGTGGTTCGCGGCATCACGCCTGTTGTTGACGATATCGTGATGAACCGGAAGTTGTACCCGGCAGCAGAAATAGGCAAGGCGTATAACACGCTGGAGCGCAACCCGATGCCACTGGGCCACCCGAAAGTGGACGGCAAGCACGTATCGGCGCGCGATGTTCGCGCAGTCAACAACTATCACGTTGGCGCCTGGCTTCAGAACGTCAGCCATGCAGACGGCAAAGTGACGGGCGACATGTACGTTGACCGCCGCTATGCCGAATCCAGCGAGAAGGGTAAGCGCCTAATCAACCGCCTGGATGAAATGGCAGCCGGCACCAACTCCGACCCGATCCATATCTCTACCGGCCTGCTTTATTCCGGAATCGCCGCTAACGGCGAGTCGAAGGGAAAAAAATACAACGAGATCGCCACCAACATGATGTTCGACCATGTTGCGGTGCTTCTCGATGAGCCGGGCGCAGGTACGCCAGATGAAGGCGTTGGCATTTTCGTTAACTCTGAGGGCGAAGAGCAAGAGTTAGAAGTGGTCAACCTGGCAGAATCCGAGACGCCCGATCCGGCTTTACCGCAGGACCCCGCACTTAAAACACTTTTCAACCAGCTAAAGGCGTTTTTCAGCGCCAACAGCAACTCCGTCAAAGAGGAAGCAAACCTGATGAAAGAACTCATCACCAATGCGCTGAAAGCGAAAGGTATCGACGTTGAAGGTAAGTCCGATGCTGAGCTGATGGACGCTTACAACCAGATGGCAGCTGATGACGCTAAGGCAAAAGCCGAAGCCGACGAAAAAGCCAAGAAAGAGAAGGAAGAGGCTGACAAAAAGGCCAAAGAGACGGCAGCGAACAGCGAGCAGGCCCCGGCGTGGTTCAAGCCGTTTGCCGACAAACTGACCACCATTGAAAGCGGCCTGGCGGTTAACGCCGACAAAGAAAAGGGCGAAAAACGCAATGCCGTGAAAGCCAAGTTTGGCCTGGACGATCTGGCCGTCAACGCCCTTGATGGTGCAGCACTGGATGGCCTGTATGCCCAGTGCCAGACCACTACCGGCCTCAACGGTTCTTTCCGTCAGGTCAACTCTAACCAGTCCCTCAGCGAAATGCCGGAGTAAAAAATGGCGAAAGATGGAAAGCATGTAATTCACGCTGGCGGCGTGTTCCCTAATCCGCTGCTTAACCGTGAAGGCGCAGCAGCCGCTGCAACAAAACCCGGCACCATCGGCTTCTTCGATGCTGGCAAATTTACAGCGTCAGCAGACGGCAACGAAGAAGCCATTCTGTATGTCGCTAACTATGACTATCTCCGCTGCCTGACTGTCGATGACAGCATTCCGGCAGGCGAGCTGGTTGTGGGCATCCAGCCAATGCCGGGCATGTTCCTGAACGTGCGCGCCGCTGCCGGCACCTACAAAAAGGGTCAGCCTCTCTCTGTTGCAGACGGCCAGGTCAAGGCGCAGGCCGATGGCGAATCTGTTCGCTGCTTTGTAGAAGAAGACAAGGCCTATACCACTGCTGCAGGTGACCTGCTGCGTGTCGTGATCAAGTAAGGAGCACCTGAATGTTTGTATTTTCCCGTTCCATTGGCGAGCGCACTGGCAACCTTGAGGTTAACCAGGCGCAGTTCGCCGAATTGCAGATGGCGCGCAATGAAGGCGCTCAGGCTGCCGCCGACTTCCTCGGTCGTGTACGCGGTATCCGTGAAGATGCCGGTCGCCTGAATGCGGTCAACGCAGTTGATGACATCCGCCGCCTTTACCGCGCGTTTGATACCACCGTACTGGCGCAGTTCGAGCCCAACACGCAGTTCACTCTGCTGAACGATCTGATGCCGCTGTCGCGCTCTGTGCGCATCGAACAGTCGCGCTACGACTATGCGCGCACCGGCGGCCGTGGCTGGGCGCACACATCCATGAGCGGCCAGATTGGCGCGGCTCTCGATGCGAAGTCTTACACCTTCGACGGCACCATGGTCCCTATCCACGATTCAGGCTTTAAGTTCACCTGGCGTGACCCGATCTTCAACAGCCCGTCAGCACTTCAGTCTCAGGCTGATGCCCAGCGCGGTTCTGTTGAGGACGTGCAGCGCCAGTACGTTGACTATGTGTTCAACGGGTTCCGCGATTCAGAGGGCAACTACGTCAAGTTTGACGGCCTGACCTGGAAAGGCCTGAAGGCTGATGAGCGCGTTGCGCAGGTCACGCTGACCTTCAACTTCGCAACCAGCACTGACCCGGTAGCGCTGCGCACCAACGCCATCGCGTTGCGCGATGTGGTTCGCGTAACCAACAGCCAGTATGCGCCGCAGACCTGGTATGTCTCTGCCGAGGTCATGTCGAACCTCGAGCGTTATTTCGATGTGAACGCCACCCGCACCGTACTGGAAGAGCTGCTGAAGCTGTCCGGTATCGACGCCATCAAAGAAGATGCGCAGCTGTCCGGCAACGAAATCCTGATCGTCCCGCTGACTGCAGGCGTTATCGCGCCGATCGTTGGTCAGGCGATTGGCACCGTTGCAGACCCGCGCCAGTTCTACAACAGCGATTACGTGTGGCGCACCTGGGGTGCAATGGGCCTGATGGTCAAGCAGGACATCAACAACAAGTTCTCCGTCATCCACGCCTCTTAAGGAGCAACCAATGGCACTAGTGAAAATCCTGAGTCCTAACCTTTTCGCCGGTGCCGGTTTCCAGAAGCTGGAGGCCGGTAAGGTTTATGACGTTGATAAAGCGATCGCTGAAAAGTGGGTTGCGGACGGTAAAGCCGAAGCATCCAAAGAGAAAGGGGAGGCGCTTCAGTTCGAAGTGGCAACTCCTTCTGCGCCTGTCTCCGCTGATACCTCAGCGCTGCAGACGCAGCTCAATGACGCGCTGGAGCAGCTGAAGCAGGCTCAGTCCGATGCTGACACCAAAGACAACGAGCACGCCGACGCACTGGAGCAGCTGAAGCAAGCCCACGCTGAAGAGCTGCAGGCGGTAACTAAACGCGCTGAAGAAGCGGAAGCTGCACTGGCAGAAGCAACCAAGAAGGCGAAATAACCATGGCAGCCCAAATCACGCTTGATGACGTAAAGCCGCTGATAGCTGAGCTGGGCTTCACGGTTCCCGACGCAGTGCTTCAGTTGCTGATCGAGCAGGTCAATGCAGCGTCTGCCTGTATGGACGGGGCGGGCTACTCCGAAAGCCTGCAAAAGCTGTTGCTCATCTATGCAGCCGCGCGACTGGCCGCCCTGTCCGGTGCCCGAAAAATCTCCTCACAGTCTGCACCATCTGGCGCGTCACGGTCTTTTACCTATGATTCGGCCGGTACAGATTACCTGTACACCCAGATCCTCGACTGGGATAAAAACGGCTGCCTGTCCGGGCTTCCTCTTTCTGGGGCTAAAGTTGGACTGTTCATGGTTGTGGGAGGCTGCTGATGTCGTGGATTCCTGTGGCGCAGCGGCTGCCTAAGCCGTTCAACCGCGTTTGGCTGAAAACCTCCTGCGGTCGGCAGACAACCGGCTATGTGAAAAACAGCGGTGAGTGGGTGATTAACTGCCCGCGAATCGCCGCCGAGAAGCCCACTGTATTCAGTTGGAGAGAATGAAATGGCTCAAGTCATCAGTTCGTCATTAAGCGCTTTAAACGTTCATGTGGTCTATCGCGTAGATGGTGAGACCAAAGTATTCAGCGAAACTGTAGCCTCTCCCTTGGTGATTGATCGCTATCTCAGACTTGAAGCTAGCGACACGATTGGTCTGTTCGTTCCTGTCGGAAATGGGCAGCAGGTAAATGCGCTTAATATCGAATGGTTTGAGATAGAGCGCGTGCAGAAGCCAGAGGTGGCATGACATGTCAGAGTTAGCACGCTGGTCATATACCGGCAAAGCGACGTTCTGGAAGCGCCTGGCCGGGCAGAATGAGATGGGCGATCCGATGGGCTTCGCTGAACCAGTGGTGATTGATTGCGGGTATCAGGGTGGTCTGAGTAAACGCCTGGGCAGTCTTGGTGCTGAACGGGTTGTGAAAAACACGTTCTGGAGCGAGTTTGCTGAAGCCGACACGGGTGATTACATCGCGATTGGCGTCTTTACTGATTTAGACCCGCTTACTGCGGGCGCTGATGAGGTTATGCAGGCCGTGCGATTTGAGGACACCTTCGACCGACTTGTCGATGATTACGCAATCATAACGGGAGTGTGAGCATGGGCATCAAAATACGCGGCGTCGAGCAGGCCAAGCGAAACCTTGATGCCGTCATCGATGATATTGAGGGGCGCAGGGCTTTGCGAGCAATCCAGAGCGTGCTGATCATTGGTTCATCGCAGGCGGCACTTTATACGCCAATCGACACATCCACACTTCTGAATAGCCAGTATCGTGAAGTGACTGCGAGCGGAACGCGCATCGTTGGACGCGTGGGCTACTCAGCTAATTATGCCGTCTTCGTTCACGACCCCAATATCCCGCAAAACTTCAGGCGCTCAACCGCTCAGAAAGAGTTTCTGACCAAGGGCTTTGAGGATTCGCGTGATGCAATCAGTGCGGCGATCAAGAAGGAGATGGCACTTTGAATCCTCCAATGCACACGCGGGTGCGCAATTACCTGGTGGATGCAGGCCTGACTGATGGGTTTAAGACGCAGTTGCTCGTCTGGAGCGATACTGGTACCGCAGCGGATAAGTATCTGGTGTTCAGGCCGAATGGTGGCAGTGCATTGCGAAACCAGCTTGGTGCTGAACATTACGTTCTCGTTGATGTAATCGGGGCCAAAGGTGGTAATGCAGCTGTTGATGAAGCAGTGCAGGCAATTATCGAACACGTCCAGCAAAACCCCATGTCTGACAACTGCATCGGCTATCTGCAAAACCTTGGCGGCATACCGGCGCCAGTTCTCACCGCCGAAGGCCGCCTGGTTTATCGGCTCCAGTTCGTCGCCACCCACGGCGATCAGTAAAACACCAAAGAGGAATTACCCATGGCAGATTGCCAGAACAGCAACGAACGTTTGTTCGGTGGCGCCGTTGTGCTTGAAGTTGCCGATGGCTGCAGCGATGTGCTGCCGCAGGAGTCGGAATGGAAAGCGCTGGCCGCCGGCACAAGTAAGGGGTGGGACTTCTCACCTAACACAGTAACTTCCGATGCAGATGATGGTGGCGGCTTTGTCGAAAGCATCATTACAAACTCAGATTTCACCATCAGCTTTGAAGGTGAGGTGCGCAAAAAGGGCAAGCTGGACCAGTACGGCGTGGGTCGCTTCATCAAATACTTCGCGGGTGAGCTGAAGGCGCGTCGCCAGCCTGGTATCTGGGTACGCATGGAGTATGGCGAAATCACCTTCATCGGCTACATGGTGGTGACGGCCCTTAGCTCCGACGGCGGCACTAACGACATCGTCACCTTTACCACTGAATTCAAAGTGGGCGATGCCAGTACCATTCAGGTTATCGATACCGACGAAACTGTGCAGGCCACTGGCGTAACCGTGACCCCTGCTACAGCAAGTCTGGCAGTTGGTGCTACTCGTCAGCTGACAGGAGCAGTGCAGCCGACCGATGCAACCGATCGTACAGGTACATGGACGACTTCAGATGCAACTAAGGCAACGGTAAGCAGCACTGGCTTGGTAACTGCCGTGGCCGCAGGCACAGCGACCATCACATTCACCTCGAGAGATGGTGGTTTTACCGCCACCTGCGCAGTTACCGTTACGTCTTCGTAACCACTACAAAGGGCGGTTACGACTGCCCTTGATAATGATGATGGAGGTTCAATGACGCCCTGGAAGGAAATAGGCGAGTGCCTGATTAGCTATGGTGCAGAGGATTATTTCTTTCGCCCATCGTTCACTGCGATGTCGCGCATCGGAACGCCGGAAGAAATCGTAGAGGTGTTTTACGCGCTGCATAACGACGAAGCCACGCCGAGGCTGAAGGCGCTGACAGATAACTATCGGACCATCCCTGAGCATCAACGTCGTTTTTACGCTGCTTACAGCGGAAGCGATATAGCGCCAGGGTTTGCGCTCAAGTGGCTGTTGTCCTCTGCATGCTCCAAAGCTGCGATATCATCCGCAATGATGGTGCTGGCAGCGTGTTGTGACAGAGATACCACTCCGCTAACTGGTGAACTGGTGCCGGGAAAGACAGGGCGCCGCGCATTCGTGTATCGGCCCGAAGCAATGCCAGTGAGGGATATGGTGCTGATTGCTCAGTCCCTCATTCAGCATGGCATCATAGGCAAGGCTAAAGTCAGAAAGCTGCAGCGCCATGAGGGAAGCAATACCTCATCTGAGTTCAATGCTTTCGAGTACATCAGCGCAGCCCGTACCCATCTTGGCATGAGCCGTGAAGAGGCGGAGCAGCTGACGATGACAGAGTTCCAGATGATGCTGGCTGCGAAATTTCCGGAACAGAAGGGATTCACTAAAGAGGAATACGACGCTGTTGCAGATGATTATCTGGCTAGAAAGGCGCAGAGGCTATTGGCAGTTAAAAGCTAATAGTGTTGACAGCTGGGTGTTGACCACTGAAATTAACCGTGCTAATTTTCACAGTATGTTGAGCTAATTTTCACGGTTAATCATGACTAGAATTGTTCCCGAATTGAAAGAGTTTACTCCGGGGGATACCCGGCGCTATGAACAAGCCCACATGATTTGGTTTATCTTATCGGGGTATATTTATGCAAACAAACAATCTGGCCGGTTTATTACATATGGACAACTGGCTGAACTAATGGGTTATGGACGACGGGCTGGGCGCGGCTTAAGAGAGGCTTTAGGGCTGGTATCTCTATACAGTCTTTACAATGGCCTTCCACCGATGAGCGTAATTGTTGTTAATCAAGAAACTGAAGAGCCAGGCTTCAAAGAAATGATACGTAAGGGGCACTCATTAGCCCAAGAACAAAACGCTGTTTTTGAATGCGACTGGTTTAAATATCGAGTACCAAGCCCAGGCACTTTCCGCAAAGTTGCAGAAAATTTGGATTGGGATGATGTCCGTTAATTTTTAATCGAATAATCCACGCCCACTCAGGTGGGCTTTTAATGTCTTGCGAAAAGAGAATAGTAAAGCAGTGTAAATTTTGTGTTTGATTACGATTGAAGACGATTTAAACCACTTAAGCCGTGTATCAAGGGTATTGTGAGAGCAAATGAGAGCTGGTTTACTCGGTCCAGCTCTTTAATAACTCGATGTAAGTTAAGTTACCTAGATGAGTGACCTAAAAGTCAAGTTGTGGATTCAACTTTCTTCAGAATGCATAGAGCTTGGCGGTGGATAGTCAGCTTTTTGTAGCACCTGCAAATTGATGTTTGCTACTTCAATGCGACCCATCGCTGGGAGTCTATTTTCCATAGCTACCGCAGGAATGAGCGTAATTTCCTTTCCGTCGAGTTCTTTGTTGCTTATTTCTTCATCAAGGTATCTATTATCTAATGGATGAAGTTTCGACGTTCTAAATCCGTTAAAAAACTGTCTAAAAACTATAGCGCCATTCTCCATCATGGCTAACACAAAATCCTGATCTTCGACGTCAATCGCTGGCTCAAACACAACGATAGAGCCTTTGGGAAACCCATATCCAAAATCATCGGACGAGGCCATTCCCTCATCTTCATTCATCATTGCAAACGCTAGGTCGCTGACTTCGTAACCAACGGGATATGTGCGCGGAGCTACTTTTTCATTGCCAATAGAAGTCAGCCAGTCAAAGATTTGATCTTTGCGCAGAATGGGGATTTTTCGGGATAAATCGGCAGGAGAAACGCGTGCCTTAATGCGACCATCACCCTCGCCAGTCGCCAACCATTCAGGTGTCGTACCTAGTGCTGACGCTAGTCGGAGCAGCACTGCTTCTCTAGGCCATGATTCGCCACCTTCATAGGCAGCTATCTGCCTTTGGGATACTCCAGCACTTTCAGCAAGTTCTCTCTGGGTTAATGAATTTACAGCCCTGGCGGAAGATATCCTCTTCCAGAAATCGCCTTTAATTTCATATGACTTCATCGTTAAACTCTCTCTTACTCTAAAACTTCATTGACAATGAAGGTTTATGAAGTATCATGCTTTTAAGTGCTAATAATAGGAGTATGTCATGAGCAAGAGAGAAGTTACAGCAATTAACCCTATGCAGTTACGTATCCCGCCGGAAATGAAAGAAAGAATAGCAAAGAGCGCAGATAGGTCGTTTCGAACGCTTCATAGCGAAGTACTTTATAGATTGCAATTAGTTGAAGAGTTAGAGCGAAAAGGTGAGCTTCGTGTTTAGCAAAGAAAGTGAAGCCCGAAAGTGCGCTAACACTAAGCGGGCCTCTATCGAAAATAACCGTGTAGGAAATATCGACATGAACATTGTAGCCAAATCAGATCTCAACTTCCACGGCATTCAGCTGCAACCGGTCGCAAATTTAGATGGCGTATGGCTAACCGCCAGCCAGATTGGTTTTGCTCTGGAGTATGCAGATGATAAAGCTGTCCAGCGCATCTATAGCCGCCATGCTGATGAATTTACAGAACAAATGACAGGGGTGGTCAAAGTGACCACCCCTTACGGAGAGCAGATGACCCGTGCATTTTCTCTTCGTGGAGCTCATCTGATTGCAATGTTTGCACGTACTTCGGTAGCCAAAGAGTTTCGTCGCTGGGTGCTGGACATTCTGGATCGCGAGATAGCTATTAATGTGCCGATTCAATCAGCACCAAGCGAGCGGGAGCGTCATGCTTACAACGTTGATGCTCTGGCCTACCACTACGAATTTATGTACCAGGCATGGAAAACACAGATTGAACCAGCCTTGAGGGCGATTGAGTCTCCGCTTGCAGGGCGACTGTGTGACAGATTTCAGGATGGAAAAGCGTTTATGAATTATGTGAAACAGGGAGCAGAAAAGCAGTTGAAGGAAGGAGAAGAAGCACGGATTCGCTGAAAAGAAAAACCAGCAGGGTCTAGCTGCTGGTTATCAGGTGTCAAATTAACTTCGAGGTTTAGATGACTAAAGTAACTGTAGCAAACCAAAGATCAGCTGTCACCAAAATGTCTCACCGCGAGATCGCAAAACTAACCGGCAAGAAGCCTGAGCATGTGGTTCGTGACATCGAATCCATGCTGAAATCTCTAGGCTGTCATTATCCAGTTATGGATGATTATGATTCTAAAGATTTTTCTATCAAGCGTAAGGTTTACAACGGGCGTGTCGTCATAGATGAAATCCATCTTGACCAAGATCTAACGATGACGCTCATTACTGGCTACAGCATCCCGCTACGCCACAAGGTGGCAAAACGCTGGCGTCAGTTGGAGGCAGGCGAAGTGCTGCCGCAGAAATCGGCATCATATTTGCCAGAGTATCGCCGTGCTCGAGCAATCAAAATGGAAGTAGAGGCGATGAATCTTGCGCTTTCGTATATGCCGAAACTAAGCGAAATCGCAAAGCAGACAGCCATGGCACGCGCAGTAAATGATGCCGCTGGCATGGAACTGCTTCCGCTGCCGCAAGTTGAAGAGCACTACCACAGTGCGGGAGAGGTTGGTGAAATGCTGGGTGTATCTGCTCAGAAGATTGGTCGGATAGCTAACGCACACAACCTCAAGACTGAGCAATACGGCATTACGGTGATGGACAAGTCAGCCTATAGCAGCAAGCAGGTTGAGGCGTTCCGCTACAATGCTGAAGGCATTAAAGCGCTGCGTCACCTGATCCATGGCGCTGACGTGGCTTGATTCCATGAGCGTAGTTTAAGCCGACTGACGCCCTATGTTAAAAATAGACCGTTAATCACAACCCGCTTCGGCGGGTTTCTTGCTTCCCATGGAGACCTATCCCGGCTAGGATTTATCCCACTGATACCAATGGGGATAGGGATATGAAAAATATTGTACTTACTGCGCTACTGGCGCTACTGCCTACTACTTCAACTTTTGCTAATGATATGGTGAACAATCTAATGGCTGCACCAGAAGCATTATGCGAAGGTAATTCTCAGCATAAAGTATGTATTGATGCTGCAAAGAGACTGATTTCGGCGACCTACCAAGTTACGAAAGCTGGCACGTTATGTATACAAAATAAAGACAAGCTGCATTTACTTAGCGATGATGTACAGAAGCAGTGCTCTGGCTTCATTGAAGCGATGGAATACATGGATACTCTAAAAAAATAAGAATGACAAAGAGGCTTGCTCATTAAATCGACAGTTATTGCACCATCTTGCACCCACTCCATGCTACGATTTGACCACTGTTACTTTTGGGGATAGGGATATGAAGAAGCTGATTTTGGGTGCAGTGGCCGCGACATTGCTTGCTGGCTGCGTTTACACTGGCACTAACTTCGATGAATCAAAACTGGCTAATGTGCAGAAGGATGTGACAACCAAACAGGAGGTGATTTCCTATTTTGGAAAGCCCTCAACGACAACGGTTGATTCTGACGGCAACGAGATGCTGATGTGGACCTATAGCATTGGAAGCGCTTTTGGTGCGGATGCCAAGGTGCTGACAGTTAAGACACATGACGGCAAAGTAGAATCTTACGCGGTCAGCAAATCGAAAATTTAATCGCACTACCAATTACATAACCTCGCTCAGGCGGGGTTTTTTTATGCCTGGAGAAATAGATGGCCGAGAAAGTAGGCGAGATTTATTACGATGTCGATCTCGACACCGCTCAGATGATTGCTGCAAACCAAAAAGCCCGGCAGGAACTTGATAATCTCGGCAATCAGGCCAAGGGTGCCGCTGCAGGGGTTAAGACACTTGAAACTCAGATGAAGACATCTGCAGCAGCAGTTAACCAAGCCACAAAATCAGGCGGAGCTTTTCGTAGCCAGTTTCAGCAGGCAGGCTACCAGATACAAGACTTTATCGTGCAAGTTCAGGGCGGCCAGTCTGCTCTGGTAGCATTCAGTCAACAGGGGTCGCAGTTAGCCGGCGCGTTCGGTCCTGGTGGCGCAGTTGTGGGCGCAGTCATTGCGCTCGGAACGGTAATCGCTGGCACCCTAATTACAGCTCTCAACGGTGGAAAGAACGCAATGGACGCATTGAAAGATGCGGCTGATGAGATGGATAAGGTTATCACCGTCTCACAGAATGGCGTAGCCGCTCTTTCAGATAAATATGCAAACCTTGCCCGGGTGAATGCACAAGTCGCTACTCTGATGCGCAACCAAGCTCTCCTTGAATACAACCAAGCCATTGCCAAAATACCCGGAGCCATTAGCGACGCAACTGGTGCGTTCGTATCTTTTGGCGATAAGGTGTCTGGGGCCTTCACAGGTGGCATCCCATCGGTGAATAATTTCAGCCGCGCAATGTCAGATCTGAACATCACAACTAATAATTTCAGTGATGTCATCAAGCAGGTTCCGGCTAGGCTTGGCGGCGTAGACCCTGCACTATCAGCAATTAACAATACGGTAACCGCGCTTTCATCAAGACTGGGGATCTCTGAGCAGGCAGCATTCGAGCTAGCCAAACAATTATCACATCTTAGTAAAAATCCCTCGCCGCAGGCATTGCAGGATCTAGCTAACAAACTGCAGGGGATGACCTCTTCAAGCAAGGACGGACAGGCGGCAATAACTGCTCTGCTCGGTCCAATTGTGGCACTTTCCAGAGAGGCAGCAAATGCAGCGTATAACGTTAGCCTGCTAAAAAATAACACTGATAATCTCACTGAAGGTCAGAAAAACCTCGTTAAGCAATCAGAGAGGAATCTTGCTCTGTCAAAATTGCAGGGAGAGGCCAGAGCAAGGCTGGCCGCTCAGTATGCTGCAGAAGATGCTGGATTCACCAAGGACGACCCTCACATCAAACAGATGCAGGAAGATGCTGCAGCCACTTATAGCAACCTTGAGGCAAGCCAAAAGCTAAGGTCCGAACAAAAGAAATCTGCATCTCAAGCAGAATCTATCGCTCAGAAGCTGGCAAACCTCAAGCAGCAAGCTGATTTGTCTGCTGATTCGACCAGTTCACTCAGTCGCGAGCAGGCAATTCTTAACGCGCAAATCTCTCTGGGCAAAGGCGCTACGCAGCAGCAAATCCAGCTGGCAGGGCAGTACGCTGCGAAAAAATGGGATACCACGAACGCAATAAAAGCTCAGGCTGCAGCAGAAAAACTTCTGCCTGAAACGCGTGAAAACGCCAGCTTTAAACAAGACCTAGAAGACCTGAAAACGGCTTTAGCTGCCAAGAAAATCACTCAGCAACAGGCCGACGCCACTGCTGAACAGTTAGAAAAGCAGCATCAGGCTAACATAGCTAAAATCCGGGCTGAGCAAGTTGTGTCGCCTGGGAAAGAGGCGGTTGGCGCAGTCGATCCAGTTCAGCAGTTAGCAAACCAAAATGCGCAAAAACTTGCCCTCATCCAGCAATTCGAACAACAGCGCCTCATTACTGAACAGCAAGGCCTTTCCCTACGTAATGCAGCCAACACTGAGTATGAGCAGCAACGCATTGCTGCACAGTGGCAAATCTACAAAGCGCAAAATCAGTCAAACGAGCTGCTGGGAACAGCGATTGAATCACTCGGTGGCGGAGCCACAAATGCGATAACAGGGCTATTGAACGGTACTCAGAGCCTTTCAGAAGCCTTTGCCAACTTAGGTACTGCTGTGCTGAACGGTCTGGTAAGTAGCCTTGTCGAAATGGGCGTGAGGTGGGTTGAATCTGCAGTCATGGGTCAGGCTGCGCAACAATCAGCTATCGCAGCTAATCAGGCAACCGCAGCAGCGGCATTGGCGACATCTACGGCCACGGGCGCAGCTTCAGCCGCGGCTCTTTTAGCCGCATTCTCCCCAGCGGCTATGGCTACATCAATTGCAACTTCTGGTGGTGCTGCTGCTGCTGGCCTTGCTGGATACTCAACTGCAATGACTGCTGCGCAGACCATGTCTCTGGCGGGTATGCGCGAGCATGGCGGACCCGTCAACGCTAACTCAATGTATCGTGTAGGCGAGGGTGGCAAGCCTGAGATCTTCAAAGCCAGCAACGGCAGCCAGTACATGATCCCGGGTGATAACGGCAAGGTTATTAGCAACCGGGATATTGGCAGTGCGGGTGGTAGTGGTGGGGGAATATCGATGACTTTCAACTTCGACATTCAAACCACCGGCGGCGTTGACGAAGCCACACAGAAGCAGATGGCGCAGATGATGCAAACCGTTGCCATTCGCACTATTAAAGACCAGCAGCGGCCTTCAGGCTTACTCAGTAAAGGTAGATAACCCATGCCAGAAATTTTCACATGGAGCCCTCAAAAGGGTTTCACGGTTAGCCGTGCGCCAAACGTGGCGGTCATAAAGTTGGGTGACGGCTACGAGCAGCGCCAGACCAGGGGCATTAACCCGCTGATGGACAGCTACTCACTGGCGTTTGTTGGCTATGACGATGCGAAGTGCTCGCGAACGAACGCAGCTAAAGCCGCAGAAGCATTCCTGAAAGCACGTATGGCGGTAGAGTCGTTCTACTGGACGCCATCGGATACCGGCGTGCAGAGGCTGTATGTGTGCCGGTATTGGTCAATGAAGAAGACAGGCAATCAGCATGAGCTGACCGCCACGTTTGAGCAGGTTCCACGATAATTAAGGGGAATAAAGATGAAGGTAATTATTTTTAAAGACAGCCAGGAAATATGGGAGAGGGATACTCATTCAAAGGAAAACTGCACATCGCTAAGCTTCATAAAGGACGGCACACAGCAGCAAATCATTGCCGCCCTGGAAGAGTCACTTGCTCAAGCAAGAGCGCAGCAGTATTTATCCTATGATGTTGATGGAGTAACGAATATTAGCTCGGTGACCGGCAGGTAAGGCTAATACTACATTCCAGTAACCGGTATTCGGGACGGTGATGTTTGCCGGAAGCATTTTATAGAACCCCCCATAATAGCGGCAACTTCTGCCGTTTTTGTAATTGGAGTAGTTTATATCGTCCATGACTAATACATTTATCTGATGAGAACACTGAACTGATACAGTGCTTCCGCCGTCAATGTGCTCTCTACTATGAATATGTGACATGAATTATTCCTTTTAGAGGTAATCAGCCATCCCTCATTGCTGTGTGCGCCCATGCCCCAAACATGGACGAGCTGAATACTCAACATATCCTTAACTGTCTATCAGCGACATCCTGATATTCGATCAGTAATTATTCTACTGCTGCCACGTGGCGGCTTTTTTAATGGATGCAATATGCGAGACATACCAGCAGAACTAATCATCGAGAGTACTGACTCGGGCGTTGGCGCGATGCTTGACCTGTTCGAAGTTGACCTGCAGTCGTTTGGCGGCGATGTAATCCGCTTCCATGCAGGCACTAACGGCTATTACGGTGATGTCATCTGGCAGGGCCGACAGTACTCAGCGTATCCGATTGCGGTTGAAGGTTTTGAAACCAAGTCAGAGGGAACCTATTCTCGCCCGACGATGAAGGTGGCGAACATCACCGGGCTCATTACCGGTATCAACCACGATTTCGATGACGCGCTGGGTGCCGTGGTGACGCGCCGGCAGGTGCTGGTAAAACATCTCGACGCGGTTAACTTCCCTAATGGCAATGCTGATGCCGATCCGACTATGGAGGCCGTATCGCGCTACGTCATTGAGGAGATGGCGGAAGAGACGTTTGAGACCGTCACCTATAACCTCGCAACGCCGGTCGACTGTGATAACGCCATCATACCGGCGCGCACCATTCTCGCGGATGTCTGCCAGTGGGTTTACCGGGGCGACGGCTGTGGCTATTCAGGCGGGCCGGTTGCTGATGAGAAAGATAAACCGACTTCAGACCTGTCAAAGGATAAGTGCTCAAAGCACCTGACTGGTTGCCGTTTGAGGTTCCCTAAACCTGAAGCGCTGCCCTATGGTGGCTATCCCGGCTCTGCCAAGGTGTCCTGATGATTGAATCCGAATGCCTGATTTATGCCGGCTCATCAAGTGATGAGGTCTGTGGGCTTATTATTAATGGCGATCGCTTGTGGCGATGCCGCAACGTGCATCACGACCCGGCGCGCAATTTCCGTATTGACGAAAGAGACTGGCTTGAAGCAGAAGCGGCGGGAGAAATCACCGCCGTTTTTCATTCACACCCTCAGGCGAAGCTGGTGCTATCAGCTGCTGACCGCACCGCCCAGCTGGCGACTGGCATAGACTGGTGGCTTGCCAGCGCCGGAAAGCTGCGAAAGTTTCGCCCGGTACCACACCTGCTTGGACGCCGGTTTGTTCACGGTGAAATGGATTGCTACACGCTATTCCGGGACGCCTATCACCTATGCGGCATCGACCTGCCAGACTTCGAGCGCACTAACGGCTGGTGGGTGAGAGGTGAAAACCTCTACCTGAAGAATATGGCAGCCAACGGATTTTACGAAGTTGCTCCGGCCGACATTCTGCCGGCTGACGTGATCATTCGGCGCGCCTTCCCTGAGTCAGACCCTTGCCACGCAATGCTCTGGCTTGGAGACAACACCGTGCTCCATCACGAACTGGCCGGGCGACTCAGCCGCCGCGAGCCCTACCGGCAAGCCTATGTAAGCCTGACGCACTCTATATGGAGGCATGAACAATGCTCATCTTTAGATTTGCGGGGAATCTCCGACGACATTTCCGCCAAATCACTCTGAACGTCGATACACCTTCTCAAGGCCTCCGCCTTCTGCTTGCTCAGTGTCCGGAATTCAAACGCAATTTCTATAAAACCCGTCTGCGGCTTCGCATCGATGGCGGTGACGTGTCACAGGATAACCTTGAGTTTCATATGAACAGGCACCTTAAAGACGGCTCGACTGTTCTCTTCGTGCCAATCGTAG
>Ga0157357_1000264_pt1 | contig 22016 bp, 26 predicted proteins | sample AttcapACBM1_FD_111485 | JGI IMG/M metagenome (GOLD analysis project Ga0157357, IMG submission 111485) | Fungus gardens microbial communities from leaf cutter ant in Botucatu, State of Sao Paulo, Brazil - Atta capiguara ACBM1 | ecosystem: Host-associated > Fungi > Mycelium > Unclassified ... | reverse complement strand
TTGGACTACTCTCTGTCGAGCTCCGGCTTGCCGGAACCGCGTCTTAGCACTTTGTGTTTGCTTGTAGCGGTATAGAAATTGGGAATAAACAACAACAACAACAACATGTGGTCAGGTGACATACTGACTAAGCAAAGCCCAGTCTTGAAGTCCATACTGATTATAATGGGATTGTACAGAGCTCTAACAGCTCTTGGTCAGATCTCACGAGCTCTCAGCACAAATTCCTCAGAGTTGATTAGAAGGATGCCTCCAATTTATGACAGGCCCACAGCGGACAGATACGATTATGTCGTCATCGGTGGTGGTAGCGGTGGTTCTGGTACTTCTGTAAGTTCATTTTTGCATATCCTCCTCTTCTGCTTGTCACTCTCAGTGTTTGATGTTTTTTGGACATGTCGCCGTGTTTTTTCGTGGTGTTAAATTAATCATGTAACTGACTAGTTGATTGCGATTTCTTCTTTTAGCGACGGGCAGCAAGTTTTGGCAAAAAGGTTGCCGTCGTTGAAGCAACCCCATATCTCGGTGGTACTTGTGTGAATGTCGGTACGTCCACCCATATTAATTGTGTGTACGAGAGTCAACCAAGCTGTCTTTGCGTCCGTCCCGCATGAACAGGATGTGTACCGAAGAAAGTAAGTTCACCGATAGATCCATTGGTCCCTTCTGTCACTTACATGATCTATCCAACCCACTGTTCCTCCATCCATTTTCTCTGCACTTTACTCGACCACATTATTTGACCATCGGTTAGATCATGTGGCACGCTGCAGATTTGCAGGATAAAATGATCCATCATGCCCCAGGGTATAAGTTTGACGGTCTCAACAAACCACACTTTGATTGGGCAGCTTTTAAACCTCAACGTGACGCCTATATCCGTCGTCTCAACAACATCTATGCCAATAACTTTGAAAAAGAAGGTGTCGAATTTCACCAAGGCTTTGGACATCTCACTTCACCAAATACTGTTGAGGTCAAGCGTCCCGACGGCCAGACTTACACGCTCAAGGCGGACCATATCACTGTCGCAGTCGGAGGCGAGCCTATCATCCCTTCAGATAACCGGGTTCCGGGAGCTTCCTTGGGCATCGACTCAGATGGATTTTTCGATATCACACAGCAGCCAAAACGTGTTGCTGTCATTGGGGCTGGCTACATTGCTGTTGAACTGGCGGGAATCTTCCGCACGTTGGGGTCGGAAGTGCACATGTTCATACGGGGAGAGACCGTTTTGAGGACATTTGATCCCTCGCTCCAAGAGGTTTTGACGCCTTGGATGGAGAAAACTGGCGTCAGTATTCATAAGAAAACCAGTGTAACTAAGATTGAAGGCGAGCGAGGAAAGACGCTCACTGTCCACACCGGTACAGGGGACAAGGTCGACGTTGATCTAGTCTTATGGGCTATCGGTCGCAGGGCAGTCACCCATGGCTTGGGCTTGGAGGAACTTGGTGTCAAGCTTGACAAGAAAGGAGATATTATTGTAGATGAATACCAGAACTCAAGCGTTAAAGGCATTTATGCCATTGGGGATGTTCAGGGCAAGTGGTTGTTGACACCCGTAGCCATTGCTGCGGGAAGGAGACTTGCTAATCGTTTGTTCGGACCGCCCGAGCTCAAAGACGACAAACTGAGTTATGATGATATTCCAAGCGTCGTATTCTCGTATGTATTTATATGTTCACTATCGTTCAGTGACCCCGTCGGCTCATTTTGCGGTGCTACTACCCAGCCATCCCCCTATCGGGACAGTGGGTTTGACGGAACCTCAGGCGCGACGGAAGTATGGCGATGCTGTGAAGATCTGTATGTGACTTGGTGTACTCTCGCTTACTGGATATCTACCACTGATTCTTCACAAACAGACAAGACTTCTTTCAGGTCACTCTATTTTTCGATGGTGGACGAAGTTCACAAAGAACCTACTATGTACAAATTGGTTGTCGTTGGACCTGAGGAGCGTGTTGTTGGTGTTCATCTACTTGGTCAGGGCAGTGACGAGGCTCTGCAAGGCTTCGCAGTTGCTATAAAGATGGGCGGTGAGCTATCCTTTTCCTGTCTAGACGATTTATTCGTATATCTATATCTGATAAATACTCGTCACCACAGCTCGCAAAAAAGATCTGGACGACACGGTTGCTATTCACCCTACCTCTGCCGAAGGTGTGTCTTCAATTATTTTTTGCATTTTCAGCCCTGTATCTCCTTCTATTTTCATTACCGCTTTTTACCTACATTGTTCTGTGATATTGATTTGTCACACTTCAGAGCTCGTCACTTTGCGCTAAATGGCGGTATCCGTTGATGCTTTTGTTGAGTGTTTCGGTTATTGATCCTACATCAGCTAGAGTTTTCACCATTGATAAACCATTTTCACACAATACATCGCCTCTTAGGATTCAACAATGTTTGAGATCTCAAAGGTGAGTATGACAAACGTGAATTATTCGGGTTTACTGCTTCTCAAGCGTCTACATTGACCGGGGTGCATGATCTGTTTGGCTAGTGAGTAGAATGATTCCACTCAAAGGATCCTTACCTGCACAAAATTTTACGGATCCCCAACCTCCGAATCCAAGGAAGATTTTCCTGATGGTCAGCTTAATGCCTGTAGATGGACTTGCTTTGACATCGACCTTCGCCAAATGACTGCAAAGTCACTAAGGCTTTATATATTTTCCGAGAAGCCCTGTTGGCCATGACCTTTAGATGATACATATAATATACTTGTCAGATCCATCGGAGGCTGAGAATTCTGGTGCACATGAAAAACTAGGTTCAACATTCGAATACAATGATGGCGCAGAATTTTAATTTTAGCTTCACTTGCACGATCCACAGAGTTCCAGTTTTTGCACAATACAGGATAAGCCTACAATGGCGGTAACCAGTTCCTCTTTTTCTCATGAGAAATAGCTCTCTCACATGTCTGTCACTATCACATCTTCGACGAACGAGATGATCTTAATCCCGAATTGATTGAAAGAACGTTCTCCAAGTCCTGGTCTAATCAGTGGCAGAAAACCTGATTGTGACACTCGCGAAACCTCTATTCCCATTCAGTTGATCCACATACATCAGCTTTGAAGATCCCTGATCGAGGTAAACCCAAACTGTATTGAAGTACGCGCTGTACTTACTCACTTCTTCATCCCACCTATGTAAATAGGTACATACTCAAACAGGCAGTATTTATTTCGTAGCTAGACTGTACTAGGGCCAGTTTCTTTTGCCCTGGTCCTAGGTATGTCCTCAGTGAGTCTTGTTGTTCCATCTACTTAGCTTCTTTTCCCCTGGTCCTAGCGACTCTCAAATACATTTGTTGATTCATCTCGAATCACTGCGTTTCTATCTATCAAACTGAGGCAAAGTCTGTTGATTAAAAAACCTGCTAGGCAAGACATGAATCTGATGAGAAGATTCTCATGTACCAACTGCTTCAGTGCCGGATGTGTACATATTTTTTTAACCGAAAGGAACACAGCGATGCAATTAGTAGGCCACTGATTGCGTCAGGCCATCTAGTTCTCTCTCCCAACACCTATGTTTGCTGATTTCGTAAGCGAACTTCGACACAAATCCTTTGTCGAATGCAATGTTGGCTAGATCAATGGGAGCCGGGATAGCAGTGCATTTGCCCGTGGTGATGACACCATAGGAGACGACGACATTATCACCACCGTCTGCAAACTCGACATCGGAGAGCCCTATAGCATGCTTGACAAACGCAACACCTGCAGATGGAGTCTCAATGAGGTTATTATAGCAAGGGTGCGAATCGCTTACCATCACCTATTGCACCAATCGTCTTGCAGTGCCCAAACGCCTCTTTAATCCAGTGAATAGCACGACCATTCTTCATCAAAACTTCGATATGATTGGCACCAGACGGCACGAAGACAGCATCAAAAAGTGTCGACCTTTGACCATCGAAGTGAGAGTCTGCTATGATGGGTTCACCGGTTCCAGTGACTTGATCCCTTGAATCAATCCTCCCACGACGAGGACCGATGATCCATGTAACAGCTTTTGCATCTGTCAGCACCTTTCGGATGGTGTGAACTTCAACCTCATTGAAACCGTCAGCGACGAGTATAGCAACCCTACGCGTAGCGATAGTTGGATTTTTGGGACGAAAGTACTCTTGCGAAAGCGAGGCGGACGTTTTACCATGGTTGACTCGTGCTGGCTTATCAGGTACAGCGCCATTGATATTGAGCGCCACTTTCCTAGCAAGATCGAAATCAATGTTATTAAGCAGCTCCGTGTATGTCTTGTAGACGTCGGGATCGTCGCAATGGCTGAGTTCGAAGGATATCGCCGAGATAAGGTGAACCTTCTCGTAGGGCATAAGAGAATTGTAAAAAAGCTGGGCTTGGTCATAGTGCTCTTGGAACTTGACTCCGCGGACGCGTTGTTTCAAACCTTCGACTTTTTGCTTAAATCTTGATCATGTCGGCACATAAACAGCAATTCGATTGGAGGCATTACGACTTACTCTATATATCCACCTTCCGACGGTGGGACTGGTCGTCCAGCGTTTTTCCGGTTGGGGTAATAATTGAAGTTATTGGTGTTTATCCGATGATTCATCTTGCCATCGCGATGATGGTTCAGGACGGGACAAACGGGACGATTGATTGGAAGCTGGGTGGACGTCTCAGAATGAGAGTGTACGAACGCGAGTGACTTGCCTGTTCCCAGTTGACACCCAAGCGAGAAATCTGAGTGTCAAAATAAGAGAAGTTCCGACCTTGAAGAAGGGGATCGTCACTGAATCCAATACCAGGAACGATGTGACTGGTGCAAAACGCGACTTGCTCGACTTCCGGAAAGTATTCTTCTACTGTCTTGTTTAGCTCAAATTCCCCAATGGGTTGGACGGGAACTAGCTCTTCCGGCCAAACTTTAGTGGCGTCGAGGATGTCAAAATCAAAGCTGTCTTCGTCTTTCTCTTCAATGACCTGTATTGCAAATGTCCACTTTGGGAAACAGCCACTCTCAATCGCTTCATTGAGATCCTTCCGGTGAAAGTCTAGGACAACGAATGGGAATCAGTGCTGCTAAGTATTTAAGAAGGCCTACCAGGGTCTTGACCGCAAATTTTCAGCGCCTCGTCCCAAACAAGACTGTGAACGCCGAGTTCCGGAATCATATGAAATTTGACAAAAAATCGTTGACCTTGAGCATTGATGAGGGTATAGGTGTTGACGCCAAATCCTTGCATCATCCGGAAAGAGCGCGGAATCCCTTCAGTGCAAGTGAGTATGTAGATAAACGAATAAGCTCGAACAGAGGTCCACCTCGGTCAGACATAACCCACATAACCATGTGCGCGGCTAGAATTGACGTCAAGAGGAAAGTACACTGGAGGAGGTGGATGCAAATGCATACACTCAGGTTGAAGACCAACGAAGTCCCAAAAGTTATTATGAGCACTTTGCCCCTGCGGAACCTCATAGCGAGGCTCGGGTTTCACAGCATGGACGATGTCGGGAAATTTTATAGCATCCTGAATGAAGAAAACGGGAATGTCATTTCCGACTATGTCCCAATTACCTTCGGGAGTATAGAACTTCACGGCGAAACCGCGAACATCGCGAACAGTATCCTGTGATGGTGCGTCAGCAGGCACAGAGCAGGATGCTGATGCATAAACCCACTGCGCTACCACGAGAACCCTGTACAGTGCTAAACCTAATGAAAATAGGCGTCTCTCTGGACGGATCTGTTAAAAGAGGTGCATATGTGTACTTGGAAGCACGATCGTCAAAGACTCGGAAGGTGCCATGGGCTCCAGAGCCGCGAGCGTGAACGACGCGCTCAGGGATGCGCTCATGATCAAAACGATGAATCTTTTCGCGGCCAATCTGGTCCTCAAGTAAAGCGGCACCGGTGTGTTCACCGTCAGACGCCTTCAACCTGGAAGGGAACAATGAATACAATAATCGTGTGGAAGATTGAACATACCAGGTGTCAGTATTGGAGATCTTGACTCCGTGGTCGGTTGTTAAGCCCGATCCACTCGGGCAGTCAACGATGTCGCGCTTTAAGTCGGCACGTTTGGGATTGTCGATAAGCATTTCGATGCCATGCTGTACGGCTGAAACCAGAGAAGACATGGTGGGAGATACTATCAAGAAACACTTTGCCGGTTGAACTGCTATATGTAGCAGAGGTCTCAGAACCAGTCAGAATCGTCGATTGGTGGAAATGAGAGTGACGCGCTGACGTACTGTGATCGAACGGGCCATGACTCGCACTGAGATGAGATGAATGCTCGCTAATGCGACCACAGTTTCGTCTAGCGTCACCGACAAAAGGATTAATTTTTTGTGGATGCCCGAAAGATGCTGGATGGGGAGGAGCTCAGCATATGAGACCGCCAGCCATCATCTTATCTAACCTATTTATGCGTTCCCGGCAAAATGAGTGCGAACGAAGGCAAGCTATTCAACAACTCACTCAAGAACGATCCCATTTCGTGAGTATCAAAATTTTATGTGACCTTTCATTAGTTGCTAAGCAGTATCTCGGAAAAACCCTGAATTACGTTTACTCACTTTGAAGTAGTCAACGCACCGGTGACAATCAGGTAGTCGCACTCAGGAGATTTCACAATTCCAAGTTCTCTCGTCAAGAATTTTTAAAATTCCACATGGAAGCTCAGCTATTAAGATTGGTTCTGTGGTCAAGTTAAATTTATAGTAGCCGGGGTGCAAGTTTCGGGAAAAGCCCTGATGACAATTGACAACCCCAAAACAGATGGGACACAAATGTACACAATCTTACGGATATCAAAAAGATAATTACATCGCATTTAGCTTCATTCCTTGAACGGGACGGAGTAAATCTAGATCATCTCTAAACCTAGGCGGGCACAATTGCAGGAGATAGACCTACCGATAAGCAGCTCAGAAAGAGCGTAAAAGATTTGCTCGGGTATCCTTGGCCAGAAGCTTTCAAAAACAAGAACAATTCTCGAACTTTTTGGTTTTCTTGATACCTCCCTCCCATCTCCTTCCTTCCCCTGCTTGTCGTGCCCTGGTCAGACGGGGCTCCGAAGAGCCTACAATACCGTCAGATATCGTCATCGTCGGAGTAGAACTCATCTTCATCGTCGTCAATTGAGACCAGGTTGGTAAAGTCAATCTTGTAGCGTAGAAGACCACCAATGCCGCCGAAACCTTTGACGAATTGGGCACCTTCTTGAGACTTATTGGTGACGAACTCGAGAGCGGCGCCGAACTCCTTGTACTTCTCGGCAAACCACTCGAGTAAAGACTGAGGTTCAATAACCTGCTCCATTTCCAACCCCGTCGACTTGTCAATGAACTTCTCTCGATCTTTCTCTTGTTCCTTGTTCACATGGACAACGATTTCCTCTGAAAATGTTGCTTGTAAACTCCCAGTCATTTTGAAAGCTATGTTTATCATACCTCCAGCAGCATTACGAAGGACATAACGGGTAATGTCTAGATTTTCCCAAACAATGAGGGTTTCAACAGCACCAAGCTCAAGGGCTTTGAGGGTATCATCAACGCCAAAACAGTATTTGCCGGTGTCCTGGCTGATCTCGTCAAAGTACTTCTGGATAAGCCTCTTTTCCTGGACGAATTTAACATTTGAAAGAGAATCCGACGAACTTTCAATAGCCTAGGTTGCGTAAGAATCAGAAAATCGAGAGATGTGATTGACCGGTACCTGATTGAAACCGTTCTCACCGCCATAACTGACGTCAACCACCTTGATAATTTTGGCTGAAAGACGCTGATCAAGCATATCACTCTGGCTGAGTTCAGTCTTAAAGTCCGCAGAGCCAGCGAGCACGAGTCCAGTCACGTTGACCTTATCGTTGGTAATGAAATGTTGAACCGCCAACTCTGCAACTTTGCGGACATAATTGTGACGCTTTTCGTCGCGGAGACGGGAGAAACGGAGGGCAGATTGACCACCACGTCCGTGCTTCTTGGGAAGGTCGACGGTAAACTTGTGCAAAACCTCACGTGTGTTTCCCGCGAGTACACCGAACAAAGTACCATTACCATCCATTACGATAAAGCCGAAACGCTGATCAGACTCCAGCAATTCGGACAATGCCTCAGTATGGAACTTGTTATCGCAAAGATAAAGAGAGCTAAGGGGTTTATTAGTCGAGATCAAGGAAGGATGGTGTGGCCATTTACGTGTTGATGGGCTTATGAGGCTCAAAATCAAAAGAAACCTTCTTTTCCTTTCCTTCATCCGTCAGGATAGTACCAACAAATAGGACTAATCCATTGGGTGGGACACGGTTGTAGAGCTTGAGTCGCTGTTGGGTACTAGTGATCGCAGCGAGTACAGATAGACGATTAACGCGGGATTTGATATTAGACGCAGTCCCAAATTCCTGTGTCAGCATAGAAGATGCACGAGGGATTTGGTCCTAGATGGCACTCGATTAACGAACGACGGCAAAAGAAATCAGCCTAAATTACTCTAGGTGGAAGAATGAGACTGATCATAGAAGTTCCTGCTCTAAATGTCCATCAGACGACTGAAAATCATATAACGAGATCATATAGCTAACCCTCGAGCTGCATCTAAACTTCTAATGAGCCTTTTAACCTTCCACATTTGGATGTTCTGATCTGCGGTATCTGGCATACTCATGGTGGATGGTCAGAGGACAATACACACAAGAACAAGGATGAGCGAAACTGTTTCACAGGCCGGCGGTCAAGAGTTGAAGGGAAGATAGGAAGTGATCGGATCGACAAAGTTTTAAGTTTATTTTCTTGTTTGCACTTGTGTCACCATACTCAGTGACGCTAGTGACTCAGAAATTTACCTCTTAATCAGTTGTTCAAGGGCACACAATACAAGAAGTCAATTCACAGTCATTGTTTCATCTCAAACTCGTCTGTCATTATTATGTCGACCAGCTTAAACAAACGTCGCACATCCCCAGAAGCACTAAAGGAGAAATCAGAAAAACGCCTTAAGCTGGCATCCGAAATAATATTGGCATCCGACCCCGTATCATCAACTGAAATTCAAGCCCGTTCCTCCCAAATTCAACCCAACGCAACAACTTTAATCAGTGACTCGTTGCCAGAACAAGTCAAAAATAAAATCAAAATCAAGAAACGTGTCAAGATCAATAAGCTGCCAGCACCCAAACCTTTCCCTGCTGTCGCAGCATCTGTTTCGGCAACCGGACCACGTTCCTCCCATACAGAAGGGAAAAACTATATTTGCCTGACGCGTAAAACGTCATTGGGTGCATATATGCGCAGGTGCAAAAATCTGGTTGTCAATGAAAGGTACATTGTCTCCCTACTGTCATGCCCGAAGTGCGGTCTAATAGCTAGCTGTTCTAGATACAAAACTCTACACTTACATGCAGCTGGTGCCGCAATTCCCCTACTACTTCAGCTTACCTGCGCTTTTCCTCCCATCATTCCCTTTTCAAGGGATGAGATTCACACCGAAATTTCCACTGGGACAGTAGAAGTCCAAGATGAGATTATTCCTGAAGACGAGGAGGAAGATCTCGCCTACAGGACCAGAGGAAAGTCAACTCTTTATGTCATCTTCCGCATTGGTAATGGCCTTTCCGAGCAAAGTAACCTGAAGGTTACTGGACATCCCAAACCTTCAAAATCGCGATCAAAGCCAAGGAAGTCTACAGGGGGAAGAGAAATACTGGTCTACCAAGAGCCAGAGCAGGAGCAAGAAGCCATTTGACCATTTACAACCATCGGACCATTCTTTGCCCCATACCTTTTTACGAATCTCGCCCGAATCAGAATTCAGGCCGATGTTATTTGAGCACCACGCGCTGACTACTCCATGATTGCCAATCACATCCATCAGATAATCGAATAATATGTCTGCTCCTTGAAAAGTTGACACGATTAGATTCTCACTATATCCGTGCAGAAGTGTATGAAGATTGACTCACACGAATGATCGCATTCCCACAGGTCCTGAAAACCACACAGAACTTGGCATGCCTTCTGATCCATCGTTGGTCCACATGAATAGCTTTCCGTCAGGTGTGAATCATAAACGCTGGCATCCAAATTCGTCTTGAGTGAATGGTTTAGACTCTTTTCTTGCATCTCTTCAAGTATTGGACAGTTCAGCTGCCAAGGGATGTTTCAGTATTTTCCCAGTGAAATCTTTTAAAATGTACGATTGAAGACTGATGATCCCAGTAACTCATCATGACAATTGACATCGTCCACACCTCCGCCGAGGCTCAGCCAGACATTGCCTATCATCCTGACGAGGCGAAGTGGAGAGCTCGCACTGCTCGCCGACTCACAGAAGATCCTACTTTGCCCAAACAGCCTCTGCCCAAGGGCTTCCCCGAACGGGTTGACGGCCCCATTGTCTGGGAAGGCAAAGACTTCATTCATGAGGATCAGTGGATCGTCAACTTAACTGAAAATCAGCTCCACGAAATAGATGGGGCTCTCAGGCACTTCCAGAGTAGGATGTCTCTTCTTATTCGTAAAAATTGTGTTCTTATTCTATCCAGGCCTCAATAAACCCTTGGGGCATGTTAATCGAGAAACATTCCCATTACCTACTCTTGCTCCTGTCCTACTCGACCTTGCTGGTGAACTATATTCTGGCCGAGGTTTTTTTGTCCTGAGGACAATTCCCGTGGAGAAATATAACCACGAGGAAATTGTAATCATCTATTGTGGTATATACCTTCATTTCTGAGATTTGACAACCACTCAGCTCCGAGAAAGGTATTTCATCTTTTATTGGTTCCGCTCGCGGGAGACAAGACGTTACAGGAGCCGTGATTGCTCACATCAAGGACCTCAGTGTCTCTCATGCACATGAAAAGGGGCACAAAGGAAACACAGCTTATACCACTGATAAACAGGTTTTCCACACGGACGTTGGCGACCTTATTGCACTCATCTGTCTCTCAACGTCTGAAGAAGGCGGAACTTCGCGTCTCTGTAGTGGCTCCCATATTTACAATGAGATAGCCGCCACACGCCCGGATTTGATTCGGGTTCTCGCTCAACCTTGGCCACATGACAGGTGGGGCTAGATACTCTCCATGTCAGCTGTATCTCAAATTGAATAACGCCAATTCCTAGCTTTGGTGGAAGCCCAGGATACACAAACAAACCCCTTCTTTACTGGGAGGACGGTCATATCATCATTCAATACACTCGCCGTTTGTTTACCGGGTATGGGGAGCAAACACGTACTCCTCACATCCCTGCAATCACGGAGGCTCAGGCCGAGGCACTGGACACCTTACAATTTGTCGCAGAAAGATCATCCTTGGCACTAGACTTCCGCAAGGGAGATATTCAGTATATCAATAGTCTCGGTCTTCTGCACGCCCGAGACAGTTTCCGCGACAGTCCTGAGAAGACGTGAGTATCTTTTATCCAAACTTACTCTGCGATTTTCCTGGGACATTTGCTCATAGGGTGCTGCTACATTTTGTAGGCGACACCTGATACGTCTATGGCTGCGCAACGACGAATTGGCTTGGAAGACTCCTGAGCCTTTGCAGCCAAATTGGAGGAAGTTATATTCGGTTGGTCCCGACCAGCAGAGATTCCCACTTCAACCCGAGGTCAGGAAAAAGGATAACAACCCCATTCACTAAATGATACTTCCGATGTATGTCTGTTAGAGATGTTCAAATGCCCTTGTTATATGTTGATAAAATGTATATATATGGATAATCTCAATTCTATTGGAATCCGAGGATCGTGCGAGCCTGCTTTTTGTTGTTTGATGTTTCTATCATCTCAAATAGGTACTTGGGTAGTGCATTCTGTTCGTACCTACTGCATTCTGTTCGTACCCACTGTCCGTTTGCCTCGGTTGACAACCTCAGTAAAATACTCTATTACTATTACCTAAAGCGCCGAAATAACGGAGTGTGTTGTGATGTGTGATGTATTAGATTCCATCTTGGCTGTGCGAAATGCAGAAAAAAGTTAGGCAACGCTTCCATTCTCGATGATTGGACCTCAAATGTTGGTCCCAACTCATTGAGTATTTCAATAGTCAATTTTCAACTTCTTCGGTCCCGTTGATTTGCCTTGGCATCTTGAAAGTTTTCAATTGAGTAATCTTGAGAACGAATAAGCAGCTGATGCATAGTCTATTTTGCACATTCACACCACCAGACGGGTGGTGCATGGTGCATGACGTAGGCGTGTCAGTGTCAGATTTTACTAACATAGCCCCTTTCTAACTTGCTGCCCAAGATTGGACTCATCCTGTTAGTGTTCGTCTTCATCTGGGAACGATTTCTGTCCTCCAAGAAATGCCGAGAGGGCTATTCCACGGTTACTTCGGTGGCTCCCAGACGTTCTTATTAGGTCAACTTGCGTATTTGACTTCAGCTAGGTCTTCCGATCCCGACGCCCATAGATCTTCTTCTATCGGTAGCTCTGGTCTGGATCGTATGTGCCTTTTTGAGATGAGAAAGTTTTGGCAGGTTGGTGTGATATTCGACCAGTCCCGTGAACGCACGAAGCGCGGTTGTCTGTCCCACGCGCACGCGGTGTTGGTTGTACTTGGACACCTAGAATCGTGGAAATAAAAGTTCGTTGTGCAATGGAGCAACGGAAGAGGATAGGCGAGTAGGAGGTCATCCAGTTTGTCGATGGGAATTGATAGAATGAAGGCGTGAGTTGCTCTTTGTCGTGCTCTTGAACGATCCATCTGATTAATTTATCAAGAGCTTCATATTTTCCCAGCACATATCTGCTACCCACTACTGGCTCAGCGACTTGTTTCTTCGTTCGGCAAACACAGAAATCCTTACCCTTCACATAAATCTCTTGGCTATCGTCCGGACAGAATCCTTACTGAACGCTTCCAACTCATCTCATACTGACACAACGAAATGCCTGTATCTGTAGCGGTTCAGCCTGATATTCAGTATCATCCAGACCCAGTCAAGTACAAAGCACTCACGGCTCGTCGCCTGGAACAGGATCCAGGATTGTTGCAGATGTCACTCCCTCCTGGGTTCCCTACCAAGGTCGAGGGTCCCATCGTCTGGGAAGGCAAAGACTGGATTAACGAAGATCAATGGGTCTACAAATTGAACGAGGAGGAGATTCAAGAAATCGAAGGTGCAGTAGCGCACTTTGAAAGTAGAATGCTTCGCTCTCGTCCAGGTTGCGGCTTGTCCTGCTAACTTTCTCAATAGGCCTCGGGAAATCCTTGGGTTATATCAATCGGGAAACATTTCCACTCCCGAATCTGAGCCTGAAACTTCACAGATTGGCGGAGGAACTTTACACTGGCCGAGGTTTCTTCGTCTTGAGGACCATTCCTATTGAGAAGTACGATCGTACCCAACTCGCCATTATCTATGCAGGTCCGCTCTTGTCTTTATCTGGCCCAGCATAAACCTCTGAGTTATCAGGTGTCTCGTCCCATGTGGGTTCCGCTCGAGGGAAGCAGGATGCCACTGGTGCCGTGCTCGCACATATCAAAGATTTGACCGTCAGTCATGCATGTGAGCAGGGTGGTATCGGCAATTCGGCCTACACTACGGACAAGCAAGTTTTCCACACGGACGTCGGGGATCTTATCGCATTGTTTGCCCTGGACAATGCAGAAGAGGGCGGCGTATCAAGAATTAGTAGTGGACCGAGAGTATATAACGAGCTAGCAGCTACCCGCCCAGATCTCATCCACATTCTTGCTGCTGAGTGGCCTCTTGATAGGTTGGTTCAATGTGTCATCGATTCTCAATCTTCAACGTACTTTTTAATAGTTTTGGCGGCGACCCGGGCTATACCAAGCGGCCTCTGCTTTATCATGAGGATGGCCACATTATTATTCAATACTCGCGTCGCCATTTCACTGGTTACGGCGAACAGAAGCGTAGCACGAACATTCCACCCATTTCAGAAGGACAAGCAGAGGCCTTGGATGCTTTACATTACACAGCAGAGAAATTCTCGCTCGGGTTGAACTTCCAAAAGGGTGATATTCAGTACATTAATAGCATGGGACTTCTTCACGCTCGAGATGCCTTCAAGGATAGTCCTGAACACACGTGAGTGTATATCAGTCAGCCTCGAAAGTACCTATTTCTCAGTGTGTTTGTGGTCAACAGTCGACACTTGATTCGTTTGTGGTTGAGAAATGACCAACTCGCGTGGAAGACGCCGAGCTACCTCGAGCCTATCTGGAAGAGGTTATATTCTGTTACTCCTGAGGAGCAGCGCTTCCCTCTGGATCCCGAAATTAGAAGGAAAGCGAATGGAATGACCAAATAGACACAATAATATCGAGAAATGGAATAACTGTTACTATCGGCGACTTTCATATTTCATGATGTCATTCTAACTGCGCTACCGTTTCCGTGATTTGGTCATTCTTCAACCTGATTTGCAAGGGACCCGTAAACAGGGTTGATGTATGGAGCCAGGATAAGTCCTCCTAGCTGTGAGACCAAGGACTGAACCAATGGGTTACACTAGATGTAAACACGAGGACTGTGGGGTTTGCTACAAAACACGAATATTGACAAGGAAAGTTGGCGTGGGCAGTGCACCAAAGCATCGTTGGTCCATGTGCTCGTGGCACGTACTGCCTCTATGGACAGACAAAGAGGTGATTGGACAATCATGCCTGGCCCACACTCGGGAATTTTTTATTATGCTCTGCGATAATGCACCGTGAACTGCTATCGTGGGACAAGGGTACTACAATACACACGTTGTCAGCCTGTTCTGAATCGGGCATCAATTGTTACTTTGGGCAATGCATTGGAGTGGCTTGAAGTGCACCGATGAGCCATTCGTTTATATTCAGGATGGCCGAGTCGCTCAAGACGATTTCTTTCTTCTGTTCTCTGTCTGATCCTCTTGCGTCCGTGCAAACAAGTATATTTTTTTTCTGTTGTCGACATGCACAGCCACTCCGGCTTGGTGACTACGCAAGACATCGGCTTCCGTATCTGGAAGTGGATTACATTGCTCCTCACAATATATATTTCTTCCCTGTTCTTACCCGCCACCCTACACTCTCCCCATCTCCAGTTTCTACTTATTCTGCGACAAACAGTCACTTGTCCCAGCATGGTGTTTGTAGCGGCGCGTACATCCGTGCGCAAGGCCGCCAACTTCATCTCGCATGGGGGCCACAGTGGGCCTGGACAAGCTGCCCATAAACTCAGAAACGGGGCTCCTATCAGGCATGCATCGACCAATATTCACTCCTCTCATAGCCTAGGACCACACCATGCAAAGCACAAGCTCTTTTCCGAGACCAGAAATTTCTTGACTAGGATTTTTAACGGACTAGCAGCACCCGGATTACGAGTTCCTACCCATTACAAAAACACGGGGGCTGTTCGTTCCCTCCACTCAGGAACAATTCCTACCATCAAATCCGGGCTTTCGTTTCATGCCCGCATAGCACTATCTTCTGGGCCACGGCATAAGTTGCCTCGCCCTCCTTTTGTTGGAGCACATGTGGTCACTAATGTCGGCTTGGGCCTCGCAAGAAACTTCTCTACAGCACGGCCGATTTTTCAGAATATTGTCGATAATGTTCCCGTAGTCTGTCGTGCTTTCTATGAAGCAGAACTCGATCTGAGAAAGGGTCACCCCAAACGCCTGAGGAGTCGCCCAATCATACCATCTACTCGAAAGAAGACGAAGGAGATGTCGAAACCCCGTAGTGATTCACGGGCAGCAGTTTTTTCAGAGGATCCCAAAGCAGAGATTGCCCATTATTTCGACAATCACGTCGCTCCTGTAACAACCTACCTCCTTGTGCCACTCGCTCCTACTCCCTCCTCCCGGGTACCTCTGTCTGAAGAGCCTATTCTCTGCGAGGGTTCGCCGATGTTGCTCCCACCTCTCTCATTATTTGAGCAGTACCATGCCTTACATGAGAATCACGCTGCTCGTGTTTCAAGCCTTTTCCTTCGCTTGGATCAAGCCGGTGTATGGTCTCAAGGTGCTCGATGTTCTGCTTATAGCCAGCGCGGTGAAGACAGCGGGCAATGTACCATGCTCGCAGTCGAGTTCACTGGTTGGACTGGAGCAGAAGTTAAGGCAGTGATCGGTGAGGGAGGTACTGGATGGTGTGAGTTGATAGAACGCAAATTTGACAATGCTGATGAGATGTCTGAGTGCTCCGCTACTGAAGCGGACGAGATAGCTGCCGTGAAGAGTAGTGATCATGATCAGGTCTCATCGTCTTTCGTCATGCCCACCATTGACTTATCATCTACTGGCTTTGAATCAAGTTTTTCTCCTCCTTCCCCAGATCTTTCGTTTCCGAGCTCGGCCTTTTCATCCCAACCTATGTCGCCCTTCTCGGATACCATCTCAGATTATGATGACTTGTGGTGCGACGCTGAATCAGGGAACCTTGTTGAGCCTAGGAGTTATAGCAGTTCATCAGAAAGGGCTAGTGAAAGAAGTTGGGAGAGAATGAGCGCTTTGGAGTTTAGTGCTCAGCACTTAAACCATTGGAATTAGAATCGAAGACAGGACGTTTCCTTATCGTATTTCTTTTGTAATATATATCTCTCGAAATGATTAAGTCTGACTTGAATTGTATTATCAAATATTCCTTTCCGACTACTCGCAAGTCATTCTAGTGACTATTTGTTGAAGATACTCTCAAATGTAGTTCCTTGATACCTATGCAGAGAGTCCATTTGAGTTCAGGTGCACTATATCAACAATATATGGTTGATGAATCCCACCCGATGTGGCTTCTTCCGGGATCTTGGAACACTATGTATCCTCGATTGCTTTCAAGGTTCAATTCACTCTTCAACCATTCGGAAAACTTGGAACTATAAACTTCATTCTGGGCATGAGTCAGATTGTCCAAGCTGACCTGGTAAAACGACTCGTGATCAATACAGATGACGTCCAAAAGTCTATAAGAAACCAACGCACGACTGTCAAAGTAAAAGCGGGCTCATGACTGCCTCCGAAAGTGATGGTGTCGTTGTAATCGTACTGGACAGTGATGTAGGCCTCGGGTTTTCCCAAACATTGCGCGGCAAACTGAAGCAAATCAAGTTATTTGAAAAATTGTGAAGTAATGATATGACGAGACTCTAAAGAAAAAAAAAGGGGGGGGAGGGGGAAACCACAGACCTCCGAAAACTTGAGAGTGAACATTTTCCTATCTTGAACCTGATTATTATAATCATCAGATCATTCTCTCCGTGATGATGATGCCGATCTCAAAATCGTCTGTGCCCACTCACCAGAACATTGGTGGTAAGAGTAAGAGATGGCATTGTAAGTCTGCTTGATTTGTAGGAAGGCGGTTGGAATCAAGTATGAGAGAGATGGGCTTCTTGCTTGATGGACAGAGAAAGTCACTCCTTTTAAACCATTATTGACCTAATTTGTCTATCTATCTATCATTGAGGTTCACGAGGTCTCGACTTCATCCAGCCAAGATCATTAGTCAGTAGAACCCTTCGGTCATAGCACCACAGGAATATTCATGATCAATCACGCAATCGATGAAGTAGAATACTTCTATTAGGCCAATGCTGATCACGAGGGTTGGGGTAAATCGAACTATCAATCAGTCGGCGTTGAATGGAGGCATCTCCTGCTTTCTTCCTTTGACAGGCCACACCTCTTCCATCGAAGAAGCATCCCATAACCTGCCGCCGCGGGCAACGTACTTTAAGTCCTTGGTTGAGCTGATATCATCGTTCAAGAGATCAACCCCAGCCGGATAGATAATGTAGTCTGCCAACTTTCCCGCAGAGAGAGAACCTAGCGACGAGAACATTCCAAGTGTCCGGGCACCAGAAGAAGTAGCAGCTCGGATGACCTGAAAATTAGTTTGAAATACCGCCAAGAATATATCCATGAGAACGTACGTCGTAGTTGCTCAATCCACCTTGTTTGGCAAACCACATCTCTGCATGATAGTTCAATCCGAGAGGTGGTTCTCCATGAGCACCGATGTGCGTCAACAGTCCCATCTCAGTCATCTTAGCCTCGGATTGGGAAGTGTTGAATAAGGCGTAGGCTGAACACGAAATGTAAACGAAATAATGATGACGTTCAAGAACGAAAATTTACATGATAGAGGACGAGCAGTCGATTCAGAAAGTCCTTCCAAAATGTCATGTCTCGTAAATCGCCGGAGTCTGTGAAATGATTAACCATTTGTATACATGGCCGAACAGTCAATTTTCATACTTTGGGTCATTGGGGACATCGTAATGGGCCCATACAAACTGTTCACCAAAAGTACCTCCATAGTTGACGACATGAGTAGGGGTTGAACCAGTACCACTGAGGGCAAAAAGAATTTGAACATCATCATACAGAATAGGAACAGGAATGGCATGTTCGACGGTAGTCATCCCTAAAAAGAGCAAGTGTAAGAGACATCGTCACTTTGAACGAGGAAGGGTCAACCAACCATCAATGATATAGGTCAAGTCCCAGTCATAGTTCATTCCACCTTCAGGAACACAAAGTATCGACATGTTGTATGCAGCACCTAAGAGCCTCTGCCGGGAAGCGCTGTGCGACCTTAATACTTCATGTATGCGTATACGCTGTGTGAACTCACCGAGAAGGAATATTGTAATTTTTGTAGGAAATACTCGCAGGTCCACCCTGGGCTTTGATTCTCAGCAAAGCGGAGTTGGCTTCATCTTGTGTAACAATATCCTGGTGGATTGGATATTGTCCAGCTCCGTATATGATATCACCCACAGTGTAGATGCGAGGTCCAATCATCTGCCCACGTTCAATTCTGCTCCTTTCAACAAACCCTTCGACGTTGTCTGCACTGGGGCTAAAGTTCAAAAATTAGGACTGAACTGAGCGAAAGACCAAATTAACTTACTTGTGTAGAGTTGTCACACCATAGGCAAGGAAAGTTTCCATTTCCCATGATTTGGCGGGGTATCTGACCATGAAACCGTCCCAATGGGCGTGAACGTCGACAAACCCGGGGACGACAAATCCTTTCGGCAGTCAGCAGGCAAATAATGAGAGAGTCGCCAGAACTCACCTCCTTGTGCGTCAATGACTTGAGCATGGACAGGGATAGAGAAATCTGAATAAATAAGCCCGACGTGTTCAATTATACCCCCGCGGGTGACGAGAACGCCATTTTTAATCAAATCGTCTTCAAGAAGGCCAGTTTCCATCGTGAGGATGGTAGCATTGGTAATAATTAGTAGATCAGAACCATCTTGGATATCAAACTGCTCTTTGTGTATCGTTTGCAAGGATGCAGCTTCTTGTTTGAGACGAGCAATATCGGTGGAATGCTCAATGACAATCTCTTGATAATCCACCAACTCATGGACGCAAGAGATACCAAAATTGGTGTGATCTTGTTTTATTGCTGATGCACACTGCTTCAGCTTAGAGACTTCCAAAGAGTGGATGAAGGGACCTGGTAGGGGTCAGAAAGGACTCGAGTAAAGACGGACGAGCATACCAAGGAGCCAGAAAACCCTCTTGCCATTCCCGCTCCATGTGATATCATGGCCGCCATCTAAGCTTAGTCTTACCAACCCCTTCGTTGCGTTCGCCGGTTTCGACCAAACACCCTCCTCCTCTTTGACTGCTTTCCCTGGTGTCAGATACACATGGAAAAAGTCGACGAATGAGATATAATCTGGAATGCCATCTCTATCTGTCGGTGAAATAGTCAACTCGGCTGACATGCGGCCGGATGCAACTATATCCTGTTCATAGTTTCCATTACCGTCGAGACCTTTCTTGAGGTTGATGGTGAAGGCAGTCTGGGAATCTTGTACAAGTAACTTGTTGGCACCGTCGAAGAATCGCATGTTGATGCGGTCATCAGGATTAAGATCGGACGGCACATACTGGACGTCTCTCAGAATAATTTTCTGTTTGTCACCCGAGGGCAACTCGAAATTGGCAATATAGAGACCCGGATTTGCTGTGGCAATAACACCTCCTGTGATAGTATCCTCTCCCGTTTTTACAAAAGCTAAACGCCTGGATGACCCAGGGCAATCGCAAACGACGGGGAAGAGATAACGCCCCAAAGGCAGACCCTCGAACTCGTGTGTTGCACCCGTCTCAAGGTTGGCCAGTTCAAATGATGTAAACCTAGTATCTGACCAGCGCGCATGGATGACAAACTCGCTTCTTCCAGGGACGAAGCTCGGCGAGTAGTATGGGGCTAGCTGGTCAGAGGCAGGTATTTGGTCAGTTTTCCCGGATCGAAGATCGTGGATATAGGTCAAGCCGGCGCCCTCAAAGACACTCTGTTCCCCGGCTTCATCAACTCGAAGATTCTTGAGAGAATAGACACGTTGGGTATTAGCGGTTTCTTGTTGAAGGATATCCACACCTCCCTTCAGTGTCCTGGCGAGTTTCTTTGAAACACGGGCATGGAAGCGTATAGGCGAAGGTGTTCCAGAGGCGATCTTCTCTCCTTGGTCATTGACCTCCAGAGGGACACGATAGATTTGGCCTGCCGCCCATATGATCACAGCGTCGTCCAAAGGTGAGAAAGCGAAAGAGGGGTAGGTGCCCATGGGCGCAGATACTGCCGCCAGATCATAAGTAAGTCCAAACCAAACATAGTGCAAAGTTCCAGTATGAAGATCCCTATTGACGGATTAGGAACGTAGAGCAACAGGTATATGGGGACAAACTTGAGTACAAGGGCTTCTTTATCTCTAACTCGACGCACGAAAGCTAGAGTTTGGTGATCGTGCGAAAGTTCCGGTCGACTGGCACCTCCTGGATAAGCGTCAACTAGTGTTTGAGTAGTGCCGGAAGTCAGATTTCTTTGAAAAATGGAATATATCCCCTGGTGGACATCTGAAGCGCAGTGGAAAAATCAGTCTTATAAGGATGATACACCCTGCCTATTGAACACCTGCCTTTGCTGTACTCAAATGCGCTAGCATCTCTAACATTCTTTGCACATATGATAGCGTCCTCGCTGAGCCAGATAAATTGTTCAGGGCCAATTTGCTGGCTCTCATAGTCATCGACCGTCCATCCAAGGGGCAGCGAGCGGCCAAGGACACGAAAACCATCACCAACGGATATGGATTTTTGGTCATGGCGCAGGTCTTCGAGCAGTGGAACTTCGTATTGCCAACCCTCACCAGCCCCAAGGGAACGAGATGAAGTATACCATTTCGCGGCAATAACGCTAGAGCCCGAAGGGTGGAACCTGGCATCCGATACCCATCTGTACGTTTCATTGGTGATTCTATGTGCTACAGGACTCTCAGTGAGGAATTTCAGTCAACTCGACAAACTTACCCCACGCACGACCTTCCCTCACTAAACGATTATGCCTCCTCTTCTTTGACTCGGGTATACGTTTTCTCAATAGAGCTTCCTCTTGTGCTTCGACCCGTAAAGCCGCCTGTAACTCCTCATTGCGGGTATTGGCGATGGTGATATCCATGGCGTCACATCCCCTCCATTCAGAAATCCAGATATTCTCTATCCCGAGCCCAGCATCGCTTCTGAACACAAATCGTTTCCCATCCGGTGAGAAATGAGGATCCGTGTCGTGGGGGACGCCTCTGAGAACCGGGCGCGCGCGCACACTCTCTCCCGAAGTGTTAACTTCGCGACCGGGGAGACAATAAATATCACCAAGCATATCAAATACTACATCCCCAGAGACAGGATTGACATCGAGACGCAGCCACGTCCCTTCACGAACCTCATAATCCAGCAGCCTAGGGTACTGGTAGTCCGTTGAGATATCCCAGGGGGTTTGCTCTCGGATTGGCCAGACATTGTCCTGCCATTCCGCAGCCGGATCGACTTTCTTAACGGTGACTCGACGGAAGTTCGTCTCTCGGAAAAGTGTCCAAGAAGCTGGGAGAAAAGTGGAAAGAATGGCAGCAGCAGAGAGAAGACCAAGATATGCACAGATACGCTCTCCCTTTGACTTCCTAGCTGATCCAGTATGGACTGGTAACAAGGCAGAGGGTTCCTTGTCCATGTACCCAGCCTTGGTGGTCATGGTGTAAGAAATTGAAG
>Ga0157357_1000262_pt1 | contig 22052 bp, 18 predicted proteins | sample AttcapACBM1_FD_111485 | JGI IMG/M metagenome (GOLD analysis project Ga0157357, IMG submission 111485) | Fungus gardens microbial communities from leaf cutter ant in Botucatu, State of Sao Paulo, Brazil - Atta capiguara ACBM1 | ecosystem: Host-associated > Fungi > Mycelium > Unclassified ... | reverse complement strand
CTTGCCTTGTGGCTTAAATATTATCCCGCTCAACCGCAAACAGAACAAAAAGACTACAAAAGGATTACGGAGATTGCCTTTGTTCTCAGTCATTTGTACATTACTTTACGTGCCATAGGTTGTGAAGGCCTTGCTTCTGCATCCGTTGCTTTGTCGAAGGACTTCCTATTCGAGGATTTAAACCGCTTGAAGTGTTGTAATCGCTCTTCAAATCATTCGTTTCGCTACCTATGTTAGTTCATTACTTTTTAAGTGTTACTTGATATTCACCTAGCTTTAGATGGGATACCGACCCCTTGCGATTCAACTTCCTCCTGAGCTTCTTGAAGAGATCTGTCACATCAATGCCGATTGTGATCTAGTCAAGCGGGTCAAGTGTTGCAGGCGGGACCATCGGACTTATAAAGACATCTTGCCTGCCCCCCTCCGAGATACCATGAGCGCTTCCCAGGTCTGCAAGGCCTGGCGTGATGTCCTCAATCGAAGTCCTTCAATTTGGCAACACTTCATCAACCCATCTCATCCTCATGCGGAGTGGAGACAACTGATGCTGGAGCGATCGAGGCCGCTCGGGATTACTTACAGTCTACTCCCTCCCGACTGGATCGATGCAAAGAAGTTCGAGATGGAAATGTGTTTCGCCGATCTGCTGACTTCGTATTCGGTGGCTTTGAAGATGGATTGCGATGTTTGGAAACGCCCTGAACACCTTGTCCCAAAGAGATGGCCTAAACTCGAGTATCTTTGCATCGCTCATTTGATTTATGAACCAACCGCTATTGAACACCAAGGCTACCTCCGAGCACAAAGGCGTCTTGGGAACATGCAGATGCCAGATAATTTTCCTTCTGTCGAGTCAACTCCCCTTTTGAAAAGACTCCATCTGCATAGCTGTCTTCTGGAAAGACCTCTTCAACTCCTCGGACTCACAAATCTCACAGAACTTCGAGTTAGCAGAGCCTTGGACGTCACACAAGATTCTATTTGGTCCTCATCAAGGTGGCTCCAGGTTATTGTTGGGTTACCTCATTTACGCCGACTGTCTCTCATTCACTCGATCGCGAGATATGAGCGTTCAAGAGCTGATCACGGTGATAATGTTTATCCCTTGAATCTCGAAGAATTCTGCTTGAAGGACTGTGAAAGGACCGTCTCCTATTTCCTCCGGCATCTTGACATCAAAGTAACTCGAATTTTTCATTTGCTCGTTTATACGTCAACCAATTCGACTGCCAGCGTTGAAGCCATGAAATACATACAAATTCGTATCTCACCTATTGTCCAACACACTCTCACAGTCAATCCGCTATTCCTTCAAAACTCATTTCTTTCCATCAGTCGGACTTCTGTCGAATGCTGTGGATTTCGTAAAGCATTACCGAGAGGCATAGTACCCCGCCTCCCAAGGGACCATCAACCGGAAGGCACATTTTTTGAGGGAGCTCACGTCGAAATCGAATTAGACCCTCCAACGTTTGTGGATTTACCGATCGAAGAATTCCGTTCCATTTTCCAGAGCAGACAAGTTATTCATGTGTTCCGGCCTATATTTGATCGAGTCACGATCCTCGATCTCCACTGCTGCGCTGACCAACTGATATACGATAACAGGGATACTCTAAGTGAAATATTGTGGAGGAGTAGCCATTGTTTGCGTGGCTTGCAGGGTGTTGACTTACAGATTTGGGCTGCTGTTTATCAAAACATATCGCCGTCTAGTGATCTCGAGTCCATGTTGAAGACACAGAACATTCATGGACCTTTTTTGCGGGCTCTCGTTAGCCTGGAGTTCTCGATTAACGAACCTTTACCTCCGAATCATCCGTTAGTCCTCCAGCTTCTTGAGTTTTGCGGGTTTAAATACGAGAAAGGAGCTCCTTTGCTAGCCCTAGCTGGCCTTGTGGTATTGGAAGAACATGAAAATCACGATGGCATGCCCAGTGAGCATTTGGAATCGGACCTAGATGATATGGAGATTATGCACCAGTAGACAAGGAAGATACTTCGAAAAGAAGCGGTTCGAGTAGGCATTGACGCTAGCGGGTTTCCGAGATAGTATGAACCTGATCTTCATTGATGGGCATTGTCGGATACTTTACAATAGCTTCTCTGAATTACAACTGGCCTCATCTATTCCCTTCTACTCATCAAACAACGTGACCTTAAAATCCTCGAACTTGACCTCAAGCTCTTCCATCTCTCTGTCAGACCCGCTGGGAACCTTTGGTCGAGCTGCGTACAGACCGACAAGGAGAACTTGTTGTGGTGCTTGATCCCCACCCTCAATATCATGTCTGAACCACCAGGTCACCTCCCGAATACCCAGCTTATTCCCTGTTACAGGGTCGATCAAATATATCCACAAGCTAGATGTCTTCTGCCCTTTTTCATCAACCTCTCGTTCAACCTGAATCGTGACTTTGCCATTCACGGCACCGGGAACAAGAGACCAATCGCCCCATCTACTAGCAGCAACTGTACCAACTTGGGGTGCTCCAAAAGCGAATTCTACACCCGTCTTGACGAATTTCTTGGTGTCTTCGTCAGGGATAAAGAGGACTAGACCTCCTTGATCATATAGGGTGTTCCAATCAGCGGAAAGAGTGACGCGAGCGGTGTGAAAACGTTGAAGATCGATAGGGGCATTGACTAAGAGAATTGGAGAATTATCTATGTCAACTGTGGGTGGTTTGCGCCAGAGATCTGTTCCGGGCTCTGCACGGATAATGTGTTCTTGGGAATAGTCGAGAGTTGTGGGTAGAGGAATGGGAGTAGCTTGGCAGATTGCCAGAGCAGATGAGCCATAGTGCAATACCAGCTTTGGGACACCAGACGACACTATGAATAATGTAAGATTTGCCGAGAAGGACTGTAGTGACTTACTTGTTGTAGACAAACAGTAGTATATCAACAGTTAGTGAGAGAGATTTAAACCTCTCTCCGAAGTTACTCCGGGGAATGATTAATCGCTGATGGCAAGTGCAACTCAACATGAGATTGAGCCTTCCGCGGCTCTCCTTTCATGATGTCAAGTATAAATCTGACTTCGCATGGGGGGACCAATCCTTCTGTGGTGTGATTTAGCTTCTTTCAGCCCCCTCCTACCAACATCGTGATCTATCTGCTTGAAAGATAAGAAGATTGGTTAAATTCAATTTCTTTCCAGCTCCTGACTCAAGTTACGGACATTATTAGTGACGACAATGATGCGTTCCACATTATTGGCCAGATATCTGGTTTTTCTAACGTCAATACGACGACGACGACGACGACTGCGAAGACCTACACAACATTGATCGACTGACAACACAGCATTTAGTGGATCAGCTGAAATACCCTGCAACAAGGGCCATAACACAGCTTGAACTCATGCATCAACCATTTTTGCTATGGAAAATAGGGCTCTAATAAGGCTCTCTGCCTCTAATTGGTTCTAGAGCACCACACTGACAGTTGAGGCTGGTAGATCTATTGCTATGAATGGACTCTAACTAGTCCTGCGTTGACGTTAATGCATCACACTGCTACCCATGGCATAAGTTCAATAAGTAACCTATCCCCAGAACTCCCTTACCCATTTCGTGACCAGAAAAGTAATCTCCTGTTCAGGATCTGGTCGCCATTTGCCTGTGACCGAGGTAAGAATCAAGGACGTTACTTATCACTTATTTCGTCACCTGTTGTTTGACTTCTTCCCGAGGACATGTAAGCCATATGTACATTGCTTGATGCATTATCGCTTCGATCTCAAAAACCTATAATGCGTTGTGGAGGCTCATTCAGAAACTTGATGTGCATCGAACGTAGTCTTGGAACCTCAATTAGAAGACCTTGCGTTTGTGACAGGTCGTGGCCAATTGCAGGAATACCCTGGTCTCTCCGGCGTAGTGTCCAACCATCTTCGAAGTAGCTGTTCCGATCAAAAAAGTTGTCTGGATCGTCGAGGGAACCACGTTTCTCTCCAGATAATTTCGCATCAGAACACCTGGTTCGAACCTCGAAGTGTGGGCTACGGCAGAAGAAAGCATTTGACAACGGCATGAGATAACTAATCAAGAACAGCAAATATCATTCAAAGGCTTGGCACAAGGCAGACGAAGCGACCGCCAAATCCCACTGGGGTCGCAGCATCATCATCACCTACGATGCTATAAACAAGTCCGAGGTGCTGAACTAGGTTATGCACCACGGCTGTCATATCGGCGGGATTAATATCAAGGCTGTTAACCGGGCACTTCTGTGTCTTCCAAATTGCGTCATGTCTGGCTGAAGTTTCTCCCCGGGCATTGCATAGTTGGGGTCACCGAGCCCTCTTTCTTCTGCGACTTCTACGAGTTACCAGTCAGGAATCGAATTGAGCTCCGAACAACAGAAGCCGTGTGCTCGATTTGGCATGGAAATACTATCTATAGACACCTTGATGTGCGTTTCCTGATAGTCAATGCCCGGACGTTACGATACCGATTGACACACTGTGTGGTGTATGAGCATGTCCGTCAATATTGATAACTATTTCGCTCTTGCCGGTAACGTTCCTCGATCATCAAGGCAGTAACTTGTCTGACATCAAAGTTAAAGTCGATCAGAACTATGAGCTTGAATTTCATTGCAGAACAGCACGGCAAGCCTAATAATAGCATTCGAACAAGGGCTTTCATAGTTGACACCAAAGACTTGAAACTCTATTGTCAGTGTTGCTCGAATGTATCACCCATAATTAGGCCGATCAGAGCACTTTTGTTATATGAGAAAGGGGTCAAATGATGGACTCAATAGGAAGCTTGTCAAATTTCAATGGTTCTCTTGTGTTCACATGGCTATGACATTAGTTTATTTTTGAACAAATAGTCATTACTCCCGCTCGGGATTTTTATCACTGTCACGGCAGTCCTCGTGCTCCCATCGTTAATTGTGGATGTCCGGATTCAATAACGTGACCGGACCGGGCTGAAGAAAGGAAACACCGAAACTTCTTCACCTTGGGGTTCCGGTTGTATTAGTAAAATATGAAGCTGTCCGTTCTCGCGGCCCTGACGGTGTATTCCTGATTAAACTATCGATGGCTTTCTGAGAATCTGAATTCTATCTGACAGATTCCAGACAGCGTAGACACATGTGCTCGATAATTGTCACCTCTTGTCAGGGAATACAATGGAACTCGGCGAGACAAAAAACATACGCGTTAACCAGACACGTTGTAGGTACGTTGAAAAATGGATGGGATTACTGTAGATCATAAATGTATTTTTGTTAGATTCATACTTGAGATTGCCTAGATGAATATCGGTAGCTCAAGTGCCGGTCCCAATTCCAGCTCGTTGCTTTGTCATTTGCAAGCAAGTTTTGTTCCTTTATGCTAGATTGGTAAGGTTCTTGCGCATAAAGGTTGATGCCAAGAGATCCGCATTGGAGTTTGACGTGACATCTTAAGAGATAAAATAGAATAGAATATCTCATTTATTTCAGTCGTACAGGATAATCCCCCGGAACAAGGAGAACAAGGTTCCGGAAAAGCCCCCTTAAGTAAGGCTCCGTAAAATGGCTTGTTCTGATTATAGTTGCTCCCTCCTCTCGGATCTGTCAAGGGACTGAATTTCCCCGTAAAGGGATACAGAGGCTGTGAGATGAGATCCGGAAGGTTGACACATGAATGAATGAGTTGTTGGGTATAGTATGAAAAAAAGCTTCCTGCTTCATATTTTTTCTCAACAATGACAGTACGATGCAGAGATTAAATACAACATTCATCCTCGTGTTTCTTTGTGCGGTGTAGTACTTCTCAGGATAACATATGCAAGGTGGTTCCTGTGTGAATGTCGGACAATTGTAGTGCAGACACACATGGTGGCCTCGGATTACTCCGGAGCAAAGCTATGGCGGGCTGTTGAAAGTTGTCCTTAGTCTAATGAATATTCAAGGAGAGTGCGCCACACCAATGCCGCGGACGACGCCACTATTCGGTGGCCGGTGAATGGGTGTGACGGTGTGACAGCACGTGGCAGATGGGATCTGGAATGAAATATATATACATAAGGACGAGAGTTGTTTGGAAGTGTGCCCAATGACGATGTCGCAGTGTATCCGTAGCTTCACTATTGTTCATCCGTACTCGTATTCTTACTCGCTAGCCCCTCCCGGTCCTCCCCGGCTTACCCGTGCCCGTTCCTCATCGGTCCGCGGCCTCTCCTACACTCTCCAACAGCCATCCCCTACTGCTCTCGCTGTAAGGCAAAGAGAAGTCCGCTCAAAAATCGTTGCCGGTATTCTCCTCAATCGCGTCTATGCTGTTGGCAAACCCGTTCATCGCAGGTCACCTTGCCCAGATCAGCCCAGGCCCTATGTCCCAAGTGGTCTCTCCATTTGCATTGCTTGCGATGCTTGATTCTCTTTTGGGATAGCTTCGCTTTTGCAGAAGCAAAATAGTTTACTCGGGGCTATTTTCTATATCCCCCACCCATTCCTACTTTGGACTCGGATATTTTCTTTGTCTCATCCAATGCTGCAATTGTACAACCAAGTCAACCATGAACAAGACAATGCAATTAGTACATTTTATATTCTAGGATATTTGGATTACCATTTCTTCTAGAGAGCGCGCTTGCTATTTCATTGTAGAATACAAAATTTTCTCTCCTCTCTTACGGTGTGTGTGTGTGTGTACTTGTACGTACTTAGATTACTATTAAGAATTGTTAAAATGAACCAAATGGCCTGGTGGTCTTGGCAGGACGTAAATACATACCCGGAAATCATCCTGAAATCAAGGTTGGACCTCTAGTTGATGGATCTATATCAATGGATCCTGGATCATTGACTCAGCGCAAGTGCGACTTTCTTCCAGTTGGAGTTATTCGGTACGTCTATCCGTCGATCGCTTTCGGTGAACTTCTAATTTCAATTTTTTATCTGGTGCTGTCGATAATTTCCTTAACTGGTACAAATTGATATTTTTGGTTCTCTATATCAAATGTATATAGTAAAGCATTCAGAAACATGACTGATGATTCAATCTTCTGCCTCGTGTACACTTGACTCGACTATTTACTCGGAAACGAATTGTGGAAACGAATATAGCCTCTACCTTTAGGATTTAGAGGTAATGCAAGTTTCCGCCGAATCACGTGTGTCGACTCGGAATTCCCGCTAGCCAAATTTCTGGGGTTGCGCTGGTGGGGTTACTTCGTGGTCGGCTAACATCATCAATTGTCAAGGGGGACTGTCAACCGTAGATTGAACGTATCCCTTGACGTCAGTTCTGGTTAGTTTCAATTTGTATGATAAATCTCCGAAAACAGTAAGTTCTGTTCTGGACTTCGGTTGAAAAGATGGACCGGTAGTGCCTTTCTAAGTAGTGCTCAATTTTAGAAGAAATGAAACTCCATTCGGCTAATGATTCCTTAAACACACACACCAACCAAATCATGTGAAGAGCAATAGAACTGATTTTGGGAATTAGAATGGCTCGGCTCCTATATGTGTGATGCCAAGTTGATCAATTTTCAGCACTGCAAAAGGAGGCAAGGTTTCAGCATGGTTCTTGAGATCTTATTAAGTCCGAAGTCTTATTATATTTGTTCCAACAGTTCATTTGGAAGCCTTCTTTTAAAGCAGAGGCGACTTGCCATTATTCTCCGTCGGGCAGTCAGAACTTGGCTGATCTTGAGCTATCTGGTGGGAGCAGATGCCAAGAGGGGATGATGATGACCTTTTTGAGTTTGTTTTTCGAGAAGAGGAATAATTACTTTCCTGAGTTTCTTCATTCAAATTGAGGATGAACCTCGAAAAAGCCTGCTTCAATTGATTTGGACTGATGGAATGAGCTTATACTCTATAGAGTCTGGTGATTCATATACGAAATGTCCGTGAACGTCGAGGTTTGTCAAAGAGAGAGAGAGATATTGCTGCTGATGCTGCTAAACATAGTGCGTATGAATCAATGTCTTATGACGGTACATTCATTGACGTGACGAGACACCTATTCTGGAATTACAAAAAACTTACTTGTATCGACCTCCCCTTCTTTCATCTTTTCGAGCAAAATTTTGAGCTCTCTAAATTGTTCAATTTTATGTCTTTTCTATATATCAACATTCTGGATTAACAGGATGACGGATTTGTCGCAGAAGAAAGAAACTCAACTTGATACGTGACCACGCGACCGGAAGTGCTTGCCACCGCGAAAAACAATGTCTCTGTCACTCTCTCATCTGATTCTCTCATGTTAGCAAGAGGACGGACAAAAAAAGGAGGGGTGATTTACCAGAACTGCTATAGCATAGTTTGAAGGGTTGCAAGCCATACACAGTGATTAGATTGCCTTGATCTTGTTTCTTTTCTTTTTGATGAGATCTTCTAAAACTAAACGCAGTGTAACTTACAGGTAAAACATGAGATTTGACGATTTGAGCTATGCCCAACCCAACAAAGCATACAATTCTTGGTTTATGCTTTGCAATCTTAGATAAGAGAGGAGATACGCAGGCGAGTTGTTCTACGCGCGATAATTCATTTTGCTAAGTGATCCGAAGGAAGTAAGTCAATGTTGGCTCTGAAAGAAAGAGAAAGAACTACCTGAGCTGTAGGTCGATCAACGAGATTCGTCTGACCGTTATCATTTAAAATGACTCATGATCAAAGACGATGTGTTATAACATACCAGGCCTATTGAAAATCGACTTGGAAGTGCATAGTCCTGTGTAGGTTGTAAACGTTCTGTTGTCAAGCCTACACGAGTTAATGTGCAACTCAGAATACCAAAAATAGAAAGAACAAACACCTGATTCATAAAGACAAGGCCAGAAATGGTTGGTAGGTCCACCGAAATGATGACCTATTTCCGCGGACTTCTGCCCTGGGCTTTCATTGGAAAGTAATCTGGGTGTTGGCAACCAAATAGATAAACTCACTTGATTCCACAGAATACGACTGTAGAACTGGTCAGTCACTCAGAATTGACGTACGAGAGAAGGTATACTATTTAAATTCGGTTCAAGATAGTCTTGAAGAAATCTTAGATAGTTATATTTTTCTTTTGAGGAACCTCTTGTTGCAATGACAGATGGATGTGTTTTTGTGAGTATTGAGGGGTATTCTGAGTCATTTAGTTTGCACAAAGGTTTTCTAAGAGTAGGAGGGTTTGGACTGTGGAAGGAAAAGGCAGAAATTGTTTGTTTGAATTGTAAACTTGAAGTAGACACCTCCTCATCCGACATTTTGGCAGAGGACAACTGATGAGGTCTCGTTTTTCCCACGCCTCTATGGAAGCATCACCCATCTCCTGTTGTTTATACTGTCAATTCTATCTACAGCCTGAAATTTAGTGTTAAATTAATATTCTGCTCATTCATACTTATAACTATAACTGTGATTAGCACAGCATGGTACCGATTCGATTTCCAGTTTAGTTACCTGTTGATATATAGCGAACGGTGGTTGTAGGCTGTAGCATACCTTGAACAGCGCTTGGATACCCTTTTCTGCAGCTTGCTCCTCCAACTCCTCAGGTCTTAGATTGCTGGCCTTTCCCGCTATTTGAGTTCTATTGCTGCCTGGAGTGTCGACACGCTGATTAAGGTTTGGATTCAATTTCAGATCATCAAACTTACGTCTCGCTAAAGACGTGATATTTTCCTTGAACACACGCTTGAGGTCCTTGTATTTTGGATTTGGATCAGAAATAGATAAAAGTGGCTATGAGCCATACTCTGCCTCGATCCAGCTCCTGGACACATCTGTATCCTCTGGGCCAGTGGCAGGATACCTAGCTTTTTGTAAGGTTTTCAACAGGCTTTTCCACCCTTTTGGCTCTACCAGCCACTTTCTGGGCTCTTAATCAGCACTGAAATGATAAGAAGCGTGCCTCTGCAGCTTTTTGTTGCTCTTTCTCTTTTCTTTTTCCTCGGGCGACATGATCTCTCTCCCTTTCGCATCTTTGGACCGCGATTGCCTCTCCGCATCCTCCGCCTCTTGTAGAACAGCCTTCATCTCCCTCGCTAAACTGATATCGCCAATGATTGGGGTAAATCTCTCTACCAAAGATCGCTCCAAATAGTTCTTCTGGATCGACATAGCCTCCTTGTGTCTGCCGTGTAGATGAGTACATTCAAGTGTTATTCGACTCGAGGTATTAGTCCCTTATTTTCGCTACTAAGGATGGAATCTGATGACTGGGAATAGGCGGCAACTGGGCAGAGTGCCGAATTTGGAACTCCAGAAGTTCTTCAAGTCCTCGCTGGTGCTGATGCATGTCAGAACGCACATGAGCTCCTCTCGTGTAAAGTCGACCTGCGAAACCAAGCTGGGTCTGAGTGGCCTGGAGGAGAATGAGGTGAAGTGGACAAGGTTTGTACTTTTTCCTGAGGGCTGGATCCGATAGTGTCTGGTATGTAATCGCAATCTGCTTAAAGCAATCCTCTGCTTCCGGGTCGTCTGGACTCTTGTCTGGGTGGTGTTTGATTGCCAAATGACCTGGTGTGGATGAATCGTATCAAAGACTTCAAGACCGTGACGATGAGAGAAAAATGGACGTACGGTATGCCCTTTTGATATTGTCAGTCGTCGCTGTTATTGGAACGATGAGTAATTCGTAGTATCCGGTTTCAAGTGGCCGGTCTTGAGTTCCAATTTGCCTGACCTTCTGGGCAGGCTTCGCACCATCAGATATGAAAACTGGCTTTGATTGGGCAACAGCGGTTATTGAATGTGATGAAGGTATTAGAATGCATGTGATAATATGTTTGGGATGAAAAGCATCGGATCTGCAAAAGCATTCCTGGTCGTAGCTGTGGGCTGGGAACTGGAAACTCGAGAAAGACACTACAATGGGAACACGTCGTTGCAATATGAGGGTATACAGATCTTGAGGGGAGGTCATGGTAGGGAGAGCTGATCAGGACCGCAACTACTATTATACTACTGCATGCTTTTTATATACGATTAATCGTCCGCCCAAACAAATGCGCCTTCAATATACTCTGCATTTTCTCTGCGATAAATTGCACATGCATCTACCAACTTTGCGAAATCTCTTCGGACTGCCACATTTTCAACTAAAGGGCATACTCAGTGGAGACTGCCGCTTCATTGGCTGCGATTACTTACCTTGGATTAGGGTACCCGGATGTAACCAGTCCTGAATAATACAGTCTTGAACTTCTTCGATAAACTCTTCCATTTCCCAGCGTTCTCCCAACACCAACGTATCCAGTAGCACTGGAAGTTCCAGTGATGAAGGATCCAACTTCGACAAGCTTCCCGCATAAATATAATCTGGCAGAGGCCAAATTCAGTGCTTAGTCTCCAGAACGTGGTTAAATTACCCACCGAGAACCAAAGAAATACACGCTCTTGAATGATTATGGCAAGAGATCTTATCCTTAAGGGGCGCTGGATCAGCTTCCCTGAGATCGTTACAGAAAACTTTCATGAGATGGTTGCTTTGTGTGGCAAGGAAAGATTTATGGCCCAGAAGTGGACTATCTGGTTCATCATCGTAGGGAATGAACTGAATGTCGACCAAATGTCTTTCCTGTCTCATCTGGGAAAACTTCTCTCGAACACGAGACAACGAGTCGGAGCCTGGGGAAACACTAGATGATCTGAATGGAAACGGATGGCTTACTTCCTGTGCTCCTGCAGCTAGGAGAAGAGGCCTAAACCTCTGTAGAAGTCGTCGAGCGGATCTGAAACCTCCGACATCTCGCATATCAAATGAGATTCTATTGGCACTGTTCCACACCCATTCCACACCATCTTCCTGTGGATCATCAACGTTCAAGAAAAAGCATTTTCCCGTGAGCTGAGTAGCTACAGAGCCCTCAAACCTCAGACTGTCGTTCAAGTATTCATACGTTGCGATAAGGTCGGATAACACTGCTGGGTGATTTGGATGGGCATGGGCAACGTCTTCGACCAGAACTCGAAGATGTGCGATCTACATAACGTAAGTCTGATTCTCATGTCACATAAACACAATATCGACACTCACTACTTCAGGCACAGTAGGACGTCCAAGTGTCATGTGAGCTCGTATAAGGCCCTCGTTAAGATTCCTCTCTGGAAGTGCACGCTGAGACCACGCGACAGCTACATATTCCGCCCTAACAATATCCTGTGGTTTGACCAAAGTATCAAACCGTGGTTCAATAAAGTGCGACACATCCAACAGAGATTTCCCAAATCCATATCTCTCCAAAGGACCATTCTTCCCGGGCACAAAATTCAAATCCTCGACCATCTCCCACAGTTCGGCTCCAGATCCCGAATTACCCAGAATAACTGGTAGGCGGTCGTTCATTATGTCGAAGGCGATTCTCGCTCCGTCTTCATTACTGTTTCTGGAGATGCATTCGACACACTCAGCGAAGATTTCCATTGTAATATCCTCCATTCTTTTGAGATGCATCGAACGATGTTCAACATCTTGAAACTCAGGTGGTAGGAACCTAGAAGACGATCCTGGAAATGAAGCTCGGAAAAGTGGTTCTTCTCGCGAGTAAAACTCTCTGATAGGGCACAGAGTAAAGTCAGACGCATTTGGTAAACGTAGCTCCTCAAGGTCATCATGCGGTTCAGTTCGTTCTAGAACTGCCTCCACAAGCGTCTTATACGAAAGCCGTTCCGCAAGGTCGGGCATGGAAGTGGGAAGGCCGGAAGCGATGGTTCTCAAGAGTTGCCTGAAGGAAATCTCAGGGACATCAAGCCTTTGTTTCAAATTATAGCGAAGAATGTCAGTTTGACCTTGTGGGATAACGGCAATTTTCTGGTTCCGCATATATGGAGCGACGATGTTGGCATCCAACGTCTCAGGCAGTAAAATTAGTTCCGACGCAGGAACATACTCATCAAGCCCTTCATCACTGTCATGCGCTTTCCATACCGGTAAGGCACGAGCAGCATCTCTCAGATCGTCAGGTACATCGAAGAACAGCTGCCGCCTCGTCCAATCAGAGAAAACCATTCTTTCATCCTCAGTTAATCGATTGAAAAAAGCGTGATTCAGTCTTGTGGGTTCAATGTTATAAAGTCCGCTGAGAAGGTCCTTCATCTCGAATTCTTTGAAGAGATTGCGATTATTGAGAAGGCGGGTGAGATGAGGGGGAAATCCAGGCGACGACAGCTGCACCAGAAAAACACCGAGATTTGCGAGGCATCGGCATGGTAATTCATCAACTCGGGCAGGAACTATGGGAACACTACCCGCCTTGCACATTTTGAGGGAGACGTGACGGTCTTTTAAAAGCGTTGGGACAAGTGGGAAATCATCAATGTCGGCAATCTCAAGTTTCAAGTGATGAAAACTGGCCCAGAAACTTTTGATGAATGCTTGATTCTCGGAATCTGGAGCTATATCAAGGGAGGGACACTTCGGAAACTTGTCTTCAATAAGAGAGGCGAGGGAAGATGAACGTAGATCCTCGATATTAAATCCCTTGTCAAGGAGACCGTCAGCATCGAAGTCAAGGTTGACGAGGCGGTTGGAACTGGCGAAGATGTTGTTGGGTATAGAATGATTCCTCCAAATGTAAAACACGTCTTGGTTTGAGCTCGACCTAGTTGACTCGATCAGACCAAAGCTGTTGTCTTCCAAGGGAAGCAGAGGTAGACCGATTAGTTGGTCAGGATCATGTATAAGGAAAAAGTGAAGCAGGTTCGTAAGATCGTCAAAGGTCAAATGCTGTGGCTCCCCCTCAGCTGATGTAAATGCTTGCAAGAAATATCCTCTATCGTGTAAGATTAGCTCTTTCACGAATCGCGGAGAGAGTTGGGGAAGCTGGGCTTCGTCTTGAACCAAACTGAGGAAAGGTTCGGAATAAATGGCAACGTTTGACGGGGAAAGAAACTCAATGATTGGACGGATGGATGAGTCTGCATTCAAAATGACGACTTCTCCCGGTGTCAGGTGGTGTTCCGGATCAAATGCACTCTGAAAGAGGTGATTGTTCGTTTTCTTTAGAAAATCTTTATAGAGGGAGTCTATTAGGATTCGATCAGCAGGTAGTCGGTCATCAATTGGCCAAAAACGCTGATTGGGCACGCCGGTCTCTAACAGCAACTCGAGGAGATATAGATATGTTGGCGGTATAATCTCTTTCATCAGCCATACGTTGAATTGAGCTTGGTGGCCAGTGTCATTTTCCTGATCTAAACGCAGGTGTCTTCGGTCACTGGTCATAAAGAATGTTCCAGAACAATAAATTGGAAGTCCAGTCACTTCTGGGAGAGGTAAAGTTGAAAAGAAAACACTCCTCTCGTGACAGTCCTGGTAGTCTACTCCAGGAGGCCGGATGAATGCGCCGAGCGACACCTTTGGTTGCTTCATTCGACGCCCGTACATCTTGGTGAGAGACAACGCAAATTCAGGCAGCACATCGTCTGGAACCGTGTATGACACCGTCTGCCACAACTGTTTGTCAGATTCGTCTGGTGTGATCTGAACCGAACTCTGTTTGAAGTCTCCAATAGATTCAACTCCCTCGCACTGGGCTTCAAAACTCCACATAGGATCCAAAGCACCCTCATGTGACCGAACATAGGCTTCTATACGTTCAAGACCCGTGAACAGGAGACAATCCCGAGCTTTCCTTTTAAATTCGTCTACAATTTCTTCGACAGCTTTTGCTGACCAAATGGTCCTTGAGATCGGCGAGTTGTGATTAATGTGCTCCAATGTCCGAAGCGGAAGTCTGAAGACGGTCTATTAGAGTAGAAAAAACAAATTGAGTCCCAGTCAAGACAGAATTCCGATATAACGTACCCCGAATGACTTGATGTCACTCTCGTTGAATTGAAGTATATTAGACAGCGTCTCCAAGAAGCTTAGATGCCCGGGATAAAGTTTCCTTGTTTGGTTGAGCAGATACTCACTGACTCAGATAACAATGGGACGTACTTGAGCATTTCCATCTGAATGCGCTGGTTATTTGCATTCCGAGGAAGATTGCAAAGATGCTGCGTAGTGGGATCGATAAACATGACGGTATCCGAAGACACCAATGTTGGAAACTATAAATTGTTGAAATCACCCATACTTTGTGTTGAACTCGGAAAGGAGCGCGTACTTCAGTCAAATGGAACATCGTCAATGCACCACGTCCGAATTGTCCAATTGAATAAAGATTATTCTTCTTGCTCCCTTCTCCCGTCTCGCAGAGGCCTCTGAAATCCAGTTCTGTAAATTGTGCATCATTATAAACCAAAACCGCTGGGCATTCTTGAAATTTCACAAGTTTCGATGAGATAAGATGGCTTGTTGACTGAGGCATATTGTCAATAACCACTAAGAAGCGCTTCGCGCCTGCATCCACAGCATTAGCCAGCATCTCCGTCAACATCTGCGCCTCACTGTAGTCAACAATAGTGTTGCGAATCGACGAGATAAAACTCTCGCCCATGTATCCGGACACAAAATCAGAGTAAAGATTTACAAGAGGCTCGATGCCAAGATTCTGAGCAATCCGCTCAGAGACTATATTGTGTGCAATAGATCTGCCTCTACGCGTGAGATCTTGAAGATCTATGGAAACGCCGGTATCATTGAGATATAACTGAACGACTTTCATCATGCGCCCCTCAACATTTGGCACGAGAACACGAGCTTTTTCTTCCGCACTCAGGTTGAATGGTAACCTTTCCAGTAACCTGATAACACTGATAATTTGGCTATCGGTCAGAGTTTCATGAACATTTGTTTGTAGTCGAGCCAAAATCATTGATGTTGTAGGTCTAGCTTATTTTTGAGGATTTATCAGAAAACTACACTGACGGCAACTCACCTTTCCTGGACGCCCATACGTCTCAATAAATCGACAACCTCTGGATATGCTTTCTCGTTAAATGATACCTCCGAAAATCCTGCATCTTCAATAGCGTCACCAAGAACTGCATTTTCTGGTGTCACCAATCGACCTGATTTTGTAGGCACCCATGGTCGATCGCCGATTCGCTCAGTCAATTCCGCTACAGGAATGTGCATTGCTGCAATCCTCTGTATAATGTTCCTGACTCTCTTGAAATCACCTCCCTTCTTTAAGGTGGCATCAAGCTGGGAAACGATAACGTCCGGTGAGATCTCCTCAGACCACCCGAAAAGACTTTTCAATGTGTCGGGTACAATAACATCATCGGGAACAATTGCATAGACCTCGTCAAGCAAGTCTGAGTGTGGGCTGTGATCCCGACATTCGTGTTGGGCTCTAAGGCCAGAGTTCGTTGCAATCCATCGAGTTTCACTCGGAATATTTTTAATGAAGTTGCCATAACTCGGATTAGATCCAAGAACATTGAAAAGCTTTTTCGAAATATCAATCGACCGCGGACAATCCACATCACTTGAAATGCAAGTTACGATCTTCAATAAGAGCATCTGATCGAGATGTTCTCGAAACGGCGAAAAAGAGAACTTTTGGAATTCAGATATGATTCGCTCGTTGTTTTGACTGTCCAATCTCGGCCAATATTCGTCGAAGTTGGTCAAGCTAATGTCTAGACTCATGCACGCGGCGACGATGTCGCTCAGGTTACGCCCAGACTGAGGACTGAAGACATCCCCAGGTTTCCGATTTATGCCATCCTTACACATGATCAAGGGTGTATCCAAGAGCTTATCTAGACTTTCTCTTGGTAAGGATCTTTGGTTCTTGGCTGCATACTTGATAATCGAACTCTGCAGCTCTGGTGTTTGACTTTCGAAGTTGAGTACACCAAGTTCAAAGGCGGTAGTGGGAGTGAGCGGTACTGGATGTCGAGGGTCAATGAGGCGCAGAATTTCGTAAGATTTGGGTGACCATGTGCGAAAGTCGAGGAAAATACATGCATCAATAGTTGGCAGGATATCGATTCCGGTAACGGCATAGACAGAATGATTCTCCGGTATCACACCAGGAGTGGTTACTAAACCAGTGGAGTCAAGACGTAGTATGGGATATATCGGTAAAGATCGCAATTTTTTCCTGTCCTCCAGATTCAGATCCTCAGTATCGGTATAGTGGACAATATGGTCGATCAATGTCTTCCACTCAGAACATGCTAGCCCCAGGCTTGTTGGCGAAAGGTCTGTGATAGATGGCGTCCTAGGTGCAACTCGGGTTCCATCAAGGAGTGCTCGGATGTCCTCGACGTTCTGAAGTATACCTCCGACGTCCACCAAGAGTTTCTTGGTGCTCTGACCAACGGAGTAATCCAGTAGACTGATACTAAGTGCTTGAAGGCACTTTCCGAGAGCAGGAGTTACCCCCCTCGTATCAAATATCCCATCCTTCACTCTCCTGAGACCAAGCTGAGTAGGTATTAAGAACATAGTCCGGACCTGCTGGAGACGTAAAAACTGTTCAGCGGATGACCACCTCACAAGCCATGTATAGAATCTTGATAACCACTTCGCTACTGGAGCCGGGATTGGGGGGGAAACGGCAGGTGATGGGATGGGTGCGGTAAAACTTGTGTCATTTGAAAGATATTCAGCCACCTTCTCCGCCGTTACTTCAACGACGTTAAGAGTGCCGGGTGCCCTTTCTCGGATCAACGATCCATGTTTAGACTTGACATCCAGTAGGTATATTGCATTGGCATCGTATTCCTTGAAGAGATATACCGTATGGGCATCAAACATGCAGTGTAAAGTTTGTTTTGCGGCTAGGCTTGAATCTCCGCGCTCGAGACGTTCGAGGGTGATATGATGTCCCTGAACATTCTTGAGTAGGGGTAACCCAACCAAAAGTTGAATATCTTGTCCCCCGAGAAGGAAATCAAGAATGATCCCTGCGTGCTTATCTGCTTCGCTGACCAATTGCTCCACTCTTGAAATATTTCCCTGATAAGCCAGTTGATATGAATGGTGCCCTTGGATCATGGGAACACGCACCAACAAATCTTCGTGCACGAGTACGGGATCCAAAAACTGAAAGGTCTGATGCGTGCATTCCTTAATCAAATCTCCAAAGTGTAAAGGGGGTTTCGTGAATCTGATACCACATTCTGCCAATGTGTTCCTCAGATCCGGAAAGTGAGTGTCCTCACGGGCTACTTTGAGGCTCCCTAGTTCAGCAAACTCAAGGGGCACAAGAACAACTGTAGAAAAAAAGCCATTTTAGTACCGAGACAGGTATCTAAGGAGCATATAGCAGACCGGATGCATTTAAAGGTCCTGGAAGTGAGGAAGAAAGCTTAGAAGGAAGTACAGAAGGGGGAGATTGACCGGATGTTACATAAATTGGCCATACCGGAGCTTTAGCCTCAATGACAAGATCAAAAACCGCTTGTAACATCCCTCTGGACCTCGCAGTTATAGTACCTGGCAATTTCGAACCACCAACACTCAGGGCACTCGGGTCAATGACAATGAGTTTCGAGTCAGTTCCACTCTCAGAAGCAGGGGCAATATAATTATCCATAGTACCTGGTGGCGGCCAGTACTCATAAATGTCTCTAACTAGATCTTGGCATGCTAAGACATCGAGGAGAACAGTCCATGCCTTAGGGATGAAGGCAGAAAATAAAAGCGAATTCCATTCTCCAATGAAACTAGTAGTTGATTGAGCAGGTATTCAAGATTGTATTGAGGAACTCACCCTCCCTCATGGAGGCTACGTATCCATTGCCTAGATGGTGGGATTGCGAAGCGAGCATCCACATGAATCGGCCAGTTCTTGTTGTTAGCCCTTGGCAGCGGTAGTCCACTGAATACCCTTCCATCCCTCCAAAAAGGAACACCATAACCTCCGAGATCTGATGTTTGTTGGGAGAGCGAAGGGCTGGTTTGGCATACAAATCCCAACGAGGTTGAAGATATCACTGAAGAAAGCGGTGCGGCAAGACGAATTCTCGGAAATAATTTGCGTCTCTTCATCTCCTCTTTGGGACTATATTCTCTCGAAAGCCGCTGCTTCATGATTCGGTGAGAGCTCTCATCTTCAAAAGGGCAATCGATGAATCGCCAAATTGTGGTCGTTGTTTTCACGGTCGGGGTATTTGCTGGACTTCCTGCAGTAACTGTAGAGTTATAGCGAGAAGTCGATAATGGCTCTGGATACACCCTTGTTTGTCCAACAGCTCTCCAGGTACTATAGGTTTCCCTCACAGCACTCTCAGAGCTCTCCTCGCTTTTACCTCTTTTGACCGTCACTGATTCTCGATCACTTAGTACTGCCGAACAGATCTCGCGTACCATTTTATCAGTCACCTCGTATACTTCGATCTTCTTCACATGATTCAAGAATAGCAATACACACTCAAGATCGTAGCGGATGAACTGATCGAAAAGTTTCAGCATGTCCTCGGGCTTTGGGCTGTTGATACTGAGGGATGACGGGCATGAGCGAAGGGGAAGGCGAATCGCAGTGCCATCTAGCCTAGGAGAGTCTTGCTCACATTTCCCTTTGTCATTTTCCCTAGCAGTGTGAGGGATGTAACAAGGGACCTTTGGTAGTCCTTCAAAAACTGAGAAATGTGATTTTAAACGGGCATCAGATGTGTTTGTCGTATTTAAAATTTTGCCTTCTGGGAGACTCAAGAGCGCAAGTGTGGTCCCAGAGAAGATCTGAGGACAGTCGGTCAACTATAGCAAAGATGTTCGAGCATAATAAGGTCAGTAGAGGCAAGGATCGGAGAAACGGAAAAGTCATACATGATAAACACATCGGAAGCCTTGTCCGAATTGACCGAAAGCCCTGAATAGTAAGAGTAGAGAGTGCAATGTCAGTGATAATACATCAACAGAAACTTATGAGCTGTGCGTACGCGGGGTCATGAACTTTGTTCGATTCAAACAGGCTCTTCAAGCTTTCCCAATCTCGAAGTTCAAAGTACCCATCGTTGTAAGCAACCAGAGCCGGGGATTGTTGAGAAGCAATGTATTCATCACTGACAATTGAGGAGACAGGGTGTTTTCGGCGGTCAATTATGAAGACCTGTAAAATGTCAGAGGGGCGGAAACCCAGATACTTCACATACTTGTTTTGTAGCTTTGGCATCATCTGAATTCTGTAGTAATTCACGGATCGGTCCATCTACAAGTGGATAGTGATCCAAAATACTTTTGACTGCACTTGAAATATTTGCTGTCGGTATGAAAGACTCAGGCATGCTATCGATGGGAAGAAAGACAAAGGGTGTGGGAATTAGAAATTAGAGTGGCTTTGGTCAATAATGATGCACCAGCACAGCACTTGTTATTCATGACTAGACATTCAAGTGTTATCTGCTTATATTTCATATACAGCCTACATGCTGCTTTCTCTTACTAGACATTATTGTACAAATCCAAGTCATGGTTGATTCAGAGGTCAATGTGTGGGATATACAAAGAGTGTTAGGTACAGATCACATATTGGTGATTGAGATCCATGGAAGGCACACTGAAGAGCAGATGAGGTTCCAGGACTTATCTGTGATGTGTAGAATGTAGATGTTAAACAACTTCTTTTAGCTTCAGCCAATGTGCTGCACTTCTACATGCTGCACTGGTTATATATTCATATTTCAGAGAGAGACCTTAGAGGTTAGGACATGAGTAGGACTAAGAGATAGAAGGTGTATTGCCAACACTAGAAATTAGTATTAGTGCTGGTTTTAGTTGATCTTCAGGATCAGGGATTTAAGTATCTAACTTATATACTAAGTACTCTGCCTAAGATAATATCTATACAATGAAGACTTGTAAGCAATTACCCTGGATTTAAATGGTTCTTGGTGTTGTAGTAACCACAATGTTATAGTATGCTCCAAGACTCTATATTTTCTTTTTTTTCTTGATTTTATATCTCTTTTTGATTTTTTTTAATACTTGATTGTAAAAGGGCACATGGCTATGGTTATATGATATACTATATGATATGGAAGAAAATAAAAAGAACTTGAAAGAATAATATCAGTAGATTATATCACAAAATGAACTACTCACTTGTTTGTGATATCTGAACCTTGGGTGCACTCTCAGAGGTTTAGGAGTGATTCAATAATGATGACAATAATAATCAATACAGATGGTCAATTATGAAAAAGATAAAAATTGATAAAAACTGATGTTGTTAAGTTTAAGGTCTAATCCTCAGATATAGAAGTATTTATATAAAATAGTGATGGTCTGTGCACAAGTTGTTTCTATTACATAATCAAAACTCATATCTGGTAGGGCTGTTATCTGTTATAGTAGATGTTAGGCTAATTTTAGAAAGTAACTAATTATATCACTATATTAATATACTTGTATTTCTATAAATACTAATCTTCATATGATGTATGATATATTATTAGAAACTGTTTGATGAGCACTTTCTAACACAACTTTAATTATGGAAATCTGTTTAATCATTTCTAAGATAATAGCCAATGAAACTTATAGTTACTGATGGTCTGATATCTCAGTAATCTGTTGTTACTTTTGTATATCCTGTATATGTGCAGATAGCCATCCTTTGGGGCTTTTTAGTGTAACTTAGTTTATGAAAATCAGTCTACTGGTTGTGGAGATACAAGCTGAATGAAGTTTGTGACACTAAGTTGTTTTAACTTATAATTACTATAATAGTAAGGACTTGACTCTCTACTAGAATATTGTAAAATACAATCTTCTATTCTTTTTTCTTACTCTATGATTATCATCAACCAGTAGTTATTGTATCTGTTAGTTATTCTAATAGAACAAGCTAGATTCTAAGCATAAAAAAGAGCTAGTAACTTGGTATAGGTAATTGTAGATGATAGTAATCAAGCCTAGGCTACTATCTAGATATATTGTTGAAGTAAGATATTTGTACAACTTCAAGTAAAATAGAAGTTTTCTTTTTAGAGACAGTAGATAGCAATTTGAATAGGATAGCAGATAATTGTAGTTGTTACAACTTAAAGACCTTAGTGTGAGTTAATAGAGAGAATCATGTATTAAGTTAACACAAGAGAATTTAATAGGGTTCCAAGTACAAACTAATCTATCTTATATACCACAAACTATGGTTGTTATGGGACGCTTGGGACATGAACAATTTTTATTTTCTTTTTCTTTTATTTTCTGACTTTATAGGGATTTTGTTTTCTTTTTCTTTTCTTTTCCTTTTTGG
>Ga0157357_1000259_pt1 | contig 22143 bp, 35 predicted proteins | sample AttcapACBM1_FD_111485 | JGI IMG/M metagenome (GOLD analysis project Ga0157357, IMG submission 111485) | Fungus gardens microbial communities from leaf cutter ant in Botucatu, State of Sao Paulo, Brazil - Atta capiguara ACBM1 | ecosystem: Host-associated > Fungi > Mycelium > Unclassified ... | reverse complement strand
CCTTATCCTCTTTCCACAATGTCTCTCCCACCTTCAGAATCTCCCACTCTAGACTATGCTGAAGAAGAAAAAGCCACTATCAAGGTCCTTGTAGATAAATATGCAAAATCTAATTTACACGATGCAGAGCAAGATCCAGTTAAAGCCATCCCAAAGGACCCTTCTGGACTTCGTCCAAAGCAGGTGTATACCCGCAGACAGCTCCTTTCTCTCTTTAAATCGCCTTTGGTTAAGCCACCTCCCGACATGCCAGACCTTAAGCAGTGGTTTGGGTCCGTCGTCGCTGCAGCTCCATTTGTGTTGCCCACCTCATTCCACATTTAGTGACAACGAAGTTCCTTTACCTAAGAAGGAAAGCGACATGAGCTCCAATGGTAGAGGAAGGCGAGTGTCTCGTCAGGTAAACATCCTTTGCACTCCTCATTCATTTTTTCGCGATTTCCAGGTTTAGGAGGGATCTCGATGACGGGGGTGAGTTGTGTTGCTCTCATTTTTGGCCAAGCTATGAGGACCTTGCTCTAGATGCATCTTCTCGTCCCTCATTCCGCTCAACCCTGTCCCAACCATCACAAATGGGTAACTTCAAGCACCAATCGTTACGTTCAGGTGACCGAGAACGTGACGGAGATCGAGATCGAGACAGAGAAATACGAGACAAAGAAGGTCTTCGTCATGTAGGAATTTCATGATTTTGACTGGCCTCAGCTGACTTCAGCTTGAGCTTTCTGAAAAGTATGATCGTGATCGTTTCGGGATGTTACCTGCTGGTGCACGAGGAAAAGAACGGGAATCGGCACCCCACCTCAATTCAGGCTCCTCTAATAGGACTTCATCACAGAATCAATCTTCTAGCGGTAACAGGCGGCCGGAAGGTCGAGAGACCCAGAAAAAACGATCAGGTGAGACTGGCGACGACTGGCGAAGGAGTGTGTCTCTTTTCTCTTCCATTGTTCATCTCCATCGCTGACGAGTTACTAGATGAAACTTTACGGAATGGTCGAGACGGTGAGTCTTAGTGAACTCGCGCTAGCCCAGCTAAAGTGGTGCTCAGACCGTGATGACCGTGAACGTCACAGATCGTGGGCCCGAGATTCTTCAAGACCGAGGCGCTCACCTTCTAGATCAAGGCGCGAGCGAGATGACGGTAAGGATCGACCTTCAAGAAATGATCGGGATCGTGATGAGCACAAAAGGGAGGAACATAGGCATGAGCGAGATGCTGATCGGATTCCTGACGATGACCCCCGTCACTGGCGTGATGACGGTAAACGGGATGAACGGATGGCTGCACGGCGTGCTTTAAGAGAACGTGGTGACCACTGGGAACCATCCCAGGATCGCCGCTGGACGCCTGGTGATGAAAGAGATGGTCGCGACAAGCGAAGCTCTGGCCGGGATAAAAAGTCAGGTGGCAATCGTGATGAGCCCAGAGACCGCGAAGATAGGCGAGAACGTGAGAGAGAAAAGGAGAAGGAACCTGCTTGGATGGAAACTTATGTGCCGACAATGAGCACGTCCGGTATACTCGGTGGCAAAAGTGCGGATGGCGGACTTGATGGCATCCAAGCATGGAAAAAAGGACTCAAAGAGAAAGAACTTCAAGGAAAGAACTTAGAAATCTCGTCCGAATCAAACGTGCCTGCCGGACAGGATGTAGAGGACAAGAACCTCGACGAGATCCAAATATTTAAATTGTTAATGAAGCGCGAAGAGGAGAAGAAGAAAAGCGATGGTAGTTCGTCTCCCACACCCGACGGCAATACAGACACCAAATCTACCACCACCGCCATTGGTAAGACTTTGCGGTACTCTTGTGCTTTTTGGTACTAATTTTTGAGAACAAGGTTCTTTCTTTACCCAGCCACATCCGTTACCGAGTTCGGATTCTTTGGGAGTCATATCTCCATCTCCAAGAAACGCAACGATAAAACCTCCACCTTCGACAACTGTTGTCACTTCGGATGGTGGTCCATCCATATTGCCCTCAGAAAAATCTATTGAGTACAACCCGCCTGCTGGCTCTCGATTACTTGCTTTGGGGAGAACATCTGCCAAATCCCCCGTTAATCCTTTGTCAGTTCCTTTGTCGGGGCTTCCTAACGGTAGGCCTATTTGATAACCACCTTGCGTAGTCATTCAAACCGCACATTAGGCCTTGTTGTTGAAACGCTAGCCAAACCTAGCACACCCCGGTCTCAAGGCTTCTCTCCATTTGAAGAGCAGCAGCAGCATCTTGTTGAAGAGCAAACTCAAATTCCAATGTCGGGACAGCTTGAAATTGGACAGCGATTTTTAGACAAACAATACGGTTCTATACCTCCTATGAACGCCTATGATGACAATAATAGTCTTGCCCATACTGGTAGCAAAGGCAGTCGGTTCGCCAAGTTCTTTGACAACAAGACAAAGGAAAACACGCCTTCTGGACTTAAGCCTCAAACACCGACGGGCTTCTTATCATCCTCTCCCAACCCTCCATTGAGGCAGGAGCAAGCATTGTATAGTGGTGGTCCACCACTGGTTCAAGAGAGGACTGTAGATGACCTATTTGCTATGCTTAACAACTCGTCTCACGTAAGTTTTTTGTGAAATTCCAACAGCCGGTGTTCATTAGTATTTGAACTTCAGCGGGTGAATTTACCCAACTATCCAACCACTCATCAACATTTGAATAGTAGTCATTTGGTCAATCAAACGAGCAATCCCCCACTTCAATCTCAGCACCTTCAACCGAACCGCTTAGATGCTCTTTATGACAGCCGACCTGACGATCGTTTTGTGCCCGATGGAATGGTTCCAGGACTCCGAACTGCACCTCCTCGAAGCCGGGATAATGTAGGATCCTACCAGGAAGTGCCAGATGAAGCCTTGCAGTTCCATCTACAACGGCTACAACAACCACAGCGAGGTCCTGACCCTTTCAATGGTCCAAACATACCGATGTACAGCTCTCAGAGTAGTCGCAATGTAGGATTGCCCTTGCAACAAGCGCAATTCCGAGGTGGCCCTTCTCCAGGTGTCGGCCCACACAACCAAATATCCGGCATCCAGCAACAACGTTTACCGCCTGGTCTTGCCAACCTCGGTGGTCGTCCTCCCCACGATCCTACCCAGTTTCTTGGCCTACAAGTCCCCAATGGCCCTCTACATGCTAACCTCCTTTCAAATGCGGCTCCATCCCAGCAACAGCAATTTAACAATTTCGCCGTCAATAACTTCAGTAACCCTCAGATTCGTGGACCTGTTCCCAATGTGCACCAACTTCAAAATTCGGTCCCACACCCTAGCCTTGTGCATAATATAGATCAACGTTCGCAAAATCCCAACCAAATTCTGGGGATTGCGGGGCCAGGTCTCCCTGGTCCACGGGGAGGAAATCACTTATATAGTCTCCAGCAGGCTAACCACCTACAGGGGCCCCCTCTTGCTGGACGTCAACAACTTCCACCTCATCTTCCCTCACACCTCATGAATTACCAACAAGGGGCAAGCGGTCCCAATAATGGTCATACCAGCGACCTCATTGCTCTTTTGATGGGCGGGGCTCCTCGGGAATGAATTCTGACAGTCACGTTTTTTTTGTCCGGCTTTCCTACCCAATTGTGTATAATGTCTTAATCATGCAGCTCTTTGAATACCTCATTAACTTCCTTTTCTTTGGTATTATTGGACTCTGAAGCACTGAATCAATTCCATCATCGAGATTTATGAGACCTCATAGTGAATCTGGGAGAAGAGACCACCTTGGCCTTCCTATATACCCGTAATAATTAAGGGATGGATGGAAATTGTCTTCGTTAACTCGGGGTGTACGGTCATCTGGCGATCATTCTTTCCGTCCAGAAGAGCGCACCGTGGCTGCAGAATATTCAGGTACATCCCATTCACTGGAATGGTGATCAGATATCGGTATCTATCCGGAACGAGATGTCACAAAGGAGCTTCTACGGTATCGCCCATTCAAACTCGGCTCAGAAAATCATCAGTCAGAGAATGTATTTTCTTACTCTGACATGGAAAAAACACAGCTCTTCCCATAGGAAGGAAACCCGCTCGATTCCGCACGTACTGGACAGGATTCTCATGGGTACTCCCTTCGCCTCAATCAAATACCCACGTCAGAGGATGTGATTCTAGCTAAGTACTGGGGCCCTATAAGGCTTTGCGAAGGTCCAGCCGAACAGCCTCCCGTTGGGGTTCTCAATCACTTTGGGTCAAATGTCCAAAGGATTGGTGATGGCAAATAGAAGCAGGGTGATTGATTCTTAGCGAAGCTAGTCAAGTTTTTTTGCACGAGGCAAGAGTAGATTCGTGTAACTGCTCCCATAATCATATGAAGCGCCACTCAAGCTGATAAAGTGGCAAATACTAGCCTGAGGATTGTAGGTATGGTATGCTTATCGTAAATGCCATAGTATGGTGCCTGGATGCACTTTTTTTGGGCCTTCTGGATTCGATGTGCATGAATATTTCGCGTATGGCCGAATGGGAACGAAATGCATGGATCAGGATCTGTCTGTGATCTTATGATTAACCATTTTTGCCGAAGATTTCTCAAGGTTTGGGTATACTTGTAGCGTGAGGATTTTGTTAATACCAGCTAGTATATATACAGCTCGAATGTACAACCAATGTCGGCACGCGGGATAGAATGGACAAATAGCGCGCTGGTTTTGATACATTACGGATCCCTTCAGAATAATAGCTAGAAGGGCTGGGTACCTCAGATGTTATGGAGAACTTGATTATTTATTTATTCAGATGTGACAAGTTGTGACAAGCCAACTCCTGAATTTTTCTCAAGCTATTCGGAGTGAAACTATCCCGTGAACGATCAAAATTGATAATATGACCAGGACGATGGTAAGCTGTTCCAATCCAAAGTGTGAGATTTAGAATACATACAACCCTGAGCAGTATGAATGTAACCGGGTGGGTGGTGGAGTGTGGCAGAATTGATATGTTGAGTGACCATTTTATTCACGTTCATTCGGGCCGATTCGGCAAGCTCCATCAGAATCAAGACAAATGTGTTAAGAGATTTATGAGACAAGAGAGGAGTGCAGAGCAGGCCAAGCAGTAAGTAATCCAGGACTTGGCTAACTGAGACAGCGACCGCTAGGGATTTTCTGACACCAATGTAGCAGAACAACACGGAGAATAGCGCCATCTGAAGGAAGGAAGCTTACATAACTCCAAGGCCTGCAGGCAAGATCGAAGTAAGATCGAAGTGGGCTGGTGTTATGAGAGGAAAAGGGTCCACGTCAAAGCGCACATCTGTTGTCCTTGAAAAGCTGCTCCGTGTCTACTCGACGCACCTTTTACTTTTACTTTTATTCCTCTCGAATCGCCTCTGTGTCTCTCAGTTATCTAGTCAGTCGCTGACTACTGAAGCCTCTTTTGGACGCGCTCCATTCATTTCGAGCGTGTGGACGGCCTTCCAAACTCCGTTGTCTATCCAAGCGGCAATACTCTTGGACCTGTCCTCTAACTCTCACCCACCACAGTCATTCTTTTTTATTTCCTGTCGTATTCTGGTCGTAATTCCACTACAACAATCAATCTGTAATTGCCGACATCTTTAATATCCTGGTATTTGTATGTGACCATTTTTTTTCTGATCGAGTGAGCGCCCACTGACGAGGAATGCGTTCTGTTGTGCTGCGCTGTCTCGATCACCAGCTTTCTTGACCATCATTCACCCTCAACACTCGTGAGTTGTCTCCAGAACAAGGGTCGATGAATGTCCGCTGACAAACCTCAGTCCCTGGTGTGCTGCTGCATCTACGTTTTTGAAGGTGGGTTTCTGCTTTCTTTCTTGCCATGACTTGGCAAGCCTGGGTGTTGAGAAATCTACGTCATGGATCGAGTTCGTCGAAAAACGTGGGGTCGTGGGAATGAACGATCTGATTGACACTGCCCAAGGCAGATCCTCCCCCCGATTTGGGGCCGTTCAAACCGTGTGGTAGTTTTCATTCCTCTCCTGCCGCGGTAGTCATAGAGTATTAATTGAGGACGGCTGTGGCCTGTCACAAGTTGAGGCAGATGGAGAGTAGTTAAGGAAGGGGGGGAGGCCAGTAGTAGGGGTGGACGAGATAGGCCTTCCTGATTGGGAACTGATAACCACCACTACCCCAAGTTGCCATCAGAGGTCTCTTGACTGTGGCATTTCTTTTGTATTGTTCTGTTTTCCCTCGCTTTTGTCCTCTGTCGTTGTTGTGTCCGTCTTCCAGCTTACACGCTCTCCTCCTTGACGACTCACGCTCACGATTTTGATTTCCCAGACCAGTAGTTGTCGTGTTCTCTCTTGCGCATGCGCAACAGCCTGCTTCATCTCCAGCCTGTGAGTTGTGTTTTCTGAAAATCATTTTCGGCCGATCGCAAGCCTCTGTTTGTTGTGCTTGTTGTTTGGCCTCCTGGCCTCCTCTCGTTCGTCGTCGTCGTCGTCTGCATGCCCAGCGACAGGGCGTCCCTCCTTTTCTCCGCCTGTCAAACGCCGATGATCTCAATTCATCCCAGCGATGCTGACACGTCTTCACCCAACAGCCCCGTCTCAGACTCAACTAGTAACAACATGAAGGATATCGCTTCTTCAAACCGCCAGTCCCACAACCCTCTCATCTACCCCAAGAAGCGCCCTTCTCCCCATGGGATCCAGAAAGCTTCCAAATCTCCTTCACTTCTCGCCTCATATGCCCGCCGTTCCCCGCGTTCAGCCAAACTCGCTCTCATCCAGCAGCAGCAGCGTTTACGAGGAGCGCAGTTCTGCAGAAAGGAGAGCGTCTTGCTCGAGGAGGAATATCGCGACGAGATTCGCTATTATATGCACGATATGGAGGTCAGTTTTTTCCTTCCCCAGTAACAGAAGAATGCCGTTGTCCAACCTCCTCCTAGCGTTTTACTATGTCCTCCACACAGTCAATGGACCAGCAACCCGAGATCCGGTGGCACATGCGTCCCTGTCTCGTGGATTTTCTCGTAGAAATCCACTTTACTTTCCGTCTGCGCCCGGAGACACTCTATCTCACGCTTAACATCGTGGATCGCTACGTTTCTCGTCGTATTGTCTACATCAAACACTACCAGCTCGTTGGCTGTGCTGCTCTATGGATTGCCGCAAAATTCGAAGATGCAAAGGAAAGGGTTCCTACCGTCCAGGATCTTGCTCAGATCTGCCGCGAGACCTATGAGGAGTCAGCGTTCATTCAGATGGAAGGACATGTTCTCTCCACCATCCAATGGACTCTTGGTCATCCAACCGCCGAGGCCTGGCTCAGGCTCATGTGTTGCGGTCCCCACGTTGAGGACACCAAAGTTCAACACGTTGCCCGCTTTTTGATGGAGATTACCCTCTTTTATCGCGAGTTCATCAAATATCCCCCTTCAACGATTGCGTTGGCCTCGTTAACTCTTGCTCGTTATCTATGTAGCAAACCTCGGCGCCTTTGGGAAGAAACGGATGAGTGCCTTGAAGTCATCGACTATCTCGATGCCCGACTATCCAAACATGTCAATGATTTGTCGGAAACACTCATCAAAAAGTACTCATATGCATTCTACTCCAAAGCTGCAACCTTTGTTGTCCAATATTATTTACAAGGTGGTCGCTTTGTTCCCCAATCCCTGGCTGCCCTGGCTGCGCTGCCTGTCACTCCTAAGCGTACGACTGTATCTGCAACTAGTACCCCCATGAGTTCGTCAACATCACTGTCAGACGTGTCAGATGATATGCCTCTCACCCCAACTACGCCGACGTTCTCCAGTGATCCGTTCTCGAGGTCATGTACACCAGATGACAAGGAAAATCAGCCGTCACACTTCGAGCCCGTAATGAACAAATACCGTACAGAAACTGTCCCAGAGCAATATCTCCCTCATGACTTTGTCACCTTTGGCCGATCTGCTCTCCATAATCTGAACATTTCGTCACCTCGAACGACACTTGTTTCGTAGCGGGTTTTTATCCTCTTATATCCGCTCTTCTTCTTTTCTTCTGTCTAAAATGCAACAATCCGCAAAATGTATCATCAATACACTCGTCGCATTGACCACCGCGCAGCACATTTCATCTTCGCAATCCATTCATCCATCCATCAGTTTTCCCTAATAATTGTCTTGATATCATCATCCGCAGCCACTACTCTATCCTGGCAATGCCCACAACCTATTCGAGGGTAAAATATGGACATCGGGCGGTGAGATAGAGCATCTTCACCTCGTCAGAATTGGCATTTACCAAAGCTTCGAGATCGTTGTCAAACAAATCATAATGTTTGCTTGTTGCCAGACTCTCCGTTCCCTTTTCTGTTCTTCCCCCTGGCACTTTCTTTCCGGAGTGATAGTCTAGGACACGCGGCTTTCTTTTGCATCTTCCTCAATTATCCGACTAGTACATTCATTCTCGTCTCCACCAATATGCATCCCACTCTTCAACCAACTCATTTTCTGCAACTCAATCATCGACCCTCCATCCAATCTTTCCTTCGCAAGATGGCAGCGTCTTCTCTCTTTCATTGTTCTGTACCGTCTCCTTTCGTTAAAAGAAGTATTTTATTCTTCACTTTATAGACACTTTTTCTTCCCTCCTGGTTTCCCATCGCGTCTAGCGCGGATACCAGAGCAACTCTATTTTTGATCCTATCGTCTTGCACGATCGCCATGATATCCAACCCACCCACCGCAATTTCATAGTTACTTCACTTTCAACCGAACTTGTTTGCATTCTCAGTGATCTTTAGTTATACTCCATCAACCAATACCAGGCTTGTGCCACAAGGACTTTCTCAAATTTGTCTGCCCGTACGTCAACTACAATACAATATATGTGGTTTGTCGGACACTTTCAGTGACACGATGCACTTTGTAGCCCAGGTAACTAGCTCTAACCCCAGGCTGATACAGGGTGCCAATGGATTAAATCCTGACAGGCTTCTATGTCAATTCTGCCTTGCGGCATCAGGAGTTGCTGAACTAGTCCTGAGCCGATATAGTTCTTATACTGATGTGAGAAGAGCCATTATTTATCTCAGAAAGGCAGGAGAACATATATATTCTTCTTTAAGACACAATGATTATTCCAAAATCCACTGCTCGCCACTCTTCTTGATACCAACGGGCCTCTTTTCGTCGAGACTGATGCGACCAGCATTGAGAATGGCGGTCGTCAAGACTGTGTTCCGGATCGTGGGAAGACCGTGTTCATCGAATTTCGAGGCTGGAACTTCACCGGTGTTCACGCTACGGGCGGCATCAATAAACTTTTCAATCGAGATATAACCATATCCATGTTGGCCGTCGAAATGACCTGTTTCTGATGGGGGGTATTTCATACTGGATACAATGAGATTAGCGAGTACAAAGAATGATGTTTATGAAATGAAGACGAGAGAGTGTGTGTCATTCAAAATACCAAGTACTCACTAGAACGGGTTGTACCATGTCTTTCCTGTATCATCGACTGTGACATCGTAGCCTCTGTGAGCTTGATCCACATTAATGTCCCCCTGAGTGAGTAGGATGATTTCTTTTTAGGAAAATGAACCGGTACTTGAAATAGCACTCACCTTTTCGGCCATATAATACCAGTGTTGTCCACTGTGGATGCCGGCTTTGAGCGGCGCTGTCCAACTGGCAGTGTAAACACCTGTTCCTCTATGCTTGGGACTCTTGATCGACTGCCAGTCTACGAGAAGGGTGATGGTATCCTCGGTCTCCGATACGCAATTGTAAGGGTCACTCGTAGCAATACCCGTTGCAGCACTCGCAACCACTCGAGTCGGTACGGCAAGGTCCTGGAGGATCCAGCAACAGATATCGATGTGATGGGACGAAAGGTAATAACTTTGTGCAGCAAAAAGAGTAGTTTTTTTTCCGTTAGCCAAATAAAGTTCCTCATTCTCCCGAAACCGGCGTGGTGGCAATAGGAACAGGGCTATTAGACTTTTCCGACTTACCTGATATCAGAATCTTTGCCTGCCCAGGCACGGAAGGTCTCGAGCTGGCTCTTGGGTTGACTCATCCAGGCATTGAAAAAGTTGAATTCGCCCAAAGTTTGGGCTCGGGCTTTGGCATCGCTATACACAGGATCGAAGCTAACGGATGAAGTTGTATTGAGAAAACCTATTTTGACTGACAGGGAAGACGTGTCTGGAGGGATGGGAGGGTGATACCTACCGTTTGTGATGCTCGACGAAACAGACGACTTTGTGCTTTTCCGCCGCGGCGATCAGCTCGTTGTGATGAGAAAGCAGTTGAGTTGCAGGTTTGGTAATGAGAACGTGAATCCCTCGTTGGATGGCGTAAATTGCGATGCTATAGTGAGTGCCTGTTGATATTTTGATGGTTCATCCATGTAATGAGAACCAGAGTGAAAGGCCTACTGTCGGGCGTGAAAATAACCACTGCATCGCCTGGGTTCAGTTTGTCAATGGCCTCCTTATCTAGCAAATGACCAGTCGTCGATCAACACAGAGTTAGAGCATTGGTAGCTTCACTTACAGGCGTTGGGATCAACATGGCCATTCTTGGGGAACTCTTCAAATCTAATGAACTGGTTAGAAGACTAATTCGCGGATGGGAAGAGCACTTGCTCGAGATCCATATCTCTGTAGACTTGGCCAATGTTGTCCGCAAGGTGCTGGCGAATATCGGGGAACTTTTTGCCATTTACGCCTACCATACCGAGCTTGTCGACCTGAAGATAACAATGAGACGCAATGTCTTGCACCCTGCAGCGATAATTATTACCTTGCCTAGTCGTCGAAGGTCGAAGAGCGTTAAGGCGACAACCTTGATAGGTTGAGCATGTGTGCTTCAATAGAAAGTGGATAGAGAAACACACTCCAATCTGATTATCACAGAGAGGTGAGCATGGTAGTTTCGATTTTTTGTAACTTGAATCCTGACCTTTTTGTCTGATTTTGATGCTCCAGTACCCGTCCATCCTGTGGTGTACTCTCCCTTGACAAAGCAGATATAATCATAGTCAATCAGGGTCAATGAGCGATCACTCACAGTACCACCTGCCGGATTACATGTATTAGATTAGAAGAGAGAGAGAGAGAGAGTAATTAGATGACTCACACATCAAAACATTCAGTTTGGGCTCTGGCATGATAGATTTATGTGGGAGACGGAGATGAAGGGAGGGTTGGCTCTTTAACGACTGGCGAAGAGCAACTGCGGACCGCTTTGACGGACCGTCACTCCGGGGCGCCGGGTTCGAATTGGCTGGCAGAGGCGCTGGGCAAAAGTCATAGGGGCCAATGGATGTTGACCTCTCAGCAGGGGCTTGAATGACGCAGTCGGTCGAGGAAAATGCTACATGGCCAGAGTCAAGCCAACTACGTTCCAGGGCCCAGGGCCCATATGACCAGTACATGGTGACATTGTCGTCCACGTGATTTAGCACGTGCAGTATCTCGAAATATGGGAAGAGGAAGACGGGTGTATTAACAATAGGCCAACCGGGTTGGTGCACGATTGGAGGGTCTGCTAGAGCGGCAGCAGAGGCAAAGGTCGCGAGCGAGTCACCAAAAAAAAAAAGAAAGAAAAAAAGAAAAGAAAAAAAGGAGGAAGGCCAGGGGCAGGTGAATATATATGGCAAGGAGATGAAGTTGGCCCGGGATATGCACTGCACAGAGACGGACACAGAAAGCGAGCAGGGTGGTTGGGTGTCGTGTGGGCTGGGGATTGCGAGGTGCAGGGAGAGAGATCGTGTGTGAGGAAGAGGAGGAGGAGGGAGAAGGACAGAGAGAGTGTGTGTGCGGTGAGTGCAGGACTTGGGAGCTCGGACAAGCCACCTGGCTCTTTTCCTGTCCGCCCGCCATCACTCTTGACTCCTCCCACATTCTCTTCCTCCTTTCTACCTCCCGTCTCGTCCCCCGTCCAGCCCATGCCTACCTGTCGCCGTAAACGCGTCGTCCTCACAGAACCCTCCCAGGACCTCGTCCATGCTCTCCAGACAGACCCTGAACGTCAAGTCTTCTACCTCCAGGAAACCGGCGAGATCTTCGAGTCCTATGAGTGCGTCCTTTTCTACTGTCCTCCTCTCCCCCTTTCAAACATCTTTTTTTCTTAGGGCCTTTGCTGCACGCATGTCCTTCTATCGTCTCAGGCAGTTCCAGTGCGAGGTCACCGGCAAAAGCGGCTTGGACTATTTCCAGGCTGTAGAAAGCGAGCGTCAGGAGGCCCGCACCCTGCACACCCGCTTCCCCGAGCCTCTCAAGTCCCGCGTCCTCAAGGCAGTCCAGTGGCGTATGGCCTTTTTCTCCCTTTCCCCTCCCAGAAATCATCTACTCATTCTCCTTCTCAAGAGGTCATGGGCCGCCTCGATCACCTTGTCGAAGCCGTATATGACCGCTTCAAGGATCGCTATTTTAAAGATGAAAGTGCGTTCCTGCCTGCCATCATGTCGTCGTCAATTCATGTCCATCTCCAGAGGTCATCGTTGAGATTGAGGGTGTCAAGCAAGTTCCTCTCCGCATCCAGTGACCTTTGTACTTATCCACGTGCCCCTCAGATTTTATGGCCTCGTCATGAGGGTCTACCCTCCCCGTTTCAAATCTGATGAGCACAGAAGGGATGCCTACGACGATTCATCCCTCAACCGTGTGGATGAAGAGGTTCATGTCGTTGGCGGTGACCTCACCATTCCGCTCGCAGATGCAAATCAGAGGGACGACCCTGAACTCTATTATTACTGGATATATATTCTTGAATTCGAGAAAGAGAAGGGCGAGAAGGGGAAAAAAGAGGTGGCGCCACAAGTCATCGGTAGTACTATGGAATGTCATTGTCGAATCATGAGGTATCTCTGTCAAAGTCCCTCCTACTTCTGTGGCACTCATGTTGGTCTAGCCGGGATCGTCTGTCTTTTTCAAAGTCGATTCTTCGCCGCTTTATTCGAGATTGCGTTGATCGTGATGCTGCCGTTGCCTCTCCATGGACTGTGAAACCGTTGATAGCTAAACATTATGGCGTGGACACCATCATGCCTGAGGCAACTCGTAAGGGTGTTGAAGACATCAAGAAGGGCGAGATTGATAAGCGGAAGAAAGTATGGGAGGACAGAGAGGGACCACCCACCAAAAAGCAGAAGAAGATGACTGCAGCCCAAGAGGAAAAAGGTATGCCATTTCTTCTCGGGAACCACTTGTCAAGCTGACGACGCATTCGTTCAGCAGGAAAGAAGGAGCGTGAGGCTCACGAGAAGGCTGAAAAAGAAAAGCTGGAAAAGGAAGAAGCTGAGCGTCTTGCCTCAGAAAAGAAAAAGAAGAAACCTCTTCGTTACCCTACAGAGGATCTCGACATACGATTATCAGACAAAGACAAGAAGACGGGTGTAAGCTTGCGACGTCCAATGGCGCAACGCTCTAGCCTCCCGCTCAATGAAACCCCAAATACGTTCGAGGCACTACTGCTTTGTTGGAACTTTCTAAATGCCTATGGGTAACGACGATTCACCCTTCATCCTTCCAATGAGACTCAATATTTCTTGGCAGCGAGCCCCTTCATATTTGGTTATTTACCTTGGATGATCTAGCATGTGCTTTGCAACATACGATTCCTGACTTACCCTGTCTTCTTCTCGCCGAAATACACTCGAACCTCATCTACAATCTCCGAACCGTGGCATTCACCCGTCACAGCGCTATACTTTCGCTTCTTAGGCTCAAGGAGACTCTTGGACCCAACCATCAAGTCTTTGGCATTACCATTGAAGAACTGATAAACGCTATGGGCGAAGTGGGCAATAATTGGGAACGGGTGCCTTTGCGGCACGCCGAAGGTCGGGAGGGTTGGGAAGATGCACTGATTGGTTGCCTCAAAGATGTTGGTGTCTTCCTCACACTCACTCTCTTTACTCATGTCCATCATCAGCATGCTAATCTTGACAACTTTCCTCGATTAAGAGAAATTTTGACTTCGCTATTCTTTACACCACATGAAAATGCAGTAGAGTCAGTCTCTCCTGAAAACCAGCTTGCTACCTCTTTTGCATCCCCTGCTGAACGCTACTATTCTCTTTCTTCCGAAGACCGAATCGCGATCCTCTCGTTCCTCTGTAACCAAGCAATTTCCAGCAAAACAGTCCGCGCTCACATGGAAGCCTGTGAAGAAGCCTTAACGGAGTATCGCAAAACCAAAATTGACATTAATAGACTCAAAAAGCAACAGTATGTAGTATCATGTGATGATAGTTCTCAATCATCTCATGTTCGTTTTTAGCTTGCAGGAAATGAGCGCTCTTGTTATTGAGGCTGAATTGACACCGAATGGGACGAATGCAACCAATGGCACAGGGGAAGATACACCCATGAACGATGCCAGTGAGCTTTCGGACACGTCTGTAGTAGATAATGTCTCGACAACGAAAAAGAAAGGCAAAAAGCAAGACACTCGTATTACCAATGCCAAGGCGCGAAATGCGGCGCGTGCCAAGCAAGCCCAACAAAAACAAGCACTCGCAGAGCATCGACGGTTGGACGAGGAAGTCGGTAAACTCGAGAAGCGTCTCGAAAGCATTGAACGGGAATTTAGACAGCATGTTGGTGGTGTTCGTGCGAAGCCACTTGGGAAGGATAGGTTTTACAACCGTATCTGGTGGTTTGATGGTCTTGGTTTGACAGCGGCGAATAACCTGGCTCTCGGGCACTATGGAACCGGTCGACTGTTCATCCAGGGCCCTAGCGAGTTTGATATGGACATTCTCAAGAGGCGAGAGGAAGATATCGATGCAAGACGATTGGAAGAGGAAGGCAGGGAAGGCGTGCTCGGTCCTGGAGATTGGGCTGCCTATTCAACTGTTGAAGAAGTGAGGTTACTTCTGTGTCTAATTGCCGACCGCCTGATTGCACCTATTTGCTAGCTTGAAGAGTATATGGGGTGGTTGAATACCAAAGGGCATCGTGAACTTGCTCTCAAAACCGTGTTGACCAAGTGGTGGAGTCTACTTACAGCGGGGATGAAGAAACGAATCACCGTCAGTAGCCGGCCATCACATTCTACGCTTTCACTCTAACGCTCTCAATCCTAGGACCTTACTACCAATCTCAAAGTCCCGGATGCCCGCCGTAGTTCTCGCAACAAGATAGGTTCAGGTTACGATGTTTCCCAGCAGTCATATATGCAGTGGAGGAACAAACGAGCTCTCACTCATACCCAGTAATGTCCCACGACCAAATTCGGTTTCGTACTTCTCTCGACGAGAAATCACTTTACCATATCAAGGGTAATTTGATCTGCTTTTCTTTGAAGCCCTCATATCGACTGAAGATGTGAGACAGTTTGGTTCACATTCACTTTAGATCTTTAGTGTATCTATCTTGCCAGGAGATTTTTAGTTTACATCCTCCGTCAAAGGCAAATTGCATACCCCTGTACTGGTGTAATGATTAGTGCAATAATGAACATTGGAGCCCAGTCGAAGCATCCCGAGTTTTGTTGGAGAAACCAGGTGGCACTATCGGAGCTACATTCACCAGTCGCGAGCAACTCAGGGTGCGGTGCTAACTGGTGAGCGCCATTGACAGGAGAGCAGCTGCCTCATATCGTTGGAAAAGATCCGGATCGCTTAAACAAAATGACCAAAAGGATATATTAGATCCGTTGCAGCAAAATTTCCATAAGACTGTACCCTTGTACCCCTGTACTCCTGTCTCATCCTCTTTACGATCCCCATGGCCTCCCTACCATTGTCTATGCCGTCCAAGGTGGGCTCAACAAGGTCTGCAGCGTCTGGCATTCGCGATGTCATTGCATCTTGTGCATCGTTCCCTTTTTTTGTCCATACCACAAACTCATCGGCTTCGTAGATCGCCGTGCACAGTATCTTGTTGGTTCTACATGCGTGGCTACCAGGGCAGATGACGAAATTATACACTCGGATGAAGATGAAGAGGCTTGGGTCGAGCCTTTCGATGGGCGTGACCAAGAAGCTCACTGCACACCGACTAGCGAGGGATCGCCTCAAGACGAGTTTGTTAGCCAATTGGAATGGGATGAGGATTTCATGGCGTCTAATTCGCTAGATCCTGCTGCTGCCGCCGTTGCTGCCGTCTCTCCCGGCTCGGAGCAATCACCACCGGGTCTGCCGCACAGTTTACCGGTGACGAAGCAGCTTCGAGCATCATCTCAAACAAAACGTCCCCACAAACCAGCACTAAAGCAATTACCCGGAACATCTGCATCTCTTGGCACACAATGGGGAACCCCTTTGTCGGAATCCCAGCGACTCGGCATGCCCGCATCTCTGGGTGTACGATGGAAGGATACACCATTCCCCAAATTCGGAGAGACTACACCTTTGTTGGCCAAGGTTTCATTTGATGCAGCACAGAAACAAATGGAAGAGCATGGAGAACATCATTATTCGAGTGGACCTTCTCATGTGGTGCGACGACGACTTTCGAGTGGTTCTATCTCGAGGAGTGTCAAATCAACAAGTATTCGACGTGGTCAGAGTACCTTTGGTCAAACGGTCAGCTGGCTTAGGTGTGCATTGAATTCAATCTGAGATCTCATTTCTGTGACTAGCTGTTCAACTCGATTGCTATTCTGCTCGGTGTCGGGATGCTCTCTGAGCCATTGGCTTTTGCTTACTCGGGCTGGTTCATGGGCACTATCCTCATTGTGATGTACGGTGCATTCTCTTGCTATACGTACGTTCCGTTGGTACATTCCTTGATTCTGCTACTCATACATCCGCGTCCTTTCTTTTTAAGAGCAAAGATTCTTGCCCGAATCATTTGTTCGGACCCACGTTTGAGGACGTATTCTGACATTGGCCGGAAGGCGTTCGGGCCACGCGCGACCGTGTTCGTTAACTTCATGTTCTGCTTAGAATTGTTCACTGTTGGGTGAGTTATAGATGTCCCTAGGTATCCCTGATCGCATCGTCAAATTAACGTGAATACAACGGCAGTGTCATCTTGGTCACTCTGTACGCTGACTCGCTACATACGTTGATACCAACCTACTCGGCTGATGTATTCAAGATCTGGGGTCTCCCGTTGTAAGTGGCTACGTCTCGAACCGATGAAGAGCTTTGAGTCCATCTACCTAGATTGATCCCAACAGTGTTTTTACCATTGTCACTGCTCTCTTACACGTCAGTTCTTGGTCTCATTTCAATTGTGTTCCTGATTGCAGTTGTTTTCATGGATGGTGCATTTAAAATGCATGCACCTGGGAGCTTCTGGGATCCTGCCGAAACCACTTTTGGTGTTGCGAGCATGGGCAAGCTTGGCCTAGCGTTCGGGCTGTTTATGGCTGGTGTAAGTTCATTTATCCACAATGTCATCCATGAATTGAGCGGAGATATGGTATTCAGTTCGCGGGGCACTCTGTCATCCCTTCGTTAGCGAAGGATATGATTGACCCTTCAAAGTTCGATAAGATGATTAACTGGGCTTTCGTGGTCGCGTCAGTGATCTATATGTTGATTGGTTATGCTGGCTATTTGATGTTTGGGAGCAATGTAAGTGACGAGGTATGTTCTGCCGCACTCATCGGATTTTTTCCTCCCTGAGAGCTCGATAGATCAGCATTGATATACTCAATACACCAGGGTTTAATCCCTTGCTCAATCAAGCTGTACTTTGGATGCTCGTCCTCAACCCTTTGTAAGTTTCATAATTTCACATTGGACCCAGTTATTCATTTGAGCAGATCCAAATTTGCCCTCAATACTCGACCTGTGAGCACCAAGTTTCAATCCTTAAGTGATAGTTGGCTAATTGAAACACCCATCTAGCTTATGTCGACTTTGGAAATCCTCACGGGGTTGGACCCCCTTGATGAGAAAGGAATTGAGGCTTCGACGGGGTGTGGACTCAACCGGGCCCTACTGAGAAAGATCATCGCGACTGGGCAGCGGGTCATTTTAACCTTTGCTGTCGTAGCTGTATCTATCTATATTCCTGAGTTCAGCGTGATGATGGCATTCTTGGGATCTTTCTCTGCATTTTCTCTCTCCATCGTGGGTCCCATAGCAGCCAAAGTGAAACTTGAAGGAACATGCGGGTTATTTGATGCTGCTGTCATGTTTATAGGATCCGCCATGGCGATCTGGGGAACCATTGCAGCCTTTTTAAGCCTTTGATCTCGACTTGAACTCATGTACATATTTTCAGATCGTTGTGCCCATTTTTCGTGATAGATAGATAGACAAATAGATTGTGAATCAATGTATATTGAATCAGATGTCCAAGACAAGTTCAGGCTCTTAAAGCTGAATGTGAAATTACCTTGGCAAGCTCTGGAAATCCAGATCATTAGTGATTGAAGAAAGTGAACAATGAGGCGTACGTGGTAATTTGATGCTTTCTTGCACAACAGTGGCTTCGATCTGATTGTCAGGGTTTGGTGGTATACTGACAACAGAAGTAGCCGGGTCGATAGACCATCCAAACCTGGCGACATATTCGGAGAGATCTTCCCCTAATCGGGCATGTTATTACCTGGCACCACTATTGCAAGTATAGTCCAGACGCACCAGATAGTGCCAAGTAAGAGCCGAGTCGGACAGTGCTTATTCGCGTGAATGCAGCTTTGACTGCTCGGATAACAACTTCTCGCACTGCGTTGGCGAAGCCAGTTACTTCGACGGTATAATTATCACGCAGGGTTTCGAGTTCATCCGAGCGATAGATATCCCAGAAGGCGGGGAAGCGACAGCGGAGAAGCAGGTCATGGAGACCACGAAGGACAGGGAGAAGTATTGGCAGTGGGTCTGGTTCATCCAAAGGTGCATTGATGGGCCGTTCGTCAAGCAGGGATACACAGAGATTGAAATCGGGGGAAGGGGCTGCAGTAAGCGCCTTGATGAGAATGTTAATGACTACGTCTGGATTGTACAGTTCAGGGTTGAACTGATATCTGTGAAGCACTATCAAGCCTTTTTCGCAGTTTGATTCATCGCCACACGCACAGCTTGAGAATGGCAAGGTTAGCAAGGCAGTCATATTCTTCGTTGCGAATCTGGTGGTAGAGGTAGTCCTCCAGGATGCTGACGTTGTTTGGGTTGTAACGGTCTGCACCGGAATTGAGTTCTGCAAGGAAGATAAAATGCAAAAAAGGCTGACCAACACCAGAGACAAGATTCTCAATGAGCTCTGGCCGTGTGGGAGGTGTAATCCATGAAGATGCTGTATTGTCCATTGTGATAGTGGAAAGGACTTTTTTTCGAGCACGTGCCTTACTTTTCCACTAGTGAACTTATCATTATTCATTATTGTAGAATCCGACTATCTCTACTTTCAACACTCTGTCATGGATTCTGCTGGAGATATCGAAATGAAAGGCGTTGTTGTGTCTCCTATGCCATCTGACCCCTTGTCCAAGGATTCAGAGAGCAGATCTGAGTCAGGGCTGCAAAACGAAGATCAGGCGGAAATTGTCGATCCCGACTGTCCTCAATTCAAGCTTCGGTTTCTCCTCAATGGCCATAAACGGGCTGTTTCATGCCTGAAATTCAACTCTGGCGGTACCTATCTTGCATCAGCATGTACGTCCATGAACTTTGTTTCAGGTTTCGGTGGCACCTGGCCTGGCCTGACAGTGGAGGAAAGCCTCGGACAAAACCATCAAAATATGGGAGACAGAAACAGGGCAATTCGTCCATACATTTATGGGTCATACGGAAGGGATATCGGATGTTTCTTGGTCGGTTGATGGAGAGTACTTAGCATCGGCCTCGGACGATAAGACCATCATTGTTTGGAGTTTCGAAGATGTGAGTTTTTAGCAAGTCCTCGCAGTTCGTCCAGCCCTCGAATTTTACTAGCGCGAAGCATTCAAGACACTTCGTGGGCATACTAACTTCGTGTTCTGTGTCAATTTCAACCCCGATACCAATTTACTCGTGTCCGGGGGATACGACGAGACAATTCGTGTTTGGGATGTCGCACGAGGTAAGTCGTAGCCTTTTCGTAAACAGACTCCAATCAGTGACGTTGTAGGTCGACAATTAAAGGTTCTCCCCGCTCACTCCGACCCAGTGACCGCGGTGAGCTTCAATCATGATGGTTCTCTGATTGTTTCTTGCGCGATGGACGGGTTGATGTAGGTAACTATCGCTCCCCTTTTGGTGAACTGGATTCTGATGCGTTGAAAGACGGATTTGGGACGCGGATTCCGGCCAGTGTCTCAAGACGCTGGTTGATGATGATAACCCCATCTGGTATGGAATCTGCTCCTTGTGCTCATCATCACCTTATCCTCATGGTCAGTCAGCTCCCATGCTCGCTTCTCCCCTAACTCCAAATTCGTTTTGGTATCAACACAAGACTCGACAATCCGATTATGGAACTACTCCACTTCACACTGTGCGAAAACATACGTGGGACACGTTAACCGAACCTATTGCATCCCCTCGTGCTTTCTCCTCTACAACCGGGGGAAATTTATCATTAGCGGGAGCGAGGACAATAAGGTCTATATCTGGAATATGCAAACGCGGCATGTAGTTCAGCATCTTGATGGACACCGAGGTATGAATGAGGATACTGTAACCACATGGACACTTATATTCCCGTCTAGATACTGTTCTTTCCGTGGCGGTGCGCTGACAATGATAGTCCTGTGAGAATTTCTGATCAAATACTTTTTTACAGGCACATCCTTTGCGTGGTATCGTAGCCTCCGCAGGTATGGAGAAGGATAAAGCTATCCGACTGTGGTTTGATGAGGAGAAATGACATTAATATATCTGCATCGTGGTCTATGACGTAAAGCATCTGTTTGCTTGGTCAATAAAACTCACTCCAATGTTTTAGGGGTCTGAGGACGACATACCTCAGCACCTAGACAGAGTTATGTATGCCGTGTTGTAAGAAAAATGTTCAAGTCAATGCTCAAGTTATATGGCTGTTATATGGCTGTTCTAGCAGATTCGACAATCATTGTTTCAAGCTGACCAAGATCGGACAATGACTCAGGCTATGTCGTTTTCAAACTCCGCCCCGCCCTCTCCATATAAGACCCACGCACCTTAATCCACTCCTTATCATCCACCACCACATCGACTAAACATCATGCAAATTTTCGTTAAGACCCTCACTGGCAAGACCATCACTTTGGAGGTTGAGTCTTCTGACACCATCGATAATGTCAAGGCCAAGATCCAGGATAAGGAAGGGTGAGTTCTACCTACCCGCCCAAGTATATAGCGTCTTATTGCTTATTCTACTCTCAGCATTCCTCCCGACCAGCAGCGTTTGATTTTCGCCGGCAAGCAACTTGAGGATGGGCGCACTCTTTCCGACTACAATATTCAGAAAGAGTCCACTCTTCATCTTGTCCTCCGTCTTCGTGGTGGAATGCAGATTTTCGTCAAGACCCTGACTGGCAAGACTATTACTCTCGAAGTAGAGTCCTCGGATACCATTGACAATGTCAAGGCCAAGATTCAGGATAAGGAGGGGTGAGTAGTGAGTTATTGGGTGGCAGTGGATCGTTTAACTTTGTTTAGTATTCCTCCTGACCAACAACGTCTCATCTTTGCCGGCAAGCAGTTGGAAGATGGTCGTACCCTTTCGGACTACAACATCCAGAAGGAGTCGACCCTCCATTTGGTTCTTCGTCTCCGTGGTGGTATGCAGATATTTGTCAAGACCTTGACCGGCAAGACTATCACCCTCGAGGTGGAGTCCTCTGATACGATCGACAATGTCAAGGCGAAGATTCAGGACAAGGAGGGTATACCCCCTGACCAGCAACGTCTTATCTTTGCGGGCAAGCAGTTAGAGGATGGCCGTACTCTTTCTGATTACAACATTCAGAAGGAATCTACTCTTCACCTGGTTCTTCGTCTTCGTGGTGGTATGCAGATTTTCGTCAAGACCCTCACGGGTAAGACCATCACCCTGGAGGTGGAATCATCAGATACAATCGACAATGTCAAAGCGAAGATTCAGGACAAGGAAGGTATTCCTCCTGACCAGCAGCGCCTTATCTTCGCTGGCAAGCAGCTCGAAGATGGCCGTACTCTCTCCGACTACAATATCCAGAAAGAGAGCACCCTTCACCTCGGTAAGTTTTGCTTGTCTGAGATTAGTGCTGCGCTGATGAAATTTCCAGTTCTTCGTCTCCGTGGTGGCAACTGATCCCTTTGCTTGCCAAGCTTACTATTAGGATGGGTAT
>Ga0157357_1000258_pt1 | contig 22200 bp, 28 predicted proteins | sample AttcapACBM1_FD_111485 | JGI IMG/M metagenome (GOLD analysis project Ga0157357, IMG submission 111485) | Fungus gardens microbial communities from leaf cutter ant in Botucatu, State of Sao Paulo, Brazil - Atta capiguara ACBM1 | ecosystem: Host-associated > Fungi > Mycelium > Unclassified ... | reverse complement strand
TGGTGGCGTCACCTATGAATAGTGTCTGTAGTAATCATACTGTAATTCTATTACGTAACATAAGTCTATTTGTCATTATCAGACAGTAGGATCCCTCCCTCCTTGTACACGAACTATGAGCAAAGTGCCTGAGAGGTTGGGACCCGACCTGAATCTGGCTCAATATAAACTGGCAACGCCGGAGACATCAGATTCATCTCATGAAACGAAACCGAAGGAAGACAAGCAGCCTCCGGCCTTCGATGACAAACGCATCTTCAATAAGAAGGAGAAGTGGTTGATTGTTTGCATGATCGCATTCTTTGGCATCTTCAGGTGAATATTGAAGACAAAACTGTGGAAATGACTCTGATGATTTATTTCAAGTCCATTTACTGCCAATATATATTTCCCCGCCATACCCATTTTGACAGAGGTATTCCACAAGTCAACTGAACTCATCAACTTGACGGTGAGCACGGCGATTTGTAGTAGATGTTAACGGGCCACTTATCTTTGCTAGGTTACCATGTACATGATACTTCAAGGTATCGGTGAGTGCTTTGCATCTTTCATACAAGGAGCCCCGTGCCTGAGAGATTACCTAGCCCCCATGTTATGGGGAACTCTCTCAGACACCGTTGGTAGAAGACTCATAACTGCTGCTTGCCTCCTCATATTGGCTTTGTCATGCCTTGGGCTCGCCTTGGTACCGACTTCTGCATACTGGCTACTCATGATCCTCCGATGCTTGCAAGCCGCTGGATCGGCTAGCACCATCGCTGTTGGCGCTGGTGTTGTCTCCGACATATCTACGCCTGAAGAACGTGGAGGATTTTTTGGCTTCTTTATCCTGGGACCGATGGTTGGTCCGGCCCTTGGTCCAGTGGTTGGCGGAGCATTGACGCAAGGACTCGGGTGGAGGTTCGTCCATAGAGTTCCTTTGGCATTATATCTCTCTCACTCATACGAAAAGATCGATCTTTTGGTTCATGCTCATAGCCTCATCCACCTGTCTTGTTATAATCCTTCTGTGCGTAATGGTAATCTTTCCTTGTGTTTACCCTAACCTGAAGTCCAGGATCATGCCTGAGACTCTCCTTTCAGTGAGGTACAAGAGAACGAGAGTTGCGAAAATCATTTACACTCCTATCATTCCAGTCGTTGGTCGGAGGCAAGAAGGCAGCTATCCTGAAGGTATACCTAAGGCGCCCAAGAAGTCATTTCAGAATCCGTTCAAACTCCTTACAAAGCCGGATATTGTACTTCTACTTATTGCCAATGCACTTATTTGTGCCGTATTTTATGGGGTCCTCGCTTCTATCTCTACACTCTTCGATCAAACGTATGGTTTGGATGCGACGAAGATAGGACTATGCTTTCTAGCGATGGGCGGCGGAATGGCCTTTGGAAGTAGCATAAATGGCAAGTTATTGGACAGCCAGTATGAATCAGAGAAGAAAAGGTTCCTCGAGCAGATGAGAGACTCTGAAAAGCAAATTGATCCAAAGAATTTAACACGAATTCCGGAGTTTCCTTTGGAGAGGGTAAATTTATACATTTCTCATAGATTTTGGTACTCAAGTTCGCTTCTGTAGGCCCGTCTCAGTCTCATACCACTCTTGATTGTCGTTCTTGCTGCAGCAACAGCTGGCTATGGCTGGGCAGTGGAAAAGCACGCAAGTATCGCTGGACCTCTGATCCTTCACATAATCAGTGAGTGCTAGATGTTACTAGATGTTAATCAAGCAATCTGAATTCAAGCATTCAATTAGTTGGTTATCTGATCATGGGGGTTATGAACGGATTATCTACGATCATGCTTGACCTTGTGCCTGGTCAGAGTTCAGCAGTCACTGCCTGCGTAGGTGCATCAGGATTTTCGTCCTTGAGTCTACTCACGTACTTTGCAGAATAATCTTGTGCGGTGCCTATTGAGTGCCGTTCTAGTTTCAGTCATCGAGCTTATTTTTGATGCCATCGGCGTTGGGTGGACTTATGTGCTCTTGGCTGGCATAGCGCTGCTTTCCTTACCGTTTGTTTACATAGAGATCAAATTTGGTCCTGAAATCAGGAAGAAGCGTCTGAGTGCTGAAGTCAAAAGTTAATTTCGGGCCTTCCTCTCTACCATTTGTTCCTAAAATCGGACACCATTGAACATTAGAGTACACTTAAACCTTTGTTTCATAAACAATCTTCTATTTTTCCCTTCCCATGCCCCTCGCTGAACGTAGTCCTTTATTTCGTATCCCACTAAGGTTGAAGCTTATCTTTTCGGAACCGAGATCTAAGTGGTTTTCGACCACGCTCTCTCATACTGATTGGCAGGTTTGACTTGAGCATTGAGCTTCTGGGCAGCCATTAGTGGCCAGTGAGGGTTTTGTAGCAGTGCCCGAGCTAGTAGAATAACATCTGTCTTCCCTTCTTTCAGGTAAGACTCGGCTTGTTCGGGCTCTGTGATCAACCCAACGGCACCTATCAGGAGCTCAGGTACAGCTCTTTTGAGTTCTGCTGCGAATGGGACCTGAGCGTTATCTCATCAATACAGGGCAGTTTCAGGTAGTATAACCACTAGCCTGATATCCAGGTTGATGAGGGATGACTTCTGCGGCCCAATTTCCCCCTGTGCTGCAGTCGACAAGATCGACCCCAAACTCCTGCAGTCTAGCAGCAAGGATTTTGCTCTGTTCGATACCCCATTGCAACCATTTACCATCTGTGCCTTTTTCTGGTCCTTCAGCCCAATCTGTGGCGCTTATGCGAACGAACAGAGGTCCACTCCACACTTCACGGACTTTCCGAACGAGAGAGCTGATGACACGTAGCCGGTTTTCCAGGGGTTGACCCCCGTATATGTCATCACGGGTATTCGATAAAGGCGATACAAAAGAGTGGAGCAGGTAACCATGCGCTGCATGTAATTCAATGAAGTCGACTTAAGAAAGAAAGGGTGTGAGTAACAAGCTAGTAGACTTGGAAAAAGCTTCACGCACATCCCGCTTTTTCTGCACGTTTAGTTGATTCAACGAAGGCTTTGATAATTTTATTGTCAATGTCCTCCTCAGAGATTGGCTTTGGATCGGGATAGATGCCCTTCTTGAACGACAGGTCGCTTGGTCCATATACTGACAATGTGTGAGTCCAATGATTTGAAAGAAACCCGAGATAATACCTTCTCCAGGCCACCCGTTGACTTCTTCCGTAGCCAAAACATTTCCTGTAGCTCTCCGCGTCCAAGGTGCAAGTAAGGAAGCTTTCCTGCCTGCGTGGGCGAGCTGAATGCCTATCTTCGTTCCTTGAGCATGGACAAAAGTAGTGATTCGTTTGAGGGGTTCGATTTGCGTGTCGGTCCATAATCCCTATGCATCGAGTGAATATAGATGTTATAGAGTGGATTTTGTACTTACTGCATCCTGGGGTGAGATTCTTCCCTCAGGGACGACCGAAGTCGCTTCAACGGTGATCGCCCCAACTCCTCTCGATGCAAATCCCTGACAGCTCATTTTAGGCAGCGACAAGCAGGAGGATATCCATATCTTACACCTAGATGCACGAGATGCCAGTCAGTGGCATGTCCATTGTCAGAGCTATACTGACACATGGGGGACTACAGGTGAGGTGAGCAGGTGTCGTTAAGTGATCAAGGATAGTAATGCTTACGACCCATATCCTGTTCTTGAAGGTTACGCCTCTGATTGTCAAAGGTTTGAAGAGTAACGGCGCTTCTGAGCCCTAAATCTGTTCAGCCATTGTCCGCGGAGAACCAAGCAATTGACTTGCCGAGTCCCAAAGCGTTCCGATCTCGGGTTCATTCAAAGGATAGAACTCCCTTGCACCTGGGACTGGTTTGTTAGTCAGGCTAGAGGACATGGTTCTGCGACAGGATATATCGTTGAAGTATGGTAAATCAATTAGGCGACGTTTGTCAGCGTATTGAGGAGTTTGCCATTTGGGGTTGACTGTCCGCTGTTGGTTTGGTAGATACTGACCCATCTCCACCAATACGCTTGAACTACACCTATAACTACAGTCATTGCCAATGGGTGTATCACTATCTGACTTCCTCATGGCAGAGCTCAAGAAGATTGACCCTGCAGCAGAATATAATGGTTATCTTCCGAAGATACGGTCCTCTACGGGATCCACCTACTTTGTCAAGTTTGGGTCTTCCTCAGAATACGAACAGTATGTCGGAGAGGCACGATCGCTAGAGGCCATAGAAACCGCTGCTCCTGGACTGGTACCCAAGCTATTCTCTTACGGACAAGAAGAAGGTGGGAGACCTTACTTCATCTCGGAATACAAAAACATTGGTGGTCTGGCTGGAAACGCTACCAATATGCTGGCAAAGAGGCTTGCCCAAGAGCTACATCAGTATCAGAATCGAGAGGGCTTTGGATTCGGCGTGCCAACATTCTGTGGGGCAACTAAACAAAGGAATGGGTGGTATAAAACTTGGGAGCATTGTTATGATGATTTAATTGGGAATTTGCTGGAGGGTTTGGCCGAGCATGGTTATGATGATCTTGTCAAGATAGGCAAGGAAGTGCGGGGACAGTACGTGGAATTTCTGCCAGGAGAGTGGTAGTACCAGGCTGACCACACCGTTGAAAGAGTCATCCCCAAATTGCTTGGTAATATAAGTCAAAGACTGTCGAAGAATAATCTAACTCTAACCCAGGCCATCTTAAAGTACAGCCTGTTCTGCTGCACGGTGACCTTTGGGTTCGATTCCAACATATCAGGTTTCTGTCTGTTCGATGACACTCGTATTAGAGCGGTAATGTGGGCATCGATTTATCGACAGGCGAGCCCGTGATATTTGACCCGTCCTCGTACTATGGGCACAATGAGGCAGAGTGAGCCAATTTTTCCCTCATGGGGACATACACCGACTGTGACAAGTCTCGCCATTGCTCGTATTTTTGGAGGTTTTCCTCAGTCATTCTTTGAAACCTATCACAAATATCTGCCGAAGACTGAGCCAGTCTCCCAATATGACTTGAGGGGAGAGCTCTACCAACTCTACCACTTCCTGAATCATACTCTTTTGTTTGGTGTAAGTCGTCTGATGATATGTCCGTACTGTAAGCTTAGCTTATTCATAGGACGGATATTCAGGGAGCGCGTATAGAATAATGAAGAAATTGCTTTCAGAACTAACAGAGAGTGGCAGTGTTTGAGCATGCATTATGCGCTTTTTTCTTAACAATGACAAATATACCGTGTTAACTCATCAGTGACGACGACCGCTTCTAAAGACCATCCAAGCCCTCTGCTCGCTCCGGTCACTCTAATCTTTTGAAGGTTTTGAATCCTTGAGCAGTTAGATAGTCCTGCAAGCACAGCACTTGTTCAATATACGATACTCACTATGGAAATGAGTCAGGGTAAGGCACACGCGCTAGTTGACCTTTTCTTGCTCAAATTTTCAAGATTTCAATGCCGCACAAGAAACGTATGATTATGAGGATCCAAATTATGGCATAGATGGAGACGATGGATATGAAGAGATCACGCAGGAAGACTGCTGGACCGTCATTTCAAGTTTCTTTGACCAGAAGGGTCTTGTGCGACAACAGCTCGATTCCTTTGATGAGTTCGTCCAAAATACCATGCAAGAGCTTGTGGATGAGAATTCGGATCTCATACTGGACCAAGCAGACCAGCACACAGGGCACGAGACAGACATGACTCGTCGCTATGAGATCAAGTTCGGTCAAATCTACCTTTCTCGGCCAACAACCACTGAAGGGGATGGTGCCGTTGCTTCTATATTTCCCCAAGAGGCTCGGCTTCGTAACTTGACTTATTCTGCGCCGTTGTACATCGAGATGCGGAAGCGTGTTCTGGTGGGACGTGAGGATCCCGACACTCCTGGCGAGGTAGTCTGGGAGGCAGAGAGGGAAGACAACCCAGATGATATATCAAAAGCATGTCTTGGGAGGGTGGGTTTCCTGATGTGCTTGTGACATTTTCAAAGATGACATTGGGTGGTACAGGTGCCAATCATGCTGCGGTCAACTTTCTGTATTCTTCGTGGACTACGAGACCAGGACCTCTACGATCTCAATGAATGCCCTTACGACTCCGGAGGATACTTTATCATCAATGGTTCCGAGAAAGTGTTGATCGCACAAGAGCGCATGGCCACCAATCACGTCTATGTTTTCGCCAAAGCGCAGCCCTCGCCCATCAATTTCCTTGCTGAGATTCGCAGTGCAGTAGAGAAGGGGGGAAAGACCATTAGTCAATTTCAAGTGAAGATGTTCCACAGAAATCAAGAACGTTCGGTATGTACGTAGCCTCCGACTCTGAGAAGACTTGATGATTTTGTGATGTAGCTGGGGAATGTAATGAAGGCCACAATACCTTATATCAAAGTCGACATTCCCATCTGGGTCGTTTTTCGTGGCCTCGGAGTCATCTCGGACCGGGACATCTTGGAGCACATTTGTTATGACTTGCAGGACACACAGATGTTGGAGATGCTTAAGCCTTGCATAGACGATGGTTTCGTCATCCAGGATCGAGAAGTTGCCTTAGATTTTATCGGTAATCGTGGTACAACCACTGGCCTGTCTCGTGAGCGTCGCATCCGTTACGCGCAAGAAATCTTGCAGAAGGAAATGCTGCCTCATGTCTCCATGGCGGAAGGTTCGGAGTCAAAGAAGGCCTATTTCTTCGGTTATATGATTCATCGTTTGCTCTTGGCGGCCATGGAACGACGAGAGCTCGATGACCGTGACCATTTTGGTAAAAAGCGCCTTGATCTGGCAGGCCCTCTCCTTGCCAATCTATTCCGCATGTTATTCCGAAAGTTGACCAAGGATGTATACCGATATCTTCAAAAAGTAACTCTCGGTTTTACTTTAGTGTTCAATCAGAGCTCACGCATCATTTCAGTGTGTGGAAACTCATAAGGAATTTAATCTCTCTCTAGCTGTCAAACACCAGACCATCAGCAATGGTCTCAAATATTCTTTGGCCACCGGAAACTGGGGTGACCAGAAGAAATCCATGTCGTCGAAGGCGGGTGTCTCTCAGGTGCTGAACCGTTACACGTATGCATCAACACTTTCTCATTTGCGCCGTTGTAATACTCCTCTCGGACGAGAAGGCAAAATTGCCAAGCCACGTCAACTCCATAATACCCATTGGGGTATGGTGTGTCCTGCTGAGACACCTGAAGGTCAAGCTTGTGGTCTTGTCAAGAATTTGGCACTCATGGCCTGCATATCTGTCGGCTCATACTCTGCTCCTGTCATTGAGTTCTTGGAAGAGTGGGGTCTTGAATCCCTCGAAGAAAACGCACACTCTACATCACCATGTACGAAAGTATTTGTCAATGGTGTTTGGATGGGTGTTCATCATGACCCGGCTAACCTCGTCAAAACCATAAAGAAGCTGAGGAGAAAGGACGATATTAGTCCAGAAGTTTCGGTTGTCCGTGACATTCGAGAGAAGGAACTCAGGATTTACACTGATGCTGGCCGTGTTTGTCGGCCACTGTTCATTGCAGAGAACCAACAGCTACTTCTGCAGAAGAAAAATATCCGTTGGCTTAATGACGGCTATGATGATGAAGGAAATGAATACAAATGGGAGCAGTTGGTCAAGGGTGGTGTGATTGAGTTATTGGATGCCGAAGAAGAAGAAACTGTCATGATTTCCATGACTCCTGAAGACCTGGAGAACTCACGACTCCAGGCTGCTGGTATTGATCCCCATGCAAATGATGGAGACTTCGATCCTGCTGCACGGTTAAAAGCCGGAACTCATGCACATACTTGGACACACTGTGAGATTCATCCTAGTATGATTCTCGGCATTTGTGCGAGTATCATCCCCTTCCCCGACCACAATCAAGTAGGTTCGGAATCGTTTTAAGCTTCATCCGTTGCTTATTGTTTTCAACAGTCCCCCCGTAATACATACCAATCTGCTATGGGTAAACAGGCCATGGGCATTTACCTTACCAATTTCTTAATTCGTATGGACACGATGGCCAACATTCTTTATTACCCTCAAAAGCCTCTTGCCACTACTCGTTCTATGGAGTATCTTAAGTTCCGTGAACTACCTGCTGGTCAAAATGCAATTGTCGCTATTTTGTGCTATAGTGGCTACAACCAAGAAGATTCAGTCATCATGAACCAAAGCTCCATCGATCGAGGTCTTTTCCGAAGTATATACTACCGTAGCTATATGGATATGGAAAAAAAGAGTGGTATACAGCAGCTAGAGGATTTTGAAAAGCCGACGAGAGAGACTACACTTCGGATGAAGCACGGCACTTACGACAAGCTGGAGGATGACGGCTTTATTGCTCCAGGCACTGGTGTTCGCGGGGATGATATAATCATCGGGAAAACGGCTCCCATACCTCCTGACAGTGAAGAGCTTGGTCAGCGAACGCGCACACATACAAGGCGTGACGTTTCGACCCCTCTCAAGAGCACAGAAATTGGCATGGTTGACCAAGTCCTGATCACTACTAATTCAGAAGGTACCAAGTTTGTCAAAGTCCGTGTTCGATCCACACGCATACCCCAAATTGGCGACAAGTTTGCATCTCGACATGGCCAGAAGGGTACCATTGGTATCACATATCGCCAAGAAGATATGCCCTTCACTGCCGAAGGCATTGTGCCTGACCTTATCATCAATCCTCATGCCATTCCATCCCGTATGACTATCGGCCACTTGGTTGAGTGTCTACTATCCAAAGTGGCTACACTCATAGGAAACGAAGGTGACGCTACCCCTTTCACGGATCTTACTGTCGAATCTGTATCGACCTTCCTCCGAAGAAAAGGCTATCAGTCTCGTGGCCTCGAAGTCATGTATCATGGCCACACAGGCCGTAAGCTTCAAGCACAGATTTATCTCGGGCCGACGTACTATCAACGTCTCAAACATATGGTGGATGACAAGATTCACTCGCGTGCGAGAGGTCCTGTGCAGATCCTTACGAGACAACCTGTGGAGGGTCGTAGTCGTGACGGTGGTCTACGTTTTGGAGAAATGGAGCGCGATTGTATGATTTCACATGGTATCGCTGGTTTCTTGAAGGAGCGTCTTTTCGAAGCCAGTGATGCCTATCGCCTACATGTTTGTGACATGTAAGTGGCCTTTTGCTCCGACCTGATCACCTTTCACCTCCACGTCTAGTTGTGGTCTGACTGCTATTGCCAACCTCAAAAAACAAAACTTTGAGGTTTGTACTCAGCACTATCGAAAGTATATGTTATTAACGATCAAATCCTCAGTGTCGTGCGTGTAAAAATAAGACAGCCTGTTCACAACTCTACATCCCTTATGCTGCTAAGTTACTCTTCCAGGTGCGAGTCGTGCCACCCACGTTGATCCTCTGTTGACCAAACATATTGCACTAGGAATTGCAAAGTATGAACATTGCCGCTCGGCTATATACTGTGTCTTCTGGACGTATTCGAGATTGATATCTGCCACCTATTTATTAGGTTAGAGTCTGTACTTATTAATACATGCCACCATGAAAATGGATTAAAAGACAGCGACTGCCCGTCTATATACAATTGGGGCTTAAGGATCGAGAATGATATATCAGTCATCTTTATCCTGACTCATGAGGCCTCGACGTTCCCCAGAACGATTACCATGTACATTTTCACCTGAAAGCCGTTCAGTCCGATGCTTTCTGGAGGGTTCCTCCTCTTCATCGTCTTCATCGCCAATTTCGAAGACGACCTGATCTTCTGTGAGTGAAGGAAGACGGCCAGGACGACCACCGACAAGTGTAGCATCATCATCATCGTCCCTCAATCTCTGTCGATGTGTTAGAGACTCAAGATCGTAATCTTCAGCATCATTTTCATCCTGAGCAATTTCATCAGACATGGCAAGACGTCTGTTGTTTGCCGATGGACGCCATAGATAGGCAATACCACCAAAGGCTACTAGATAGAGAAGAGCCAGCCAGCCATCAAGAAGCCACCAGCGGACTCTCCACTGTTTAGCTTCAAAATCTAGAGGAAATATGAGTATCCGATCACAGCACTGGAAAAAGCTAGGCTCACCTTCGGCCAAACGGCCAGAGAATGCGAGAGAAGAGACAACGAAGAAGATAAAGATGGTGAAAACGACAAACGTGAGGATATAATGTAGGCGTTGGAACATCCTGAGCTTGTATCGTTGCTTGCGCTCACGGAGGTATTTAATTGTCGCTAGTTACATTGTTCATTGTTCAGTGGCACACATAATATATAAATACATACCATTTAAAGAGTACATGATCCAAAGGAGGAAACCGCTGAGAGTAAATGCCAAAGGCACGACGAACACAAGAAGGACTACAGCCGAAGTTGACTCAAGGGAAAGCTCAACAATCCCAATGGAGTACAAGACTGACGAGACATAAGTATTAGATCCCGTCCTTACTTGACGTTCACTCACTGCCGCAGAGAAAATGGGTACCAGCCAAAATTTGACACTTGAGCATTGTTCGGCCTAAGGATTCTTTGACCACACTCAAACCCATGGCAACAACGAGTAGCATAAAGAATGACATGGAGGCCTTGCCAGCATCAAGGATAGAGACTACAAGGATCAATCAAATGAGAGAACGGTAGAATCTATCCACTGACCAACAATAAGGAAGATAGTTGAAGAAGTGGCCTTTCCATGTGCGTTCAAATAACGATAGTAAGCTGGCTGTATGATTAGATATACAAAAACCATAGCTTAAGGGTCACTTACTCCAGTTAGCCAGCATCTCAATGACAAGAAGTCCCATGAGACCAGAGAGATAGCTCTAGGTAATGATCATATACTAGTCAATTGAAGAAAAGTGAGTGAGACACACCTGTAAAGGCAAAAGGTCCTGAGAGTTCTTCCAGCAAAGATAGCCCCACACCAATCCAACGAAGGCATAAATTGCTGACATAGCAAAGTAAAACTGGAAATGCGCGGTCACCACTTTATATTGCTCTGAGATCCTTCAAAACGCATACGTTGACTTTGGGATAGTCTATAGCCTCCAGCTGACCCTCAAAAATATTTTTGAAATAGATATTACCTAGATATTGTGGATGAAACGGGACATCTGTCGGCGCGCGGGACATTGTAGACCTGGAGGAGATAGGCAATATAGCTGGAGTGCTTGAGTATGTATTATTATAGCAAACAATTGAAATACACACCGATGCAGTAATATCCAGTCTTTGTCACGTGGTAATGTATAGCTTTACTATATGCCAGAATGTCATCTGGACTCGGATTGGAGTTTTCTCGAGGAGTGAAGCGTTGCTGGACTGGTCCAGAAGATTTTGTGGACAGAGAAGAGGCTGGTGCACTAACAGAGGAGAGAAGAACACGTGCAGACCAGAAACTAGTATCATTTATAGTCTTGCCCTGCGGGAGGTCTAGAATAAAATTGCCGAGATCCTCTTGTGTGCAATCACCCCGTACAAGGGCATCTGTGGTACACACGTATGTTTTCTGTGAAGTGATTTTAATGCAGGTAGATACGTGAGCAAACGTGGAAGCATACTGGCACTAGGTCATCCTCATCTGCTGAACCCTTCTTTCCCAGGTATGGCGCGTCCGCCCATTCGTAAATAACCATAGCCACCTGTCCCTGCGAGCCCTTGTCAAATGTAACTTGAATTTGTAGTTAGGATTGACCTGACGGAGGGCAAGACTTTCATACCATTGATGTAAGTGTTATCCCCGGCCCACATGCCACTACATGTCTGTCTGGAATAATCTATGGCATACTATAAAGAGACATGTCCACAAAAACTAAACTAGGATAGCCAACCTGAATCTGAAATTGGAACCTGGAAAGCGAATACAGGAAGAATTAAGGAGAGTAGAGAGATAAATAATGCTGGAAACATGGCTTTTGACTGTGGAGGCATAATGAGTGATGAAACGTTGTGTATTTGTTATTGTTGAAACTGTTGCCTATTGGCAGCTCGTTCACATTGCGTCTTTCACCATGCTGGGCGACGAGGACGTCTTCGACAGCGTAACCTGGGAGTCCCCTTCTTCTCCTGCATACGAAGACCATGTGGTAGTTTCTTCTGGCCCTGGATTTAGACAAAGTACTGTGGACTCTGGCGACCCTCACGAGCCAAAGTGGGAGGGCTATCTAGTCACTGCTGTGAAAGATCCAATCAAGGAACTCGCTGAGACTAAAGATGCCTATGTTTCGTACGCTATAACTGCGAGGGTAGGCTTCTTTCTGCCGTATCCTGGTTCTTGCTGAGCTTTGGTCAAGACAAACCTACCGATATTCTCTACCCCTAACCCGTCTTCACGGCGGCGATTTCAGGACTTTGTTTTCCTTCGGGACCACCTTGTCCGAGATTTTCCTGCGTGTGTTGTTCCCGCTCTCCCTGATAAGCATAGGCTAGGTATGGATTCTAATTATGTTCGCCAGGGCTTACTGTAACACTCTCCAGAGTATATCACAGGTGATAGATTCAGTCCCGAGTTCATGGAACGCCGAAGGCTCGAGTATGTAATTGTGTATCTTCTTAGCATCTTGCTCACTCGATACGCAGTCTCCACCGCTTCCTGCAAAGAATATCAAGACATCCGACGCTCCAGCGCAGCACACTCGTACGGGCATTCTTCGAGTCAACCGAATGGGTACCCCACCTTATTCTTTTGCATTTTACAAATTCAAACCTATTCATTAGCATGTATACATGCATCAGCACGTTGCCCATCCTCTGAATTCCGAACTATCTCCAAGCATCATTGATAATATCTCCGATACCCTCCTCAATGCTTTCACTCGTGTCAAGAAACCAGACGAACGTTTCTTAGACATGCGTGAAGGGGTTAACAAATTCGAGGATGGACTCAATCACACGGAGAGGTTGTATTCTCGAATCAGGAACAGAACGAGCGGTAAGTCTACCCCAATAGTCATTTTCTTCTTTCAGGATCTGAGGCTAAATGAGATGGAAACCCTGAATCTGGTGAAGACCTCACAGCAGATTATCACGACCTAGCTGTGGCTGTTCAGGGATTAGGATTCTTGGAATCGGGCATAACAGATCCTTTGAACCACTTCTCCAACACCCTCCTTGAATTCTCAGCTCTGTTGCGTCATACTGTGCGTTCTCCTACTCGTCGTTGTCTATTTGATTTAAAATCTTAACAGACCCACACAACTACCGATCCCTTGCTCAGTCATTTCCATTCGCTGCTGACTTACTCTCATGCTAATCGCGCGGTACTCAAGCTACGTGACCAGAAACAACTTGATTTCGAGGAGCTCTCGGATTACCTGTCCGGAGTAACGACCGAGCGCGATCGTCTTGCTGCAGTAATCAGCGGACACGCTGGCAGTACAGGACTCGGTTTTGGCGCTTATATTAAAGATCGTATGGATTCCCTGCGCGGTGCTGACGACGATAGGAGTCGGGTTGAGAAAATGCGTAAACTAGATGCTAAGATTAAAGAGGTGGATCTATATAGAACTTTCGGTAGTTTCTCTACTCACCCCGACATAGCTACAAGATGCAGTCACGACAGCACACGAGACCTCAGATGCTTTCAGCGATGAAACACTTCGGGAGCAAATCATCTTCCAACGCGCAAAAGAATCTGAGATGAAGGAGATGCTGGGGAACTTTGCTGATGGTCAGATCGAGTTCTATAAGGCTGTAAGTTGCTACTTGAGTCTTATCAAAGTACACGCCCTCAACTTATCTATCAGGCTATGGAAGAGTGGGATCGCATCATACCTGTAATACAACGGATTCGTGTGGACATTTAGTTTAATAGTGGACATATAGTTGAATGCAACTTTGCTTCTTATTACCATGTACTTTAGCTTAGTGACCCTTAATGACCCCGAATTGTTATGACTCTGTCACGACCCTATGGACCAAACAAATCCTTCATGCGTTTTATTTTCTCTCCAGACTCTTGAACAGCCACAGAGAGCTGAAGAAGTAATATTAGTAGAACAAATCAATGATACAGGGTAGACGAACATTTATGATCCCTGTGTTGACCGCTCGAATCATGTGCATTTCAGCATCATCAGAGGTTCCTGGAGTTGTGTGTTGCGATTCTGCTGGAATCCAAGGCGGTGGGTCCTGGATACAATACAAGATTTGGAATTTGCATTGATAAATGGAACAAACCTTGGTATGCGAGACAGTCGGTACTGTGCCATTTTTGAGTTCAATTATGACGGCAAATGAGATGTCGTCTGGCATTGAGGCCCATGAATAAAAGCGCAGTCGCACAGGATGACGGATTTAATGACACACTCACCTCCAAGTTCAAGCTGACCAAGTACAGACTCAATCATATTGATCTTGATGAGGAACGAGCGGAAATATTGGACAAGACCGCCGGGAGTCATAGCATGTTCGACGCTGTACTACTATCAGCTGTAGTAAAAATATGAAAGACAAGCGAGGATGACCTTGTATCCTTGTTGAAGGACTCCACTTGAATCATGTGTTCCACAGAGAAGATGAACCGTTCCAGAGCTACATTTTTCTCGTCTTGGATGACTACTATTATCCGCTGTACATTTCCCTATGTGTATATATGAATTTTTAGACTCGTAACTTGGATAAATGCATAAATTTTTAATCGACTGACTAGTTCGAGTTCATCACGGACAGCTTTGACTGCTCCAGAAATATATTCATTGAGAGTGGGATGTCGAGATTGATATACTGGTGTTTCATACTTCTTACGGCGAACAAAGAGGTCCGCTGGATAAACTTGACGGACGTAAAGGATTGTATGGATAGCAACCTCAACTGTAGCATAGGGACGCGTTATTACCTATGAGCTGAAGCCGTTGCAAATTAGCGGATAGAAGTGTTTGGAACTCACTGAATTCTGCGATACCACGAACTACCTCTACTCCTTGTCATAAGAATGCTAGAATAAGTAAATTGACCGTGGAGCACGTACCGTTGAAAGTGAGAGTTCTGGTTTCACTCATTCGGTTCTTGACGCCAACGACCCTGAACGGTTCCTTGCATCAGTTCCTCGCATCACTGGATCAATTTGTCCCACGGACCACAAGGACACACACACACTTTAAAACATATCGAATATGGATATATTTAATACGTGAGTGTGTCCTCGTGGACAAGACTATAGTAATTTGGCACCATAAACCGTCCTAATCCAGACGCATAGTTCATAAATTTTGGATGGCTTCCCCCTAAGAAACCTCTCGAGTCTTGTGGCTTAGAAAAAAAACCTCCATGCCTTCCTATTGGGAGGTAGATCATTCAGATATAGACGGCAATTTATCGCACATACTGGAACTTGACTTGACCAAAATTATGAAGGCCTCGAGGCCAACGAGACATTGTTTAGGAAAATCAACTATTGAATCTAGTTCACAAAGTTCTTTGCCACCCTAGAAGGTTCTGTGGGAGCGAGGTGCATCAAATCTGCGAGTGACGTGGTCCAACAGTGAGATACGACTATCACAAAATTAGAAGACGATACTTGTTTGAGGACAAGTGCCCAATATACAATTGGTCCAGGTCCAGGACCTTCTCAAAAAGCGAGATGATCAAACCATAGTAAATGAAATGGAGGCATACACTATATACACAAAATATCTATGTTCCCTCAGTCTGCTATCCGCTGGAGAGACACTGTATCAGGCAGTAGTGTACCGCATCATCGTTCTGGTGACGGATAGAATTCTGAAGGATTTTTCTCTGGTGCTGCAGTGAACAATTTAAGCACTTTTCGAGAAGGGAATTGACAGTGCATACACGTTGCAAAGGAAAAGACTGAGGTCAGGGTCCTCAATGGTAAAGTAGGAACAAGACAGTAATGCAGAGACAGCACAACTGTCTGGCAGGATGTTTCTGTAGGTATGGTGTATTTTTCTACATGATGTGAGGATTGAATTACTCTTGGTGTCTACTAGTTCTTCATCCTATCAGTTTCTGAGGCACGAAAAACTGGCATTCTACCAGGGAAAAACAGCCAGAAAATGACTATCTGAAGAAGGAACAATAAAACGACCCATCAAAATCGAAATATGAAGTCATGTTAAGATGATGAGACAATCAAAATAAAGGAACTTCTATCATATCCCCAAACGGCATGATGTATGCCTTATTAGATTCCTATAGGATTCTGGAACTTTTGACGATGAATTAGTTCAGGGGCATTTAGAGCAACAAAATGTCACTCTTACAGGACATGATGCCATATCATGCGTGATGAGACAGACCCTCAGATAATCCTGCATCTAGATGCTGCAACAAGCAAACTAGCATTAGGACGCGGTCCAAGCCATAAGGACATAGCGCAATAGTATTTAACTACGAGATTAAGACTGTGAAGGTGGTGTGAATGTATTTCCAGCGGAGGTAGAACGCCAATGCAGGATATATTTTCTTTTGCCAAATTCGGTACATGATTTGCTCCAGGCGGAAAGTTCCGAAATGAACTACATAGATCTAGAAAACGCAATTCGGTTTACCTTCCTGTCTCAGGTATTGACATGGGAGAGGTCTCGTGTATCGAGATAGTGAGTAGGTATACTCATCCGCAGTGGTTCACTTGAAAAGGGTCTGATGGAACTCGGGATGTACATTAAACTTTGAGGCAAAGAGACAACTATTGTGATCTAATTCAAACCTTGATCAAGGAGCGCTCGAAACAAATAAATACTCTAGAAGCTATGAAATAATTGCCCTACAAAGGTGCCCGCGAGTCGGTTCTCAAACGGCAGTATCTAGTGATTACCAAGAAAGATTTTGGGATCTATAAGTTCGGACAGTACCTATGTCCATGTCCTCAGCACGGAAGCAAAGAGATAAAGACCAAACGCACCAGTCATATTTGATCATCTCATCTGCGTCTGTGATTGCACTCGAAATAAACGATCTTGCCTCGACCCACACCCAAACTTTGAGCAATACGCTCAAGTGGCCTCTTGGCATATCTTCCTTCATTCCCATACTCTCTTGACTCGCCATCAGTCCACCGAGCTGCCTTAATATCGGTAATGTGCGAGAGAATATATCCAGATTCGGATTTAACTGCCTTCCAACCCCTTCCAAAATCAAAAAAGAGACAATAACGTTGGTGAAATCTCCTTCGAGTTTGACATGATGTTTTCTAACATTTTTCAAGACTCGTGATAAGAGATCGGAACTTGTGATTTGTCCCAAGGAGAAAGTTTTGCGTTTGACATCGAGTATGATATGTTCCATTTTGAGAGCGAAGATATCGGGATCCAGTGCTAGTTCAGGTGAACGTGAACGTTCGATCATAAGTTGACCGACATGGAACCCGTCGAATTCAACGGTGGAATGGAAGAGATCGAGGAGATTGCGTTGGTTGGTTGCACTGAGCACTGTTACGAGTCCAGCATCAAGGAAAATAATTTCTGGGATGTAGCCAGCGCGATGAAGACGCTCGAGCTCAGCATGCCACTGGGCAGGTTTATTCCTGAGTTGAAGGAGGGTGGAGACGATTTTGTCAGAGTCGGAATTGGCTAGAGGGTCGAGGATTGAAGATGAGATGTTGTCTGAGCCAGTAAACTGTTCGTGGAAGAAGCGGTTACGGATATTCTCTAGGAGCCTCAGAGGTTTGGTAAATTTGACCATGATATTGCCTGGATGCAGATCAGTGTGAATAAAATTGTCAAGGATTAACATGTTCTGGATACTATGTTAGGACAGTCTCCGTGAAGACGCGAAAAAAGCGTGCCAAAAATGCATCCAAGCCAATGCAAGCCAGCTGCTCGCCATATGGGCCACAGCCATTCATCAGGAGTGACTCCATAGGCAGTGCATTTTGGAACTCTTCGATAAGAACGTCTTTTGTCGACCAGATTCTGAGGGGTCGGGGGAATGTCACAGGAATCTTCTTCTGGGCAAAATTGTTTTCAAAGACAAGCAAGTTGTCGGCCTCGTTGCGAAGATCTAACTGTTGATTCATCATGACTCCGAATACTTCAACTTCTTGAGTAAGTGAAAGCCATTTCATTCCTGGAAGCAACGACATGATGCGGGCGAAACAGTGCATGATAGACAAATCGCGGGAGATGATCTCGGAAACATGGGGGTGAAGAACCTTGATAGCGACTGCAGCGGTCGGAACGGAGGGAGGGGGATCCTTGCGGATGACGGGAGCGACTGAAGGTTTCCGACGGGGTCCCAGATAGGAAGGAGGAACGAGATCGTGTTTGAGGGTTGCACGGTAGACCTGCATCGGTGTGAAGCATTAGGTTGTAGGGGATAGACATCAAAAGTACGAGCCTGTGCAACCGCCCCTGTTCCAATGGGAACCTGGTCAAAGTCTTCAAAGACGTCTTCAAATGGCCGTTGGAATACCTGCTCGACGACCTGTCTTGTATAGCAGAGAGAATGGGATTTTCCACAAGAATGTAAGGAGGCGAGCCTCTCGCACAGAAGAGCAGGAAACAGATCCTTCCTGGATGCAGCCCATTGAGCCAGCTGGGGAGGGGGGCTATCGGCATGTGGAAATGAGGCTGACATGGGAACTGACCTTGATAAATGTTGGGCCTGCTGCCTCCATTTGGCGAACGAGAAGGCGGTACCACCAGACGGCAGCCCATCTGTCGCCTTGGACGATGAGAAGGAGGGGACTGGTGAGGAAGACAGGGACAAAAAGAGTGAGAAGGTAGAATAAACGCTTTGCAGTCAAGATGGGTTCCCAGACATGGTCTCTTAGAGTCTGTGTAGCTCTGGAGAGGATGGAAATGGCTGGGGGGGAGAATACAGGGACTCGAGGAGGAGGTAGTGGTGGTGGATAGGAAGGAGCGACGATGGACGATTGGGGCTGATGTAAAAGCAAGAGACCAACGCCACCTGCGAGAGGAACCAGCCACAGACGCCGCTGAACCGTGTAAATAAATAGCTGGCGGCGGATCCCCCAGCGGTAGAACATGACGGGGCCCACAGGAGGAGACCAAGGCGCAGGTCGCCACACGGCCCGCATGTCCCGTGTCCGGGCCGGTGAAGCCCAGCCTCCGACGCCGCTGCTCTTTCCCCTGCGTGGCCCATGGCTGGCCCGTATGCTTTTGTCTCTCTCGTGTCTTCTGACGCCTACCTCCCAGGTGCACTGGCCCAGGCTGCTGCCCTGCGTGATCTCCATCCTCTCCCTCCTGCTTTTCAGATTCTCTGTCTCGTCACCCCAGAAACCGTCCAGGTCACTACCATCAGGGCTCTTCGGTGTGCATTCGATTTGGTCATCGGCGTCGAGGTCATTGAGCAGCACAACAACAAGAATCTGGATCTCCTCGGTCAGTTAGGACTCGTGTCATCTCAGGGTACCCCACTCACTCCTTCCTCCAGGTCGGCCTGACCTCACCACGGTCCTTACCAAATTGCATGTTTTTCGTCTCACCCAATATTCCAAGATCATCTTTCTCGACGCGGACGTACTTCCCATCCGCCCACTCTCCCATTTATTCCATATTCCCCATCATTTCGCTGCCGTCCCCGACGTCGGTTGGCCCGATATTTTCAACTACGGTGTTATGGTTCTCTCCCCAGGACAAGATAAATTTGACCAACTCTATGACCTCCTCAAGTTAAAAGGATCTTGGGACGGAGGTGATCAGGGTCTCCTCAACGAATGGCGCGCTGGAGACTGGCATAGGCTCAGTTTCACTTACAATACAACCCCAACTGCTGTCTACACGTCGGTTCTTTCCATCCAGTTTCCACCTCAATGCTAATGTCTTTCAGTTACGCCCCAGCTTATCAGCGTTACGGCTCTCAGATAAACGCCATTCACTTCATTGGACCGAACAAGCCTTGGAATGCCATCCCTTTTCGCAGTCCCAAGTCTCTTGCTGAAGATCGTGTTACCTCCAGTGGAAGTAACTCTGGAACTGCTTACGATTACGAGTCACTGGTTGACCGCTGGTTTGACGTATACGACAAACACTACCGTTCTCAGCCACCTGTGACCTCTTCGTTTCAGCTCAAGCACTATCCTTCGGTTTGGGACTCGCTTCATTCTGCCAATCCTTCAGACTTGTTTTCCTTAGGCAGTCATTTTACCTTGGACGATCTTCGCAAGATGGCCATCGAAGGAATGTCTGGCGCAGGCTTCGACAATCCATCGTCCACGGGTCAAGCAGGAGAAGGAGAGTATCGGAGCTTGCCCTTGGAGGGGCGGTTTGATCTTATGAGACCAAGAAAGCCGCCATCCATTGAAAGCGATGACGATTCATTGTCAATGTCTAGGCCTTCACTCTCCCCAGATGTTAAAATGGAGATGGATTATTCAATTTCAGAAATAGATCTTCCCATGACACCTGTGCCTAGATATTTGGGTCTACCAGAGGACCCCGATCCGGTTATCTGGCACACGCTGCCAATGTCCGGACCTCCAAAGAAATCTGGGAGGCCGTTCTCCACAACGCCCACGGCTATCTCTAATTATTATGCCTCCTCTGCTGGGCCAACTAGTGACTCAGAGGGTTGGGATAGTACTGTAGCAACTTCCTTTCCTTCCCATCTCTTCCAGCAGACATCTGTCAGTCAACCGCCTCCTCAAAGTGTTTCTCAAGAACAGCATTTTCACTCACTTGATCATGGGCAGAACCACAGTCATCACAATAACCATGGCTATCGCGAACGCCGTAGCTCTCAGCACAACCCCGCAACAAGAGACGCAGGGTACCATCATCAACCTCATATCCAGCCTTCGCACAGCTTGTCTGTTCACCAGGCTCCTGGCCGTGGATTGTCATGGAATCCAGCTGTCGAACCTCCCCCACGCATCTTTCCTCCACACTCTCGTATTCCTGCAGACACATCCTTTACCAACGTCTGGGACTTGCAACACCAGGAACATACTCGCAAAGGCATCGCCTCAGGCTCCTCTCAAGCGTCCTACACACCAATTCCAGAGCCGTCGTTCAAGCAAGGACATGATCGCAATGTGACTGGACGTACCTCTTCGGATCACAATAGGGTCAAGTCAATATTTCCTTGGGAGGATCAACCGCGACAGCCTCCGAGTCGTGTGTTTCTAGACCCAGACCCTCCATTCCCTTTACGGTTCGTCGGACAGACAAAGCCAACAACATCTGCTACAGCAACCGCAAAGCTACTAGACGAGAACGGGTCAGAGAAGGGTCCTGATCGTTGCTTGCCCCCACGAATGCCGACGACTCTAAGTTTTACTAATGCTTGGGACGGTGATCGCAGGATTCAGAATTATGCATCCAGGCTTGTTCGGTCATATGGACCCCATGCTAATTTTGACGATCGACAAGAAAATGCTTGGGGTGAGAAAGTGGAAGCCAATAGTCAGGATGGCGATGATGAAGATGAGGGAGATGAGGATGAGATTGTTGGAGATATTGACAGTGATGATGATACAAGACGTCGACCGCGGATGCGGACGATTTCCGTAGTCCAAGATACGAAGGAGGTTCAAAGATCAGCACGGAAGGCATACCGGTCTTTGGGTATTCAAACGGTTCCACGAGAGAAGCGTAGCCAAGGTGTTCAAATGTCCACATTAGTTGAGGGACCTTCCAATCAAGCTGCAAGCCGTAGATCGTCTATTTCCGGCAAGCGCTCTGTAGTCGTTGGTAGTGGACCAAGTGCTTTTCAGGGTCGGGATGCTGGCCGTAGTCCTGAGTACCTGTTTAAACATGGTACACCTTCCATTCCCAGTGCGATCTGGTCTCGGTCAGTTAGCAGTGGAGCGTATGGAAAGTCTTTTCTGTCTTCAGAACATGACTCTCGACCCCAGCGTGACCATATCGTGTCGTCACTGTCCCACTCTCCGCGACCTTCTGCTAAGTCTTCCCCTCCTCATGTATCTGAATCTCCCACGGTGCCAAGCCCTCCACGAGGTTCCACGCCAAGATTGATGAATGCTCCCGGGAAGATTGTCCCGCCGCATAAAAGACCTCGTTCCTGGATTCAGACGAGCAGAAATGGGCCTCACCCTGCTAAAACACCTTCAACATCTGAAGGTTATGTATTTAATGATATGGCTGTTGGTTCTCCGCCTTCACGGATTGGTCCTATGTCACCTCCGGAAGACCGTCCTAGTTCTACACTGTCTCCAGCAGTAAGGAAGGGAACTCGAGCTTGGGATCCTGCGAGAGGTGTTGAATTATTCAAACGGGGATCTGAAGAAGTGCTTGCTCGATTTCTCCAGATGGATTCTTGGGATGAGAATACTCGTCGAGAGTCCTGATGGTTCTGGTCATTTTTT
>Ga0157357_1000257_pt1 | contig 22213 bp, 30 predicted proteins | sample AttcapACBM1_FD_111485 | JGI IMG/M metagenome (GOLD analysis project Ga0157357, IMG submission 111485) | Fungus gardens microbial communities from leaf cutter ant in Botucatu, State of Sao Paulo, Brazil - Atta capiguara ACBM1 | ecosystem: Host-associated > Fungi > Mycelium > Unclassified ... | reverse complement strand
TATCTTTCTCTTTCTATCTTACCCAACTTCTCTCTAGATTCTTCAAATACTCATCTTCAAATTTTCCATTGCCCTACCCAAACAAGATCTTTGCCCTATACTTCCCTGGTAACTCACTCCTCTTAAACACTTCTGCTTTTGGATTTAATTCTCTTTTCTTCCTCTTTTCTTTTCTTATTTATACTCTTTTTATCTCTTCTTTTCTAATTTTCTTCTCAAATTCTTCTACTAAGTCTATTGTATTTTGTAAGTCCTCCAACCTCTCCCACATATTTTCTTCCACTGTATATCTTTTCCATCTAACAAAATACTTTGGTTTCCCTCTTATATCTCTCCTATTCAATATCTTCTCAACTTCATACTCCTTTTCTCTATCTATTTCTACTGGAGAAGGTGGGATCTTCTTCTGTCCCTCTATCTGCTTCTGATACATTGCTATCCTACTCACATTTACCACTGGGTGAATTTTCATTGACACCAGTAACTCTAGCTCCACTATATTTTTTGATATAATTTTCTTTATTTTATATGGCCCCACAAATTTCTCCATCAACTTCTTCATCTGCTACATCAAATTTTTTGTACTTAACAATATCTTATCTCTCACCTTATACTCCACTGCTTCTCTTCTATTCCTATCTGTATATTTTTTCATTTCCTTCTATGATTTTTTAATGCTGCTTTTGCTTCCTCATATATCTCCTGTTAGGGCAACTAAGGGTAGAAGCATGGAGATGGTGCTTCAGGCTCCAGGAAAACCTAAGAAAACAGAATGAGGTTTCCCAGAGACAACAGTTACCCTAAATACTCTACTAGTCCATAGTAATCAGACAGAATAGTGCTGACATAAGGCTAGAATGATTGCATTAGGTGGTCAGGAACACAGTAGAATAGAGGCATAAATGTGGGTTATAACCAGAGGTGATAGACAGAGGCTGTTGGAGTTGACAGTTTCCTTACATCCACATTTTTGGGATTGAACTCTAGAGTTTGTAGTTTTCTTATATCTCCTTCATTTTTTTCACAAATTTCCTTGCTTTTGCATGTTTTCCCTTTTTTCTTATTTTGAAACCCATTCTCAACTCTCATCTATGGTTAACCTTAAACAGTGATGACTTTGTTACTATATGTACCTTGTTGTTGAAGGCAAACTCTATAATTACCAACTATTCTGACCAATTACTTTGCCTATGATTAATGTACATTCTTAGATATTATTCCAGCTCTTGGTTTGTCCACTCCATCTGTCTATCTATATGTGGATGAAAAGCTATTGATGGCTTCTTTTTTATCACCAACATTTTGTTCAGCTCCTTCATCAATTCTGCTACAAACTGAGGTCCTCTATCCAAAATCACACTCTCTGGCAATCTATGTAACTTTCACATATTATTTATGAACAACCTTGCTAACCCTTCTGCCATTATTTTTTCTGTTGTCACTATAAAATGCAACATTTTTGAAAACCTATCACATACTACCAAAATTGAATCATGACCCCTAGATACCAGTAACTTCATTATAAAGTCTACTAACATATGTGGCCATAGTTTTTCTGGCACTGCATTTGGTCTTAGTTTTCCAGCTGGCATCTCTGTCTTATTCTTCACTCTCTAGTACTGATCACATTCCTTTATATATTGCTTTACCTCTTTTGTAACTTCTAGCCACCAATAATTACTAGTGACCAATTTCACTGTCTTCTACTGCCCTCCATGTCCTGCTATCAGCATATCATGATGTAGCTGAATAATCTCCAACCTCAAACTCTCATCCTTTGGAACATACACTTCCCCTTTCTTCAACACCAACTCATCTTCAATTTACCACTCCTCATTCCTTAATACTTTAACTTCTGCTTTCTTTATTACTTCTACCATTTTTACTACCTCATTATCTTTTGCTTCTGATTTCTTAATCTTTTCTATGATTTCTTCTTCAGCTCCTTTAATCAATAACTGCCTCTTCTCCATTACTCTAATTTCTAACCACTACTTTTTCAACATTACTTATTTTCATTATCTCTTTCTACTCCTTCTACCCAGTTTGCTTTCTTACTCAAACTATCTGTCTGTCCTATACTCTTACTAGCTACATGCTTCAAAGTGAAATCAAATCTTGACAAGTATAATATTTATCTAGCCTGCCTTTGATTTAACTTCTAAGCTTTTATGAAGTACTTCAAGTTTTTATGATCTGTCCAAATTTTGAACTGACCCTTGGCTCCTTCTAAGAAATGCCTCTATGCTTCTAGACATCTAATAATTGACAACATCTCTTTATTGTGAATTTTGTAATTCCTTTTGGCTTTATTCAATGACTTTGAAATATAAGCTGCTAGCCTCCACTTCTCATTTTCACACTTCATTAACAATACTTCTCCCATGGCAAAGTCCAATTTATCTGCCTCTACTCTTATCTCTTTATCTAAGTCTGGTATTACCACAACTTATTCTATTATAAATTTCTCCTTCAACTCCTTAAACACTTTCTGCTGTCTTTCTCTCCAATTCCACTTTATATCTTTCCTCATCATTTCATACTTCTCAGTACTGGCCAATCCACTACTTTCTAAATCTTCTCTTACTCCACCTTTACTCCATCTGGTCCTATTATAACTCCCAAAAATCCAACCTCTCTAACCTTCCACATATATTTTTCTAGTTTTGCAAACAAATCATTTTCTACCATTCTTCTCAATACTTCTTCCATAATATTATCATGCTTATTCTCTATCTCCATTTCTACCATTACATCATTAATAAATGCTACTACATCTCCTACCTCTATCATATTCCTAAGTATTATGACCTTGCTCAGATTGCACTTAGGCAAAGACTTGAGAGTAAGAGAAGTGATTTGTACAATTGGTAAAGTTTAAAGATACAAGTGTACTTTTACACTATATATAAGTCCATCATGAGGTAATAGTCTGTTGTACATGGTGCAGATGAGTCATAGAACATGAGGAAGAGATAAGGATGTAGCACCTACTACATGAGGCACTGACTAAGACTACTACAGTGTAGCCAATCATGTTGTCATTACCCTTGACCCTAAGCCATGCTGAATTCTTAATATATCAATTGTAACAATACCCCATTTTCAGTATTCATGTCCCCATGAATCAGATTAACACTTCAAGCTCTCCTCCTATGTATGTTGCTATTATTTTCTTGTTAGGACCAATGATAACTTGTCCTCTATTGTTGATGGCAATGAAGTATGGTTTGTGTGGAGGTCCTTCTTGATACATGGTTATGAGATAACCATTTCATGAAGTTTCCATGTTATGTTTTTTCTCAACCAGTGCTGTTGCTACTTCTCTCCAGAATTCTGAATCTTGTTTGCCTCTAAACTTGAGTGACTGGTAATATAGGGGTGGTTTAAATAACTGTGTCTGTGTCAGGGAACAAATGAATTTCATATACTTTGTCAGGTTCTCAACTTCATCTTGTATAAAACTTATTTCTGTTGTTAATGCAGATATGAACACCTCATATAACTTGATTAAAATTACTTCTTTGTCTTCCACTTTTCTATTCTCTTTCTTCTGTTCTCTGTCTTTGTATAACTCTTGTATTTCTTGAATATTATTGTCCATATATTGATTTCCTTGTTCTTTATAATTGTCTAATTTGTCAGCTAGCATGTGTTGAACTTGATATGTCCAATCCCCCATATTGCTTTGGACCAGATATCATAGGTCTTCTTATTCCTAGGATATTTGTTGCATTTGTGACTCAGTTGTTAATGCTTGCCTTTAGAATTGTCCCCTCCATTTCTATGATTATCATATTTGCTTCTTCTGCTATCTTCATCATATTCCATACTTGTTTCTGCACATCTATCATTGCCTCCAGACCTTTCAATATCTTATGGTATAATTTACTCCAGTCATCATGTTCTTCCTTGAATAGTTTAGCCTTGTCCATGTTGTTGAGCTTTCTAGTAATGTATGAATTAGGAAAGATTGGTGCGGTAATATAGTTGTTGGTAATTTGGTAAGATATTTTCTTTGAAGATCAAGTGATAATTGTTGTGAACTGTCGAACTGTGATTTTATCCCTCCTCTTTTATAGGTTTTGACTTGAAATTCTTGACCAATAGTCTTCAATCACCTTTTTTGCATGAGGCAACTCTGTTTCTGTGATCTATTGATTGTGTTCATCTCCATAGCCCTTCTAGTGTACCAGGTATTGTATTTCTCTTCCTTGTTTCCTATACTTTTGTACTTCTTCAACTTCATATTCCTCTTCTTTATTAATAATTGTAGATAGAGATGCCAGTTCCATGTGTTGTTCTTGATAATAGAGTTCTCTGCATCTTTTCAGCAGGTCTTCATTGAACACATTGTGTATTATCCATCCTTCTGGAAGTTTGAGCTGAAATGCTCTTTGACCAATCCCTTTTGTGATCCTAAAGAGTTTATATTTTTTTTGGTCCAGCTTCTTTGAGAGTCTATTTGAATGGATATTCTTGTTTTCTAACCACATGTTGTCTCCAACCTTGTTATATGCCAAGTCCACTCATTCAGAAAATATATCTCTGCAGTACATTCCTTGCCAACAATTAAAGCCCACCTTCCATGGTGGCTACCTTTCTTGCAACATGCCTTATGACAGTGCTGTAATCATCTGGGTATTCCATCTTCTATGGCAGAGATACTCCTATTCAACTTGATCTTCCATGACAGAGTTACTCCTATCAGTGTCTCAACACTGAAATCTCCACTCAGGGTAATAGGGACTATACCACTGAAACCCTAAGTATTTCTTATAGTAGGAACTCATATATAAGACTAGTAGTTACACTATAATTCGCTAGTCTGATAATCAATGAAGATAAACTCTTATTAAACTCAATCCCTAGTATTCAATAGTAATACACCAAATCAGCACTCACTCCCATCTCAAACTTCTTCTTGTCATCTGAAGTTGCAACCATGCAGCAAACAGGTAGTGCAACACATAAGCTGAAGCCAAGATCATTCAACAAGTTCATACATCTCCAAGTCCATCTTGTAGACTTTTACCCTGGTGTGAACTGCGCCTAACAAACCTTTAATTCTTGAGAGTTTCTCCATTTCCTGTCAAACTGCTTCTTCATTGTTTCTTGTGCTGCTTTCATAGCTTTTGTGGCTTTCTTCCAGCTTCTTTCTAATCTTATAAGGAATTCTTCTAGTTTTGGAAACTCCATCTGTACCATAAGGTTGCCTTTCCATGAGTGTCTTCCAAAATTGAGTTTGAATGATGTCTGTCCCATTGCAGCATGTATCTTGTCATTATATGAAAATTCCACAGCTGCCAGCCATTTTATCCAATTGTCCTGTTGATAGTTGATATAGTGTCATAAGAAAGTTCCCACTTCTTGGTTAATCCTCTCTGTTTGTCCATCTGTCTGAGGATGGTATGCTGTTGATAGTTGTCTTATAGTTCCTAGTGCCTTCATAAATTTCTCTATGAATTTTGATGAAAATTGCAGTCCTCTGTCACTTAAGATCTTCCTTAGTACTCTGTGTAGTTTCCATATCTTGTCCTGATATACTTTTACGATTTCTTCAGAAGAAATGTTTGTCATTGCCTAACCATCTTGGTGAATTTATCCACAATAACTACAATAGCATCTTTTCCATTTGACTTTGGTAGTGGACCAATAATATCAATGCTGATTTCCTGCCAAGGTCTTTGTGGTATTTCCAATGGATGTAATTCTCTCATTTTCTTTTGGTGTTGTACTTTGTTCTGTTGGCATTTGAAATATCCTTGAACATGTTTCTTGATATCTTTCTTGATTTCTGGCCACCAGTAGTTTTGTTTGATCAACTCCAACATTCTTGATTGTCTTGGATAGCCAACATCTATAAGATTATGGTTTTCTCATAGTATTTGTTCCTGAATTTTCTTGTTGTTGGGAATGTAGATTTGTCCATCTACATAGACTATTCTATTGTCTTCCCAAGCTTGTCCATCTTCTTTCTTTAGTTCTTGTATCACCTCTTGCTCTTTTGTCCCATTTCATTATATTTCCTTCAGTAACTCCATCTTCTCTATTACACTGTTTCTTCTTATCATGATAATTTCAGCCATTGTTTTTCTTTTCCATAGTTCTTCCTTAAGTATTTGAACATTTTTGTTGTCATCTTGAGTGTTCACCTAGTCTTTCCTTGACAGAATATCTGCTTTCATGTTTGTTTTTCCAGGAATATGTCATAATGTGAAATCATAGTCTTGTAGCTTTAGATACCATCTTGCTTGTCATCTATTTAAGGGTCTCTAAAGTACTTGAGATTTTCATAATTTGTCCAGATTTCAAATGGTTTCATCACATCCAATAGATATTGCCTCCATTTTGTTAAGGCTTCTACAATTGCCAGTAGTTCCTTGTTGTAGATTTTATAATTCCTTTCTGCTAGTTGCATTGTTCTGAATAGAAAGGCTATTGGTTTCCATTTTCCTTCCTGTTCTTGAGACAATACTCCTCCAATGGCATGTCCTGAAGCATCTGTTTCTACCCTGAGTTTATCTTCTCTCTTCAGAAGGGAAAGTACCAGTTGACTTGTTATCTTTTTCTTTAGTTCTTCAAATGCCTATTGGTGTTCTTCTGTCCATATCCATTCCTTCTTTCCTTTTAACTCATTTAATGGTTTTGCTGTATGACTGAAGTTTTGAATAAACATCCTATAGAAATTTGCAAATCCTAGAAAGCTTTCTACTTCTTTGATTTTTGTTAGCATCTTCCATTCCTTGACCACTTTTATCTTGTCTTGTTCCATTTGTACTTGTCCCTTTCCAACTACTACCCCAAGTATTGGGATTTCTTCCATGTTAAAGTTGCATTTGAATCATTTAAAATAGAGGTTGTGTTTCTCTGTGGTTTTCAAAAATTGGATTGTTTGTTCTTCCAATTACTTCATGGTCTTGGCTAGTATGACAAAATTGTCCATATAGTTTGCTAGTACTCCTTCATGGAGTAACTTCCAGAAAATACTATTCATCATCCTTTGAAATGTTCCTGGTGAATTGCATAGTCTGAAGTACATGACCTATAGTTTGAATAGTCCTTTGTTGGTTAGAAAAGCTGCTTTCCATTTGTTGCCCTCTTTGATTCAAACATCATTGTATCCCCAGATAAGATTGAGTTTATTGAAGTATTTAGCTTCTTTCAATTTATCAATTACTTCTCCAATTAGGGGGAGTGGCATTTTATCTTTGATGGTGACTTGGTTTAATTTCCTGTAGTTCTGAACCAACTGTAATAAACTGTCCTTCTTTAGAATGTAAAAACATAGTGCTACATATCTTGACTTTGATTCCATTATTAATCCAGCTTTTAGTTGTTCATCTAGCCACTGGTTGAGAGCTTCTTCTTCCTTCAGTGTTATCACATAGGCTTTTGCATTTAACTTTTTGGGTGCCTCTTCCATAAGGTTTTTTTGTGATCCCATTCTCATTGTTCTGGTAATTTTTCAAACTTCTTTTTATTGAATAGATGGGTGAATAGGCAAATATATCCTGGTAAGTCCTCTAGATTTGTTGCATCAGGTTCTTTTCCGCTTTTGCCATTGTCCTGTTCCTTGTTTTCTGTGGCTTGTGTCCTTTTGATCCTAAATTTGATGTCTTGATGCTTTATCTTGCAGCTTTCTGGACACCTTGTAAACTATATTGTTCCATTTTTCCAATTGACTTCTGGGTTATACTTAATCAACCAATCATGTCCCAAAAACATGTCCATTCCATTTAAATCTATTATTGCAGCTTCCAACTGCTCTCTGTGTCCATTAATTTCTATTTCCAGAGGTACTATCTTGATTATCTCTCTGTTTTTCATCCTATCAGTATTGAAGACTTCAAATGAGAAGTTTATCAGCTTTGTTTGAATTCTCTTGTCCTTCACCAACTATTTATTGATTTCCATATGTGTACATCCTGAATTGACTAATGCCTTGACTTTCAGATTCTTCCTATTCTTCATCTTAACATTTGCTTGTACATTTAATTCTCTTTTAGCATTACTCCATTGATTTGGAATAATATATTTTTTTGGAGAATTTACATTGATCTCTCATACCATGTCTACTTGAGATCTTCTCCAAAACTCTGCTTCTTGTTATTCCTTTCATTGTCTTCTTTATTTGATTTTTCTTGAATCTTTTGTTTCTTTATTGATTGTTTCCCTTTATAGTTCTTTGTGATGTGTCCTTCTTTGTCACACTTGAAATACTTTCTGGTTTCTTTCTCCTTCTTCTTGTTCCAATATTCCTTGGCCATATGGCCATACTTGTTGCAGTTGAAGCACTTTAGCTTCCTGTATTTGAAATTATTATTGGATTTGCTAATGTCCATCAGTTGTTCTCTTCCACTGTATATTATTCTGGTTTCTGTCTTGTAATCATTTCATTCTTCTGTGAACTCATACCCTTAGCCTACTGAAGTAACTGCTACCTTCCACTTTTTAAGTGTCTCTAATACCACTATGGGCAGATATCTCAATATTGTTTTAATGATATCAAGTCATACATTCTTCTTCAATAAAAAGATGGTGTATAGCTCATCTATATCTGTCTTTATAGCTAAGGCTTTGAACTCTATCATGAAGTCTACTATATTCTGTTTTCCTTGTTTAAAGGACTCAATCTTCCATTCAGCATCTGTTACCTTTGTCTTATTGCTGAAAGTTGTCTTAATCTTCTTGACAAATTCTTCCCAATCTTGGGTTTCTAGTTCTTCATCTAGTTCATTTAGCTTTCTCCAGATGTAAATACCTACTACTCCTCCTCTGAGGCAAGCTAGGATTACTATAATCTTATTGTTAGTCTCTAAGACTCTGTTGCTTTTGAAGAATAATTGTATTCCTCTCCATCAGTCTTCAAATGTTGTTCTATTCTCATTGAACCACTCTGGATCTGGAATCATACTCTTTGGCATTATAGCCTGTATATTGTTGTTTGTCATTACTGGTGCTAGTATTGTAGACATTTCTTTGTCTGATTGTTCATTCATTTCACTTGAGGCTTCATTCATAATCTTTAAGGATCCTAATCTTTCTGATGGTGCCTTTATATTATTTGTTCTATATGAACTTGTCTTATTCTTCTTGTGGTCTATACCACATATGTTTTGTTCTTTGTCTGGCAGTAACTTTGCCTAATTCGTCCATAAACTAACCACTATATATCTCTTCTTTTTGCAAGATGAGCTTGTTAACACTTTACCAAATATTACGATCTTAGCTTAGAGCTCAGGTTGCACTTAGGCAAAGACTTGAGAGTAAGAGAAGTGATTTGTACAATTGGTAAAGTATAAAGATACAGGTATACTTCTATACTATATATATAAGTCTAACATGAGGTAATAGTCTGTTGTACATGATACAGATGAGTCATAGAACATGAGGAAGAGATAAAGATGTAGCACCTACTACATAAGGCACTGACTAAGACTACTACAGTGCAGCCAATCATGTTGTCATTACCCTTGACCCTAAGCCATACTGAATCCTTAAGGTGTTGATCATAACACTAAGCAAGTCATTCATCATTGCCTGGAAAGTCACTAGTGAGTTTGTGAGTCCAAAAAACATTACCATCAGCTTAAAAGCACCCTCTGTCATTGAAAATGCTGCCTTCTACTCATTTTCTTCCTTAATCCTCACATTATTATATCCCCACCTAAGATCTATCTTTGTAAACACCTTTTTCTTATGTTATCTATCAAATCTGATATCAGTGACAATAAATGATTATTTTTGATTGTCCAACTGTTTAAATATCAATAGTCCTATACTATTCTCTTCTTCCTATTCTTCTTCAGCACAAAAAACACCAGTGATATCTGTGTATCATATATCAAGTTTACCCATTCCAAAGATACATCTCTGTAGTGATGTTGTTATTATAACATCTCTGATACAAGCCCATCTTCCATGATGGCTATCCTTCTTGCAATACATTTCTGTGGTGGTGATACAACAACTCAGGTATCTAGTCTTCTATGACAGGGATACTCCTATTGAACTCAGTCTTCTATGGCAAAGTTCTTCTATCCAACTCTATCAGTGTTTTACCACTGAAATCTCTGCTTAGAGCTGTATACTGAAACCCTGCACATTGTAATATGGCTAGACTGCCAGCACAAAACCAACTACACCAAAAGACAATTTAACTGAAAGCTTATACTTTTCAGCCAACCAGCAGTATTTATGCTGATTATGGGAACTCAGGTAAACAGTAGGCTTACACACATCTCCTATATATCTGACTTGTATATAAGACTAGTAGTTACACTATAACTTGCTAGTCTGATAATTGATGAAGATAACTTCTATTAAACTCAATACTGGGCCATTTTTCAATGGCAACACACCAAATCAGCACTCACTTCCATCTCTGACTTTATCCACTCATCTGAAGTTGTAACTATACAGCAGACAGACAACACAGCATATAAGCTAATGCCAAGGTCATTCTGACAAGTCTACATCACCAAGCTTATTACATGGAGTTTCTACACTCTATGCATTCCTGAGCCAACTCTGTGAGCTTTTGCCTTCTGGTGTGACCTGTACTTAATACTGTGGTAATTTTGATAGTCAAATATACCCCTTCCTCAACTGATCCTTTACAAACTCCTGAACCTCCTCCCTCTTCATCCTTGATAATAGATATATGTTCCCCTTTTTTGGAACAAACTCTTTCTTGAGATCTATGGCATGATCCCATGTTTTCCTCATTAGCATCCACTCTGACTCTTCCTTCTCAAACATCTTTAAATGCTTATATAACCTTCTAGGAACCATTTTCTCTACCATTCTAATCTCAATTAGATCTTCTTCCTCCTGTTTTTCTTCTATCATTCTTGCTATTTCTATCTCTTCTTCAACTGCTTGTTTTCTAAACTCTTTCTTCTTCTCTCTTTGTCTCTTTTCTTTCTTTTTCTTTTTCTGTTTTTGTTTTTGCCATCCTAGCTTCATCTGCTTTGTTTTCCACTGCTTCTCACATTTATCTGGACATCTCATCATCTTTATCTCCCTAATCTTCCAATCAATTTCAGGATTGTGATATACCAACCATAGCATCTCCAATATAACACTCCACTTGTGTTCTCCTATTACATCTATCTCCATTCTTTCTTTATATCCTCTGTTAAATAATTCTATCTCCACTATATACTCAATTAGTTCTTCATGATTAAAGGTACCATCCACATTCCTTACATATATCAGTTTATCTAATTCCTTCTTTCTAAACTTATTCTTCCTTGCAAACTCTGAACTCATTACTAACCCTGTCACCCCACTGTCTGATAATACCTCCACCACTATTCCTTCTTCATCTTCTTCCTGCTTCAATCTTATCTTCACTGTTACTTCTCTCAACAATTTCTCCTTTTTTTCCACACTACTGCTGCTATTTTCTGCTCCTATCTTTTGTACTTCCATCAGTTTCTCCTTTTTCAATCTTTCTTCTCTCAAAATTGTCTTCCTATCCTTTTCTATCTCTCTTCCACTTCCTTCTCCTACATTCATCACTCTACTCTTCAATACTTCAAATTTATTTGAGGGCATCAGTATTGATCCCTCTTCTCCCCTATTCTCCATATTTTTACAATTATGAGTGATGTGCCCAAAACCTCCACAAACAAAACATTTCCTCTCCATCATCACTCTCCCCTATCCTCCTGTCTTCTTCTTTCCCATGCCTCTTATTGTTTCCATTCTTTCTCTGCTTTTCTTTCTTCTCTTATTCTCATCTCTTCTACCCTTCTCCATTCATTATCTATTCTCTTCCTCTCTTCTTCCTCTTTCCTTTCTTTTCTTCTTCTTCTTTGTTCTTCTTCTTCCTACCTTTCATCATTTTCTCTTCTCCTCCATTCTCTTTCTTGTTCTCTCCTCTTTTTCTGATCTTCTGCTACTTGCAATTCCAATAGTTGTTTTTGTAAATTTAAAAACATCATGTTGTTTTCCAGCATCTGCTTCAATAACCTCATTGCTTCTTTCTCTCCCATATCTCTGATCAATTCTTCCATGTTTATTTGACTAATATCAACAATGCTGGTTGCCATGGTATTTGACAACATAAAATGATATCCTCCAAAAAACATTTCTTTAAAAATTTCCTCTATAAGTACTAGTTGGTATTCTTCTTACCTAACCTTATACTGTCTACTAACTACCTGTCTACTGCCTTACTGACTACTGCCCTAACAAACACTGGCTAATATCCCTGAGAAGGGAATTTCTAAGCTAGATGTTTTCTTACTGAACAATGCTGTTCCTCTGTGTGAAAAGATTACAATGGACCTTTAGCACAAGGCTACTACTTGAAAACAACAAGTACATTAACACAACACCACCCAATTAAACAATGAGTATGTCTAGCTGATTGTTGTGGCAACCACTAGATACAAAGTCCAATAATCACACAAGTGTTATAGAACACTTTGGACCTAACATTTTATTTTTCTTTTATCTATTTTTCTTTTGATTTTATTTTTATTTTTATTTTTATTTTAGGATGATGAAGAAGGCATGTGACAAGGAAGTCACATGACAGGTCACATGATGTGACATCATAAGCTTCGAACTTGATGGAAGGGTCTGGAAGATGATGTCAGGGCACCTGGAGTACATATGGTGGCCTTGAGTAGAATATGAGGCAGGAATGAGGATGAAGCATGGACATAAGAGCAGGGTTATTTATTAGTAGCACGGACCATGAACCCTTTGTATAAATAGGACTTTAATTAAGAAGAGGCTCCTTGTCGAGTTCTCTTGTGAATTCTCACTTAATAATCCTACTTTGAGATTTTACCGCTTGTGTTGTCATTTATCATTCTGATAAGTGGTAGCCACAACAACAAGCAAGTAAAGCTCTCAGTAGGCTATTGATGTGGGGATCACAAGAGAACTCAACAAGAAGTCCCTGCTGTATTGTTACCCTATTTATACTATTTACATGTGGTCCATGCTACCAATAATTAAACCTGCCCTTATATCTATGCTTTATCCTCATGTCTGCTTCATGTTTTACTCAAGGCCACCATGTGCCCTGACATTATCTTCCAGATTCTTCTACCATGTTCTAGGCCTATGATGTCACATCATGTGACATGTCATGTGACTGCAATGTCATGTGCCTCTTCATTGTCCAAAATAAAATCAAAAGAAAACAAAAGAAAATTAATATAAAATCAGAGAAATTAAATAAAAGAAAAGAAAAATTGTTAGTGTTTATAGCATTCCATAACACTGATAGCCTGAGTCTAGTCACCAATGTCTATAATAATCTTCCAGTAGCTGCTATTTATCTCTTAAGTCTAGAGTCTAGCTATATGAAGTTTTGTGGTAATTGACCATGCTAGTTGCACACTGAGAATGAATAGAGAGTAAGTAAGGGAGACCATGAGATGTAGTGTCCCTGAAAGTAGTTGAGTTCTATTATTGTGGCAACTACTAGTCAAGATAACCAATAAACCACCAAGTAAACTTTAAGACAAAGTATCTCATGGGGATTACAAGAGAACTCAACAAGGAGTTTCTGATATATTCCTACACTATATATACTACTAGTACAAGTCCTACCCTAAACTACATATGTTACCCATGAGTCCACCATACTATTACCATAAGGTGAATATGCTGCAACCATGCCCTTAACACCATTGTTCTAGTTCCTTCTACTTCATTCCAGACCTATGGCATCACATCATGTGATGCATTATGTGACCATGGTCATGTGCCTCTTCATCATCCAAAAGAAAAAGAAAAAGAAAAATCAAATCAAGAAAAATAGATAAAAAGAAAAGAAAATCAAAATAAAATATTAGAGTTCAAGCATACCATGACACTGTGCATTCTCTTATCCAACAAAACAGACCATGGGAGTTGAGTATATAAAGTAGAATAGTGCCACTTGGTCTTAGTCTGGTCGTATACCTTATTGTTCCAATCACTAGACTTTGAGGTTTTGTAACAACTGAGGCACTAATTCACAAAGAAATGAGAACCACTTCTGGCTTCATACAGAAATATTCTCAATAATTAATAAACTGAGACATGCACATGTAACAAAAAACAGTCCAAATAAATTCATCAGATTCACTCATCAAGTATGTCAAACCTCGAATTTTCCTTCGGACTTCGGAAAAGCCAGACTTGTCTGTCAGTGGAAATACTGTGACATGTGTACCAGACCTAATCCTAGAGCACTCTCTGATCAAGTTTTCTCGACACATCAGTCGGACATCGATGATGGGCTAACCCATAAGCCAACCTTTATCCTCCCTGTGGAACAAAAGCCTCATAACCGCAATGGGCGCACCCAGGGGAGGGGTGCATACACCTAGTAAAAATAAAATAATAACTAGCCACAATATTCAGACGGTGTGACCCTGTGAATATAGGACTGAAAAGAAACGAAGAGAGAGCGAAAAGGCATATCGACTGCGATGGAAAAGGGGGTGTGAAATGAAAAAGTAGTATGCACTGAATCGATTAGATGCGGTAAACAACAAGTATCCTACATGACTTCATCTTTCGTACGGTCATGACATTTCATTCATTGTTCGTTTCAGCTTCGGAACAGGAAGTGTGTTTTCCGATAAATCTATTCCGCAGTTTTCGTCGGCAAGTCCTAAGATACGAAACCAAACTGTAACCACCATAAAGGAGGGTGTGATGAGGTTGAGGAAGAGATAAATACACAGGATAGATCCAAGGATCGGCGGATCAGCATTGAGCACACTGTAGCCTACAGCTTCAAGGTGGGGAGACTTGGAGGAGACACGGTGTAAGACAAAGGTACAACCTCCTCGATTCTACGACTCCATGACTCGATGCCCGCACTGTAGCGCCATTCATTACACTCCATGTCACACACATGCCCCATCCATGCTCTCTCCCAATACAATTATACAGCCATACTATGTCTCCTTGAGTCATCAGTCAAGTCTCTCCTGGCTCCGCTCTGCGCCATCATCTCTACATCTGTCGACAGATTCTTCTTCAACCTCTCACTAACCGACTTTCTCGATCCTCGGCCTTCAGTATTAACCCATGGACTAGAACCTCTAGGAGGTACGTATTCCCCATCAGCATCGGCACCATCACTCTCCCCATCTTCATCATCTACTTCTACTAGTTTTGATTTCTTTCGTCTTAATGACAATACAGCACCAGAACAGGAGGATGACGCTGTAGTCCCATTCCCACTGTTGCCTGCTCGTGAAGCAACACTTTGAGAATCAAACGAGTGGTAGGTCATTCCAGTGGAAGAGGAAGGTCTTGATGGAGGAAGAGGGCACATTTCGGGGTTCATACTATCGGATATACTTCGAGAGAAGAATTCACCTGACGACCGGCGCTCGGGTGCTTCCCGGTCAATGTTAGTTACAGACGGTGGTGGTTCCGGGACTTGAGGGTATGTCGTGATCATAACTGCAGCTGCAGAGGATCGTTTCTTGCGTGTGGGTGGCTCAACTCCAGGAGGGTCTGGTTTACGCATTTTACTGCAAAGGGGTATGGGCAGAATCCCTAAGTAAGTTGACGATTTGATTCAAAGGAAGTGTGAACACACGTATTAAGTTTAGGTTCAGCATAATTTATGCTCTTTCTCATTCTTCTTTCTCTTAATCCAGAGTCAAGTTCTGGTTCTGACGGTGCTGGCGGGGGGCTAGCGGAAGGAGAGGACGAAACTAAGAACGTCCGCGCACTAACAACCAATTCCTCCTTTTTATCACGGACTGAATTTGGTTGCACCCGAATTGCGGTCGTGAGATATCCTGAATGCGAACACAGAAAAAGAACAAGAAGTCAGCTCACCAGTATTACAATCAATAGGCTGAAGGACGGCACGGGTCATGTCTCTCAACTTGCTCTTCGTACCTTCTAACGGAAGATCATCCTCTTTGTGTCCCTGCTTTTCCCTGGATCTCATCGGCTCGACTGTATATTCTCTTGCTCCTCTATCATCATCGGTATCATGTGGTGGTGACGGTGACAGATCTTTATCTTTAGACTTTCTAGTCTTCCTCTTTTCCTTCTTCAACACAGAGTGCAGTAAGCGTGCTTGATTAGAATCATCTTGTGGTTGGCCATGATCAGGCTCAGCATCAACTTCGAAATTGCCGCTCAAAACAGCAATCTCCTCTGCCTCTTCGGCGCGAGCAGCTTCTAAGCGTATAGGTGATCCAAATGCCGGACTCGCAGGTCGCGGAGGAACCAATTTCTCCGTGTCGATGCTCATCAGGCCACTCTGCCTTCTTGAACTCTTCCTCTTTGTTGTCATTGTGGTACCAGACGAAGACGAAGACGAACCAGTCTGATGATCAGTAATGCAAGATGTACGATGGGATACCATAGACTCAGAGAGAGAGGTGACGCGCGATGGAAGAGGAAGTTTGGAAGCCGAAAGACGACGATGTGACTTTGACTTTGAATTCCATTTGGCAGAGCCTGGTTCGCCCTCAAGCTCGTCACCAGAGGAGCTCGGGAAAATTTCCTCTTCTTCCTTTATGTCAGGGAAATTAGGTGGCTTGGATATCCGCAAGCCAGGTATGCATGAATTCGCCGTCTGGGCAGGGGGTTTCGTTGCAGGTGGGAAAGCGGGTGACGGCGGGGGTGTAGATTCCAAGCTGATATTAAACGTGTGTCGAAGATGTGCTAGATGCTTTGTGAGTTGGAGTGTCTGTGAAGCAAGATTAGGGGTAGAAAGAATCATGAAAAAAGCTCGGCCATGGAGAACAAACCACGACCGTACCGCAGTTTCCGTATCTGCCATGACCTTCCGAGACTTTTCTCTCTCGCGTTTAAGCTGTGCAAAAAGCGAGATTTCAGATTGGCGGAGCCGAAGATTTTCTACTTGGAGGACCGTGATTTCAGCATTAAGTTCCTCGATTCGGATGCTGAGTGTCGAATTTAACCTAGCAAGACAATCTATGAGCAATATTGAGCCCAGTTTAAAGTATGGCACAGATTACTTGGTAATGTGTTTATTGGCGAGGAGAAATTTCTTCTTGACTGTTGACAAGAGGCGCTCCGCGGTAAGTGTATGGCTGCGGGATCAATACAACATGGTAGACGTACGACTCTCGTATTCAGCTAGTGCATCAGCCTGTCTCGCACCGTTAGAGGCACGTGGTTCCCTCTTGCTCATCGTGGACGGCAGCGAGACAATGGCGAGGTCAACGTTGCTCACAGCGGCCACTTGCACAAGGGCAATCAAAGGCCAACAGTTCCCCACGTGATACTCATTATGATACTCATTATGGCTAGCAAATAATCTTTTATTCACAATGTACTGGGAATGTACTTGTTTACGCTATTGTAGGATACAATTTAAAAGATAGCCTGTCCGGGCAGTGAGTGAGATGGCCTCAGCGGCTAAGGATAGGCTTACTGCAGCATTAGGAGGGCTCGCTACACCCCCGATACTGCGAACAATGTTCCAGTTAGCCCTCCGGTTGATTAGATCGAATGACGCACAGATTCAGGGGCCAAGAAGAGAAGAAAAAGGTGTATCTTCCCGTCTCTGCACAAACCTTGGACAGCTGCTCGAGGTCGAAAAACTCGCCGATAGGCATCCCCCACAAACTACGACAATGTAAGATTCCCATGGACACGAGACGAAGTGTTGGCTTACCCGAGAATTGTCTAGTAGGCAAGGCCGACGTGGGTAAGTACAAATGCAGAACCCTGTTTTGTGGATGCACGTTCATACCTGATGCATGTGAGAACCAGCAGCAGGCGGCCACGCCTTTTAATTCTATCAGCTTCTTTTAACAGATCGCAACTGTTTCAAGATGACTTACTTCCAAAGCCGGCTGATCGGAAGCGATGGCTGCGAAATGGTTATTCCTGCATCCATATCTCAGCAATTTATATTATATTTATATTGGGGAGAAACTCACCAGATGAATCTCTTCATGTCCTCACTCTGTTCAATCCCCGCAAACTTCTCTGTCAGCCCATCTCTCTCTTCTTGTCTCGTGTGTTCACTCATATATTTCCTGATAAATCCAATTCTCAGCATCAAAATATCTCCCGTCCTAAACTCCACCCCTTGTGCTTTCGCAACTTCTTCCAACATCGGCACCGTAATGCTATACGTCTGCCAAGGATTGTAAGGCAATGAACCATTTTTCTTTTCCAGATAGGACACAAGGTCAAGTAGGACACCGCGCCCGCAGATACCGTGAGTAGCCCAGTCTACATACAGATTAAGCATCCACGAATACTGTAACAAAAATGAACAGCGATGTCGACGTACTCTGGATACCCAATTTCTTATGTTTGTCTTCAATGTTATTCGGATCGGGATGCAGAACCTTCCCAAGGGGCAAACTCTTCGCCGGTGTATTGTTATAAAACATGTCGTGCTCAATGATCCCAAAGTGCTTCATCCCATCCCACTGCGTTCCCGATTGCGTATTCTAGGTGTGAGCACAGAATTTTCGACCATCAGCCTTGGAATTTTCGAAAGTGATGCCACGCACTATATGCAACTCATCGTCTCTTGGCATCCCAGCACCCGGTATCCTCACAAGCGTGTCCACGTCGGGCGACCTCCTCCCAAACATCGGCTTCCACGGAAAATTCAACGGCCTACACATTACACCCATCAACAAACCACTCTTAACATCAGCATCATCATGATGAAATGACCTACCAATTCAATGCAACCCTCCTCCCACTTCTGATCTCCTCCTTCGCAGTCCTCGCAACAATCTCATCCGTCAACAAGTTAATTGTTCCCAGCTGATCTTCCTCTCCCCAAATGCCCCAAGCGCACCCTGTGAAATTCCTGAAGTTGGGCAATTCATCAAATGTTGGTAACTTCACTTCACTGGTAGTGCCTGTGAATTGCGAAGTGACCTTCTTCAATCGGTCCCCTGGTGACATATGTAGAATGCGAGTTGGGTGGGAGGTACAAGAAAGGCAGATTATTTATTGTCCCCAAACTCCGTTCTGATGTCATGAGAATCTAAAGTCGGTAAGCGATGTCAGAAGCTGACTAGTGTCAAATGCTCCAATTATAATTATATACGAGGCGCTTAGAGCCGTGCCTATGGCATGGCTGCGAACTCTCAGTGTATAAGTCTTATATTGAAAAGTCAGAATTAGATTGTAGTTCAATCACCATGTCTATTATAAACATGCCCTATTGAACACTCTTTATATTAATTGTCCGTTGATTTTGTTCTAAAAGGAGAAGTACATTTTGAGAATGTTAAAACTGTTTATGTATAATACACTGATGATTTGTTGATTGTCATTACAAGAGCTAGTCTAACTAGAAACTAAAACCTTTATAAGTCTTGACTGATTTTACTTGACTCAGACACTGGACAATAGAAGTTCAATACTGTGATGCTTAATGTAAGAGCAAAGTATCACAGGATAATTTGAGTGTATGATGTCAAAGGAAATCTTATCTGTGTAGATGTCACAAACTTCATTCAGCTTATATCTCCACAACCAGTGGACTGATTTTCACAAACTAAGTTGTGCTGGAAAGCCCCAAATGAGGGTTATTCACACATATGTGGGATGTACAAAAGTAACAACAAACAACCAAGATATCAGGCCATCAGTAACTGTAAAAGTTTTATTGGCTATTATCTCATGACCAGCTAGACAGATTCACATAATTGAACTTGCATTGGAAAGTGCTTATCAAATCATTTCTAATGATATATAATATATCTCATAACAATAAGTATTCATAGAGATACAAGCATATCAATGTAGTAACATAATTAGTTACCTTCTAAAATTAGCCTAACATCTGCTATAACAGATAACAGCTCCCATCAGGCATGAGTTTTGATCATGTGATGGAAATGGCTTGTGCACAGACCATCACTCTTTTGTATATATATTTTTTAAATCAATAATTTATTACATAGGGCTTGTTGGCAGACTGTGGTAACTACTAAGTAGCTACATATATTTAGATAGAAACAACATGAAGAATGAAAAGAACAAGAGAAAAAAAAAAGAAGAAGAAAGAAAAATATAAATAGGAAGCAGCTAGCTAAAAAGATGCATGTCACAAACTGATTAAGTAATACTTTCTCCAAAGGAAAAAGCATTACTGTTAAACTCTAGAAAGAGAATAAAATAAGCTATGGTGTTCCTTCTCAGATTCCAATAGCTGTTGTATCTTGTACACTTATATAGTATGTGTCTTCTTGTTTTAATCAGATAAAGTGCACATGGACAAGCAAAGTTTTCCTGAGAGAAGAATCTTAGATGATATTCACTGATGGGAGCATGATTAGTTATAGCTCTTGTTGCTCTCACACATAATAAGTTTAAATGACTAAAATACTTCAGCCATAATCCTCCTTTGGAATATATCAGTTCAATGATATTGAGATTATTGTCAAGAAGATCTAGAAAGTTTCTTCCTTTCTCATCTGAAGCCTGGAAATTCATTTTCCATATATTGATGATTTTATTTCAGTCACTCTTTCAACTCAAGTCCTACAAAGATTTACACAGAAAGATAGATATTAGGTTGAATTTATTTTGTCTCTTTGTCAACTATATCATGGAGGAACTACTTATCTTGACTTGGGCAGTCCTAGAATTCAATAGAATTGTGGTAGTTTCTTATGAAGAACTCTCTAAGTTCCTTAAAGATAGATAATGTCTGAACTTGATATGGATGAATGGAAGAGTTGAATATTTTTTTTGTTATATGTATAGAACCGGTGACAACAATGATGTGTTCAATGTTGGTTAATTATGTGGTCTGATTTAAACCACATCTAATCATAAATAATTTGGCTTTGGTAGAAGTGACATTAACAGCATGGTAAACTGTCTTAACAATAGAAGTATTATAAATGTGAATATGAGCAATAAACATAGCAACTTGGTCTTTTATACTAGTGTCTGATACAACAATGGCAGTTTTGGGATCTACCAATACAAGGAAAACAAATTCATCAAGTTTGTGAAGATGCACCTTTTTTCCTTCAGTGTATTTCCTGTTAGATAAATGAAATGAAAAATGACTGGGGAATATATCAATTAGTCTGTTTCTAGGAGACAATTTGCTACTAAAAGAATTAAAAGAATTGAAGATACTATTTAGCCTGTTATTAGCATTTATAATGAGACCTTTGACTTTTAATCACTGTTTGGGAGTTAACTTTTCAAGCAATAGATAATGATGGTTATTATTAGAAGAGTGTTTTGACTTTAATAATGAATTGATAATGTGATTTAGTGGTAGTGATTGAGTTCTAAGTTGCAATCTTCCACTGAGTTTCTAAAAGTATAAGTATATAGCAATAAGGCCAGTCAGTGATTGCTTTGATACCTAATGATGAAGAAGTATAGAATGCCCCTAGAATCCATTGAGCAGCTCTTTGTTGCATATTTCTAAGGATTTTGAGTGGATATGCCAAAGGAGCTTTTTTATAGAACTATAACAGGAATCTATACAGTACAATGGATAGGATGCACACTCTATATAATTTTTAGGATGGGTTAGGACCTTGTGACAAATTACCAAGCATTTTCATGCTCTTAATAGTGGAGATAGCCTTATTCACATAGAAATCAATGTGTTAATGAAAAGTCAGTTTTCTGTCAAATATAAATCCCAAGTAATGCCAAGTTTCTTTGGAGAATGGAGCCTCCTAAGATAGTGAGATCTAAAGGAGAGGGATTGAAGACTCTATGTACCTTAAAAAAGTGGAAAACTTCAGTTTTTTCATGTTCAATAATTTATTATGATTATCTTCTCATGTCTCTAGCATGGCTTATAGAGTTCAGGGTTTTCTTCTGATGATATAATAATCAGCTGCACTGTAGTCTAATGTCATTTTATGCATATACACCATATGTTTGCCTTATGGTCAATAGGTATATATAGTTGTAGATATAGTCTTGTATCTTTACACTTTACCAATTGACTCATTCCTACTTTCTTATTCAAGTCTTTGCCTAAGTTGCAATCTAAGCCAAGCCTAAGATCATAACATAATTAGCCCAAACTGTTCAAGAAGAAGTGATATGATATGATAACTACAGAAAAGTTTAGAGTTCAAAGTATAAAAGGATTTGTTCTGAGAAATGAAAAGTCTATCATCTATAAAAGAGATGACAAAGACTTGAATTTTTAGATTTTTTAATCTTTTTTCAAAAATGTGAAAAATTGGCAACAGGTATAATGCCAATAGAATAGGGGAAAGAGCTGAGC
>Ga0157357_1000255_pt1 | contig 22343 bp, 22 predicted proteins | sample AttcapACBM1_FD_111485 | JGI IMG/M metagenome (GOLD analysis project Ga0157357, IMG submission 111485) | Fungus gardens microbial communities from leaf cutter ant in Botucatu, State of Sao Paulo, Brazil - Atta capiguara ACBM1 | ecosystem: Host-associated > Fungi > Mycelium > Unclassified ... | reverse complement strand
AGAGAATTTGCATGGTGCTGCAAGTCCAATGACAAAATCACCCCTCCCAGACTTGAAACAAAGAAGGGTGAACTCTGCTCCCATTCCTTCAAATGCTCCAATTGCAAAGGTGAGCATTAAGCTGATTCTATAGACTGCCCATTCTGGAAACATTATTTCAATAAGGAATGGCATAGCAAGAAATATGCTAAGTTATGTGAAAATTACAAGGAATCAATTTGTTTATCTGTAAACACTAGCAAGATATGATTTATAAAGATCTCAAAATCTTTTCTCAAAATGTTTGGAAAAACTCTCTCCTTATCAACACTATCCTAGAAGTCAATTCTTCCTTTGACATCATCTTTATCCAAGAACTCTCTTGGTCCTCTATTTGCTCTATCCCTAGCTCGTCAAATTGTGAGGGAGATACCCTTGTTGGCATGGTAAACCATCCTAACTGGCTAACATTTGTTAGACCCAACACCACCAAATCTGACTACCCAAGAGTCGTTGTCTACATCAACATTAGACTCTCTTTCTTTCAGTTCTCTATTCACAAAGACATTATCAACCACAGACACATTCTCCTTGCCTCTTTTTTTAATAACAGAAAACTCTTCTGGCTAATGAACATATATTCTGATGCCTCTCATTCCACTTTAAAGCATCTAAAGGATGCTAAAGTTAACATTCGAAATCTCCTCATCATGATGGGCAATTTTAACATCAGGGATAGCTTATGGGATCCCTCCTTTTTGCATCATTTGTCTATTAGTGATGATTTAATCATTATAACAGACTCCTTTAATTTATCATTGTCAGTCCCTACTAATCAAATCCCCACCAGATATGCAGACAACATCAATGATTCAAATTCAACTATTGATCTTGTGTTTCTCCAATGCAACTCGCCTGCCCTCAACAACCACTCCATTCATCCTGAGTAGTGCCTCTCATCTAATTATGCTCCCTTAACTGTCATAATTCCCATTTCAGAGGAGTTCATCAATACACATAAGAACACTACCCAGAAAGACAGCACTGAAGAAGCTCAGTTTGTAAAAGACACTATCAATACTATCAAGAATCTGAACATCTTGAATTTCTCGGACATTCATGCACTAGAAAATGTTGTCAACGACTTTGCCAAAAATATGGATAATGTGTGGAACAAAAATGTGAAACTCACTAACATCATGCGGCACTCCAAGAGTTGGTGGGATGATAACTGTAGTAGTAAGCTCAAAAAATATAGATTGTCAAAGAGTCTAGAGGACTGGAAATTCTTCTGCAAAACTGTAAAGAATACCAAAAAGACGTTTTTTGACCTCAAAATTATGGAAATAGCCAACAAAAAACAAGGACTATGGGAGCTTATAAATTGGGTCAATAAATAAAAACTCCCTGCTTCTGAAGCTATCAAGTTCAATGGTTAACCGTGTCTTGAACTGGATGATTTTTGGCAAGCATTACATTTTACATTTAACATAGCTTAACATTGCCATATAGAAAGTAATATATTAGAAGAACTAGGGTTGTACTCGTCCTTGTCCTAGACTTGTTTTGCAGAAAAAGAGTTCACTAGCTTTTTACTCAAATGCAGCAATTCTTCCACTCTAGGACCTAACAAATTGTCATGGAGGCATTTCAAAATTATCCTCAAAGATAGTACATACTTAAGTAACATTGTCTCTATTGCAAACACATGTATCGAATTGGGCCATTGGCTGTCACACTTCAAGATCTCTTCAACTATCATTATTTCCAAGCCCAACAAAGCGTCCTATGACTCGCCCAAGTCATTCTGACCCATCATCCTCTTAAATACACTGGAAAAACTCATCAAAAAAGTCATCAGTGATAGAATCCAATTTCATGTGGTCACTAACAATTTCATACATCATAGTCAACTTGGTGGCCTCAAATTCAAATCCATGACAGATACAGGTATTGTACTAACCTTATCACAAACTTCATTCAGCTTGTATCTCCATAACCAGTAGACTGATTTTCACAAACTAAGTTGCGCTGGAAAGCCCCAAATGAGAGATATCCACACATATGTGGGATGTACAAAAGTGACAACAAATGACTGAAATATCAGGCCATCAGTAGCTGTAAAAGCTTTATCTGCAAATATCTCATGAATGGCTAAACAGATTCACACAGTTAAACTTGCGTTGGAAAGTGCTCATCAATATATTTACAACAATATATGATGCGTTTCAAAGCAATAATTATTGGTAGAGATACAAGCATATCAATGTAGTGACATAATTAGTTACCTTCTAAAATTAGCCTGACAGCTGCTATGACAGATGAAAGCTCCTATCAGGTATGAGTTTTGATCATGTGATGGCAACAGCTTGTATACGGACCATCACTCTTTTGTATATATACCTCTGTGTCTGAGGGCTAGACCTCAGACTTAACAACATCAATTATTCTTGTTGATACTACTCATCATTATCTTCTTATATTGAACCTCTAAAATACCACTAAGTTTAAGTATCACAACCAGTGAGTAGCTTATTTGTGATAAACCTATTTCATTCACATGAGATGGATCAAGAATATGTCAACCAGCACTCTCGTCTTTGACATTTCTCAATTTTTTCCATCCCTTAACTATTGCCTCCTTTCTCTCATTCTCAAGAAAGCAGGTTTGGATCTACTTGTTATCCAATTTTTTTCCAGTTATCTTGTCAATAGAAGTACACGATATGTTTGGAACTGTTTTTTCTCTCATTTTGTTGACATTAATGTTAGAGTGGGCCAAGACTCAGCCCTATCTTCTATTCTTTCAGCTTTATACTTAGCTCCTTTCCTTCATATTCTAAAAAAATATCTTAAAAATCTCAACCTTCAGATTTCTTTACTTTCCTTCATTGATGATGGCTTGCTTATTACCCAAAGCAAGTCATTTGAATTCTCTAATGCTCGTCTTTTCTATAGTTATAATGTAGCTCTCAATCTCCTCACCAAATTTGGTCTTCAGGTTGAACATTTGAAAACCAAAGTCTTCCACTTCTCCAAGTTGTGAGGGGTCTTCAACCCCCCTCCTCTTAACCTCACACCCTTAGATGATCCAAGTTTATCTCCTAAAGATTTCTGGCATTACCTTGGTTTTATATTCGATAGGAAGCTCTCTTTCCACAACCATATAGACTTCTATGCTAACAAGGTGATTTTAACAATCAAATGCATGAATATTCTCAGTAATTCCACTAGAGGTTTGAACCCCTGTCAAAAATACCTTCTCTACAGATGCTGTGCCATGCCAATTGCTCTCTACAGCTTCCAATTATGGCACTACAACAAAGCCTCTCTCTTCTATTCCTTAAAGATTATGAACAAAATGCAAAGAAGAGCAGCCTTGTGGATAGTAGGTGGCTTCAAAACATCTCCATTGATGGATATTGAAGCCATCACTAACCTTATTCCCATTAACCTTCACTTACAAAAATTAGAGATAAATCTCAACTCAGAGTACATTTACTCCCTCCCAACCACATCCTATGCTCTCTTATGAGCCCAAGTATTGAATCCCTTCCCCATCAACATCCTTTTTTGCTCAACTCCTTAACAAGAAGACAATGTGGTCTGATCAAAGGCCACTTAGTAGACATGGAAAATTGCTTTAATGAGGTTTTTCCTTCCTTCAATTCTATCAATCCAGAATTGTTTCCTGGTCATAGAATCATAGACATTTATACTAATTGCTTCTCTTTCCATCTTTTTAGCAAGTGGGTTAGTCATAACATCAAACCTTGCATTCAAGAACTTGACAAAATCGCCATTGAATTGTCGGACAATCTATCAACTGCACTCATCATAACAGATGCTAGCGTTAAGAACAATATCACTACATCCATCGCTCACATTCATGTTTGGGATAAACCCATCATGAAAACCCTCCATTATGCTCTAAATGTCACAAGTACCGAAGCTAAGCTTGTTGCAATTAGATGTAGTATTAACCAAGCTACTAGCATTGACAACATATCCAAAATTATTGTTGTTAAAGACTTAATCCATGCAGCAAAGAAAATATTTGACCTGTTCTCCCATCCCTTCCAAAAATATGTGATTTCCATTCTAAAAGAGCTTCGCTCTTTCTTCTATCATCATCCAGAGAACCATATCAAGTTCTGGGAATGCCCAAGTCACTGCAATTGGCATCTCCACAAAGTTGTTAACATTGAAACCAAATCCCTTAGGCCAACTCCTATCTTTCCAAAATGCAATGACCTCGCTAATAAATGGATGATAACATTTCAAGTATCTGACCTGAAGGGCAATCACTTCCTTGACCTCGTTGATGGAGACAATAATCCACTTGAACCATCTTACATTAGAGGTGGCCCATGACTCCAAAACTTTGGCCACTCTAACTCTCTTTGTACAAGAGCTACTAGAGTGATTACCAATCATGTACCAATAGATGAATACAGACTTAGATTCTTCCTGAACAAAGAATTTAGGTGTCTATGTGGTCAATACCCCATCAAATCAAGATGACATATATTACATGAATGCAGAAGATATAATGAGTACTGGAATCTGAGAAGGGATTCTATCAATTATTTCGTTGCGTGACCTGCACGTGCTTCTCTGGAACACCTTGACGATTGAACGCGACCTAATTTATCCTCTCAGCATTTGTTTATAATGCCTGTTGAAAAACTGTACGGACCGTTTCAATATTACATGAATTTTGTAGTACTGATATAGCCGTAGTCGTGAACAGTTTATACCCGATGCGCAGTTATTTTTTCCTTTGGGACGAAAGGAACAAAGGTCAAAGATGACATCAAAGGATGATAGCCGGGGACCTGAAGTCATTGTCAGTCGACCTTTTATTATCTCTGATTGAAATGTCAAGTCATTTGCGTAGTCTATTGCTTCCACTGCTTCCAGTGCCTCCACTGTATTAACAGCCTCGTCGGTAGTGCCTGTCGTACGAAGGTCTCGTCCAGTTGTGTACTCCTCCGACGAGGACGATCATTTCCAGGAGGCGCAAGAGAATTCAAACAATGACAGCAACAGTGAAATTCAGATCTTATCTTCTCCTAAACCTCGGCAGCTGTGCGTGTTTCTTTAGTGTTTTCCCTTCAAATATATTGAATCGATCCTGCTAGTGTTGGTTCCCAAAATAAAGCAACAATTCCTCCGCTTCAACCATTCAATATCCAGAATCGGGCTCAGCAAGTGTCGGAGGGCGTTTTCACCTCTCATTCCATACCACAAGAGACTCCTATACAAATACCCTCAAACGAGGATCTACCGGATTTTGTATTACCGTTGAAGCCAGCTACTTTTATACCGGGACTCAGCCAACCGACTTATATACCCCGAACTCAGGGTCTTGGGTCCAATGATTATATGACTCCTGGAGAAACAGAGGAGGCACTGAAGGACCTCATTTCTGGCAATATTAACGATGTCGAGGTGACAGAAATTGATCCAGAGGACAAAATTGTCGATGGATTCAAGTCCGGCATACAGCTGCTTGATCATCAGGTGGTTGGAAGGAAGTGGATGGCGGGAAGGGAGTGTCCAGCAGAGAAGAAGTATGGTGGTATTCTTGCAGATGATATGGGGTAGGTGGATCTTCTTTTTTATGGCCTTGATTCACAGTTCCTCAGGCTCGGCAAAACAGTTCAGACTCTCGCAAGAATTGTTGATAACCCTGCGACTAACGATGACCGAGACGATGGTTGGTCTCCATCCACCCTGTGAGTGTATGAATATACCATAGGCAATGCATCATCTAAATGTAGGCCCTAGGGTGGTTTGTTCTCTTTCTCTCATTGGTCAGTGGGCCGACGAGATCAAGAGGATGACGAAGCTTACCGTTTCGAAGCACCATGGAAACTCCCGGACGACAGATCCTATAACTCTTCAGAAGCACAGGGTTGTTGTTACGACCTACGATGTTGTCAAGTCAGAGTATGCTGCATTTTCTCTGGCAGCGAAAGATGAGTCAAAGAAAAAGAAAGTATCTCTTCCAGACTCGGAGTCTGACGAGGCTGAATATTTCGGTCGGAATGTCACAAAAACGATTGCATCGAACTCAAAGAAAGAGAAAGACGCGTTGTTTCGTGTTAAGTGGTTCCGCATTGTCCTTGGTAAGTAGTATATTCGATCCTGTCTTGGGATCAGTGATAGTTATTTGTTTGTCTAGATGAGGCACACACTATCAAGAACCACAAAACCAAGGGTGCTGTCGCATGTTGTGAGCTGAAAGGTCGCTTCAAATGGTGTCTTACGGGAACTCCGCTGTAAGTCGCTTTCATGATTCAGTCATTGAACTGAGGCTTCGAGAGACTGATAATGATAACAGCCAGAACAACATCGACGAGTTATATTCCCTTCTGAAGTTTTTGCGTATACGCCCCTGGAACGAGTACGACAAATTCAATTTTGACGTGGCACAACCTATCAAGAGAGGTACAGGAGCTGGCACTGCCATGAAACGACTCCAGGTGGATCTGATGCATTGTGTCTTTGATCTACTCAAGCTCATACAGTTATAGATTATTCTCAAGCAGATTATGCTGAGGCGTCGAAAGGATGATACTCTGAATGGGAAGAGGCTAATTGAGCTACCCAAAAGGACTGTCGAAATTGTATCCTGTCCTTTTGATGCCACAGAACGAGCGTTCTATGCCTCCTTGGAAATGAAGATGGGTGAGACGCTGGAGAAACTCATGAATTCAGATAAAGGAAATAAGTACATGTCTGTACTCTTGCTCTTGCTCCGACTTCGCCAAGGTAAGTCACCACATCATACTGTTATTTGGCTTCTTGATAAGTCCTTCGAAAAGCATGTAATCATCCTTTTCTCGTCACAAAGGATTATAGGAAGGATTTAGAAGCTGTTGATTCTCAAGTATCGAAACAAAACTCTCAGACAGATGCTGATGATCTCGCTACGGCTTTCAGTCAACTGGGAGTTACACAAAAATGCCAAATGTGTATGATTAAGTATGTTGCGAATTTGGCTCATAGCTCCCACATACAGGTGGAACGACTAATGATTGAATAGTCTCAATTTCCAAAATAATGGGGAGGGGAGATGGAGCGGCTATTGCGTGACATGTATCCCCCTTGTCGAAAAAGCCGAGCTCGCTGAAGTTGAATGTCCAACATCGGCCAAGATCCGCATGATTCTGAAATTATTGCAAGATATTGACAATAGGTCAGATGGAGAAGAAAAAACCATAATATTTTCCCAGTTCACCTCTATGCTTGATTTGATTACTCCTTTCCTGAGAGAGAAAGGAATTCGGTTTGTACGATGTAGGTCTAAGTGCTATTGTAGGTTGTGGAATGGACAGGCTAACGATATCGTGCTAGACGATGGCTCTATGAGCCCTACTGATCGTGAAGCGGCACTTGCTAAAGTAAAGAATGATCTCGGAGTGCGAGTCATTTTGATCTCCTTCAAGGCTGGTAGCACTGGTTAGTGGTCCATGCAGGTGTCTTTCCGTGTCTTGACTTATTTGTTCATAGGACTCAACCTGACTGCATGCAACAACGTCATTTTAGTGGACCTGTGGTGGAATCCTGCGCTTGAGGTGAGATGACTCATGAAGAGAAGCAAACTGGCAGGACTGACTCGGTCTTCTCAGGACCAAGCTTTCGACCGAGCCCATCGGTTTGGCCAAAAACGCGATGTGTATATTTACAAGCTTAAGATAGACGAGACAGTTGAGGAGCGAATTCTCTTGGTTCGTGTTGCTGTTTAGCATTGGTTTTGGGGAGCTGACGAGTCTGTAGCTGCAAGACAAGAAGAGAGCGCTCGCCCAAGCCGCTTTGAGTGGCCACAAGTTGAAGAATCTCAACCTTGGCATGGACGACTTGCTTGCACTTTTCCGTCGGACTGCTCACAGTGATAGCGATGATGAGGGCTGGTGAATATAATATGTGATACAACTGCTTTCTTGTATGGTCATGACGGTGCCGCGGATCAGGCCTGCATGGGCAAATTTGGTTCCCACGTCACCTGGACCTATAATCATTTCTTGTCATCGTTACTCCCTCAATGTTTCTCTCGTAATCTCCTTATTTATCATGATTTTTCTGTGACTCATATTCCCAACCATGACTGAACAACTTGTCAATATCGCCCGGTACGCCCACAATTTTTTCTATTTACCACCTAGTTATTCATATCAACCCGTATCCAGTGAGGCGAAATCGCTCCACAACACACTCAAAGAATTATTGAAGACCAAGGAACCTTATGACAGAGATGTTGATTTTCAGCGAAAGAGGTGAGTATTATCGTTGATTCGACTATTTCACTAGGCTAACCTCCTCACCAAAGTCTGCGGAGGCATTACCTGAACCTACTCCTCGTTTATCCATGCGAGAAAGAATCCAAGGATGTTGAGAATCATTTGTGGATGATGACATCCTACTCGCTTATTGCTTCTTATAAGACACGCATTGCTATCTTGGATCGTGCGCTTGTGGTGCAAAATGAACAACGAGAACAACAGCGGCGTCAGCCAGCTCAAGCACAAACACAGAGTCAACACGATGAGCAAGTTCCTCAGTATAAAAACCATCATCACGGTATAGTTGAATATCGGAAACTTGTTCAGCGCTTCAGACAGTTTCTTGCGGAGGAGGACAAATTCTGGACCTTATTGGTTCAACGGATGTACCGAACGTACGGGCTCACGGAAGCTAGAGCAGCATTGACTGAACTCGGGCTGCTGGCAGATTCGGATGAAGTCATAAATGCTCAATCGAATCCCGAGGGGAACGAAACAGGGCATCCCAACTGCCGGACCTCGAATGGGCGTAATCATCATCAGTTCCCTCCTGAGGATCCGTCATCGCTCTTGCTTACCCCTTCAAACCGGGGTGGCTACCTTGTTACCTTCAGTAAAGCGCTCGTCTGTTTAGGCGATATCGCACGCTACCGAGAGTTGTATAACGACTCTCATGGACGCCCAAGGGCTGGACATGATTCCATCCCACCTGCAAAAAGGAGAAATCGGAAGGGCCAGGAGATTGTTCCCCGTGTGCGGAACTATGATAAAGCTCAGAAGTGCTATGACCAAGCCCGACTACTCGTGCCCAATGAGGGCAATCCTTGGCATCAGCTTGCGATTCTTTCATCTTATCAGAAGAACACCTTCCTGATGGTGGTGCACTACTACCGTGCACTCTGCGTTCAACAGCCATACGAGACAGCGGCGGACAATCTCAACACGGTGTTGGCCAGGGCTTTAGATACTTGGAAGAAATGTGACCAGCAAGAACGAGAGAAGATGCTTGACATAAAGGCAGCAACCCATATCCTAGTGAACACATTTAAAGAGCGGGTCATCGCATTACATGCGTTGTGGCGCTTAGGAGCTGAGAGAGGTGTTGAACAGTACGTGTTTTGCGGCCGTTCTGATGAGCTACTTTTCACATGCTCATAGGATGGACTCGATTGGAGGCAAACTCAATCGACTCGTCCACCACGATTTCAATATGCTTGTGTCTGGCCGAAAGCTATCGGAAGATACTATCACTCAGATTATTGTCCTCTCGGAAGGCGCCTTCTACAAACATCGTATGATCCGCTCGAAAACAGATCGTCGACCACCGGGGAACACCTCCATTCTACTCGATTGGCGCATTATACAACATATATACGATCTTCATTCTACGTTGCTTAGCGTTGGTGTAGCAGAGCTCGCAGTACCACCTCCTTCTGACGTCGACGTTGGGGATAACGATAAACTCGCGCTTAAAATCACCGCAACGTTCAGGAGGACGCTGCCTGGTCTGTGGATTGCAGGGAAATGGCTGAGGGCGAACAATGGGACTCTTATGAAGGATCCAGAGTATATCGCATTATCCGAAGAGAAGAAAAGAGGTGTTGAGGTTTTTAAGGAGCACCCTGACAAGATCAGCGAATTTTCAGTGAAGACGATCGAATTTTGGTCCCGTTATGTTGACTTTATATGCGCTCTGGCGGAGGCATTCCCAAAAAGCAACTTACCTGCTCTGACCTCTCCTCTTGACGAGGACATCGATATGCGAGGCTTTTTGCCATTAAAAAAACTCATTGACACAGAAATTGCCACTCATGGCCAAACAACCTCAGAGAAACCTCACCCCAATGCTGAACATTTGATGAGAATCCACGATCTACTGGAGGATGCAAGAATATTGGCGGAGTTGCCCGTGGGTTTCAACTATGTTTTTGATGATCGTGATGCGCTGATGTCATTTTTTCAAGAATTCTCTTGTCAAACTGGAAAACGGTCGTCTCGTTCTGAACTATGTACTCATAGAGGGGAGATGGCCTAGTAGTCACCTAGACCGTGGACCAGGATCAGATCAGGATGACAATGCAACTACAGTCACCTCTGTCACAGATGAGGATGTCATCGAAGAAGCGATTCGGGCACGGGACAATAGGGTGTTGGAAGATGGATATGATGATGACGACGACGACGAGATTGTCTATCTCCAGTGAGCTTCTTCCTAAAATTGTCTTGATGCATGATTTGACCATGTTCTAGGTCTACGCCTTCCCCTGTCCTCAAACCAATGCAGTCTTCCCCGTCTCATGGGTCTATTGTGCACACTACTGTACCTATTGTTCCAGTCCAGGTCCAGACTGTAAACGGCCCAACTACATTGTCTCCTAAATCCCCGACACAATTACTCAGGCCTACTCTTCCACCTCAACAAAGACATGCCCCACATACTACTACGGCCGAAGATCTCCTGAAAGATGTCATGCTCGGACTCAAGGGGAACGAGTCTACGTCCCAATCCCGTTTCTTGCAGTCCATCTGGTCCGCATCCTCAGACGAACAACCTTTAAAATTTTCCGCTGGAGGTAGCCCTCCAAAGAATGCATATCAGTCACCTCAGCAATACCAAATTGGTGCCCCACAACCATGGTCTTCGTCTTTCACCAGTGGCGGTGTCCCGGTTCAACGTGGTCCAGTCGGGAGTACGCAAAGTATGACTTCCGGACTAAATTTGAATCATCAATATCAGCACCAACGCTTTTCGTCACTCTCTTCATCTTCCTATCAATCCTATCCCGTGTTGAATCAAGCTGAATTGCAAGAGCCACTCATGTTCAGTCACCTTGCGCAGCAACAGCCACCAATCTTACAACCGTTGGTTATGGACCCTTCGCTGTCCATGTCGTCTCCGAATTTGGTGAACAATCCTTTGTTCAAGAATGTTATTGGGGCGGCTTCATCGAGTCAAGCAGGGCCTTCTGGCAGTCCTTTGGCTACTGGATCCACTTCTCACTATGCATCCAGAGGTTTGCCGTTGAGCCCCCATAGACATGCCAGGCAAGTGTCACTTGGGCAAAGCAATCATTCACTGCATCATTCTCAATCTCGGCCGCCCATCTTGGCGCAGCCATTCCCGTCAATGCACCAAACATGGTGATGCCTCTCTGAGAATTGATCAAGTGACCAGTGACCAGTATCTCGTCACATGTGGACGGTGTTTTTGCTCAGTGGCCACGCCACACATCTCCAAAGGGGATATCCTGTAGTTCAACCAAGGATGTCCTAAATCCTTCGGAAAAGATGCTTTGCCTCACCACCCATCCTCTATATTGCGATGTAGGGCATCGTCTAATGATTTGAGATCCCATCTCCGTTCTGCATGTGCAGTTGGTTTTATGACATTCGGCAGACACAGTTGCACCAATGTATAACAAAATCCAACGGAGGACAAGAACTCTCTTCCCTTCTGTGCTTGCTCTTGTCTTATCTCTCATTGTATTCACCCCGTGTTCCGATCGATTTGACAGACATTTTCTTCTCCTTGTTCTAAGTCCTGCCTGCTCATGGATATCTTGGTCTCGATAGTATGTCATACTGTCTTATTCTTCATGTAAATAATAAGCTGTGGCAGTTTACGAAACCTATCAATGTTTCGAACACATCCATGGTCTGCAATAAGATGAATTAATTTCTAGGCTATTGGGTTAATATCAGGGATAATCTCCCAAGGCTTCTTGCGTGGCGGTGTTGTTGATGAGCTTGGATATGCCTCCTGTTAGGAGGATCATGTATCACTGTGAGACCTTTTCTCTCCTCGGATAAAGATGATATACGAACATTGAGATCATTTGGAATGACTTTATTGTTGGGGATTTGATCAAGCCGACCGGCCTCGATTAGCTCTTTGAGCTCTGCGAAAGATAGGACTCGAGTTTCCTCCTCGTTTCGCGTTTGATCTGACAGTGACGTGGGCAACGGTGCCACGATCGCTGCTGGAGTTGTAGCTATAGATCCTTTCTGCGAGTGTTGGTCGTATTCCCTCGCTTCGTCTAATGTTATCGAATTTCCTGATGTCCTGTATATCGTTGTGTGAGTACTCTTGGAAATTGGAATCATGGCAAGAACAAGGCCGTGTACTTATTGAAGTAAAAGACTCGTGTCCGTCTGAGTATCTCTTCTCTCTCTTCCGTGGAGATAACATTCATAAATGAGTCACTTGTCAGAATATCAACGAGGCCTTGCTTTGCGGAATAATTTGAGTTAGTTTGATCAGCTATCAAGTCTAGACGACGACGATGTGGGTGGTGCACACTTGATAGATTTCATCTGTATTGAATGGGTAGGATGCGTATTGTTCGAGAGGAGAAGGTATTGGGTGCTGTGATTCCATTTGAGTAGATAGTGCTTTTCGAAGCCACGACACAGATGACAATCAGTGATGAATTTCTACTCGTATAATCGTTTTTCTCAAATGTCCAGGCAGTGGGATGGAAAGTATATCATGTGATTGCATTTTTGTTTCATTCCACAAGCAATGCAAGGCTGCGAACGAATGTGTGTATCCCACAGGCGGCGGTTCAGTACCAGATCTGCACCTCGTAATTTGACTGTCATTAAGTGTGTGGTAGGATGAATTAGAATGACTATGTAGATAATAACAGGTAGCATCATCAATGTGATAAGTGAAGTTTGCGGCTGACACTTTTCGTTCCTTTCAAAACATAAGAATTAGCATTACTTTGATAAAATGTATCTCCAGGGAGGCCTGCTTGCTTTCGCTTTTCTGCCTCAGCCCATGTCTCTTCAAGGCGCATACCAGCATTCCAAATGTACTGAAGTGACCCACGCATTGCCTGTATGAGTTCAGAGTAGGGTGCCAAGTATATTTTAATTTCAGGTTGGCATATGTAAGCCCAGTCTACGGGTGTATCAGATCAGCACTCTTGAAGGGCACGAGGAAGATACCTGGAAGTAGCCACTTGTCCCCTCGTCGTCTTACGTCATCGTCGTCGAAGATTAGCTCTGTGGCATTCAAGCCGGTATCTTTAGATCTGGCACCATGAGTTACAATAAGATTCATGGTCTCTCTTATCTTCGTACGGAGTCTCCGCCGTACTACACAGTGCTTGTGTGTACGAGCTTTGCTGACCATGAAAAAGAGTGTCGTAGGTATCGAACCTTGAGGATGAGAGGTTAAGACAGGTGGTGTGACAAATTTTAAAAGGTGTGAGGACACAGTCGAGGACGAATAGTTGTCTGAGGATTTCAATGCGGTTTCTTCCCGTGATGCAGAGGCACGAGCAACACGATCTTTCCAGAGGTCGATCTTGGCCTTTGAAGGGGGAACAACAATTTCCGGCTCCATGAGAGTCGCATTTGGCACCGCCCGAAGGCGGAAGTAAGCATTTCGAGTGGTAGGAAAATGTTTCTGATGCATCCTTGCAGCTGGATGGGAAGGGTCAAGTAAGACTGGTCTGATGCCACCTTGTGCCCAGTCGGCAAGAGATCCAAGACGTTTATGAAACTAGGTATCCGAGTAAATAAACCTAGTTCTAAGCAACAAGGCTGCAGACATACATGTACATGGGTGTAAAGGCATGGCTTTCCGAGTCGACTGAGGTTGGGGCATTTGGACATACAGTAGTAAAGATAGTAACGTCACGCACTAGCGTTCTTTTTCTCTCTGCCATATCCACGGCTTCAAATGAGCAAGCTCGCTGCAGACCGTAATCAGCGACTGCTTATAGAACTCGTATCGAAACCTGGAAACGGTATGTTCCTAGTGCATCCATCAAACTTATCCAACCATTTCCTCAGATATTTGCGCGGATTGCAAGGTGAGGAGTCCGCGCTGGGCATCATTCAATTTGGGAATTTTTATCTGGTGAGCTACTTACTCAACGATATCTCAAGAATGCTGACTGGTAAACCATTTAGCGTTTCATGTGCAAGTATTCACCGCAAAATTGGGACACACGTTTCCAAAGTGTCTGTACTTTCGCCCGCGCAAAAGATACGGGCTAACATGGCAGTAGGAAAAGCATTACCTTGGACTCGTGGACAAAGGAACAAGTGGATGTGAGTCCTCATAACTCTTGAGTATCTGCCGCTTAAAGTGCCTTCAGAACATGAAAGAGATAGGAAATGTCAAATCCAACGCTATCTACAATCCAAACGAAGTTCGGAATCCGCCTCCTCCTAGGTTAGATGATCCGGCTCGGGACAATGACCTAGAACAATACATTAGATGTACGCGTGATTAATACTCCAAGATAAACTTATTCTCATCCTTTCCCCAGCAAAATACGAATACAGGCGGTTTATAGATAAAAATGCTTTTGTCGCTTCAAAATTGGGTCCCTCTAGATCTGCTTCGTCCGTCGCTCCACGTACCAACCCATCGTATACTAATGTCTCAGAAAAGCCTGTGTCGGCGCCCCATGAACCAAAGACAACAACCGACATCGCAGCTACCATGTTTTCGACTACAAAATCTAAGTTTCAGCTTCAACCTCGAACAACAGTCCTCTCGCAACCCTTCCCTTCAGCACAGGAGTCCCCGTCGTATCCCATAGCATCGGTGCTCTCTGCACCTGTTAGATCAGAGGGCGTTTGGGCAGATCTGATATCCCTCCAGAAACCTTCTACAAATGCCTCGCTTCCATTACAATACCAGGCTCCCACTACTAACCTGAGTGGAACCTCTTGTAGCAACACAATGGCGGCTGGGACGAGCACGAACCCCTTCAATAGCATGACAGGACTATCGACGGCTGGATCTTTCCATCAGAAGCCGTTTGCCCCAAATATGTTAATGCAGCAGCCATTGGGACTTCAAAGCTCTTTTAGTCCATCAACGTCAGGCCCCTCATTACAATCTACATCACCTTTTACACCCTCCAACCTCAGCCCTTCCGGCAGCTCACCCCTTTTCCAAATGCAAGCACCCCCACAAATATCCCCTGCAATACCGTTTTACCAGCCCCAACCGCAATCGTCCTTTCTTGGCACACCTCAACAGCCACAATTTTTGTCACCGAGCCCAAACATTTCGTTTCCGTCTTCTAGTCCAAATCTGTTGTTCGCGTCACCCAGTCCACAACTTTTATCACCAGCGCCGACGGTGCAGCAGTCAAGCTCGGCCTTCAACACTAACACTATAAGCAGCATCGGGCTTAGGGGTGGTGTGTCAGGATATTTGACACCGGGTTCTCAGCCTATCATGAGTGGAGCACATGGGCACGGCCTCCAGGCGTCTATCATGCCAAACACAATGTTTGGTAATGGGACTGCTTCGGTGAATAACAATCCATTTGTTCAAATGCAATCTGGCCATGGTGGATTTCCGGCTCAGAGTACAAAGCAATGGGGACTTTCATAGGATATTTTCTTGTGGATAAAATTATATTAGTCATAATAAACATTGAAATTCAGCAAAAACAATCTAGCAGCAACTCGTTTCGATCGAGTGACCTCGGGTTATGGGCCCCGCGCGCTACCACTGCGCCATGCTGCTCCCACTCTCATCGCGAACCTCAGTGTGCTACAAGCAGACTGCCACAGGGACTCAACCATGTCCGATCCTCACAAGTGCTGGAAATGAAGTGTTCCATGCCACCGCAAGGCTCCTGCGACGAGTCAATAAGAAGCCTGGCACAGGAGGTCCTGGCTTCTATCCCTCGTAAATCACTGCTTGACTTCAAGCACCGACCTCATTTCGGTCACCAACTCAAATGACTTGCTCCACATCCTCTTCGAGATCATCTGGGTCTCATACCTCGTCCCTCAGCAGAGCAGAGAAGCAAAAAAGAGACTGCAAATTCATCTTGTCTCGTCCCACCATGTTAGGACGCTTCGGCGATCTCGGTATAGGACGCGTCTGCACGACCTCGAACCCCGTAAATTATCTCCTTCCAGGGGTAACAACAGGGACATATGTTCTCTACGCTATAGCTAGCGCAAGGATATATCATCACAATACGCAACTTTCGTCAAATTTTAATCTCAATCACATTGGTGCATTGAGATTCGTAAATAACAATAACAATAATGGACATCAGTGGGTTTACTCGCATCTGAAGGGTACATTGGTATTCGGCTATGATAAACCTTGCGCAGGGACGGAGGCTTCACCAACTGTCGAACCGATACTTGCTTTGGATAGAGGGAAACCTGAAGCAAATGGAGAGTGGTGGTTCCAGCTTGTCGACGATGAAACTGATAAGGTTGCTTGGAAGTTCAAGCTCCCAATAAGTCCAGGTTCAAAGTTCAACTATGAGCTTGATCGGCCGTTCTTTCACGTTTTTCAAGGCAGTGTGAGTTGTGATTCTGTAACCCTTCTCTACACCAACTGACGAGGTTTCCAGAGCAGGAAGTACGGATTCCTATTCGCTGACGATAGAGAGTCAGAAGTATTCTCGGGTGAGGTAACCACCCGCGTCAAGGCCGCAATAGCAGCGTTGTGTACGTCTTTCGAGTTTCATTGATAAAGGTATAGGGTTTACCTTTCGGATCCTATTACCCACGGTAGCAAAGAGCCGGTCACGTAGCTTCAGCAGTAAGCTAAGACTCAGAGAACTTTCACCCTCTCCTGCCAAGGTCGCTGGTATATCAGGTGTCACGGTTTCTTCTCCCACTCCAAATTCCTTCAAACACATTGCCCACATCGGGTTCGATCAGACTAAAGGAGACATTGAAGCCTCAAAGAACCTCGACCCAACCTACCGAGACGCTCTAGCAGGCTTGCAGATACGAATTGGGAGTGACGTGACAGATAAGGGTACAATTTCCAAAACTTCTGGTAAGGTCCGAAGGAACGCAAGCAAAGAACCGGTACTTGCTGACCGGTAACCTATGTTTAACCACCAGTTAATCGCTGAGATACCATGTATACCATTTTTTGCTCAAATTGATACCAATATTTGATACGAGGAGGATCAAACTCCAGGAACTCGTCAAGCCCTATATGGTTCGAGCTATATGCCTACAAATCAATAAACGAATGCTCATGTTCATCAAGTCTAATCAAAATCGAGTTGAACCTCGACAGAATATCCCTAGTGTGATAACAAAACTCAACTTCAGGACACAAAATGACTCAACTTCACCATCACCTGACTGTGTAGCGGCCTACTTATTCCGCCAGCTCAAGGCCGTAGTAAAATGTGCAGAACACCACAAGAGCCTGGCTAACCAAACGGTCACCTTTAACATAAATTGGATCTTTCCCGCTGTCTGGTAAAGCTGATGGCCGATCATAGATGGCTTTCCTGTTTCTGATTCAGTCTACCGACAAAAAAGAAGATAAACGGAAAGGCAGACCAGTTTCCAATATCCACCTGGTTATGGAAAATAAAAGGTTTTGAATACTCTACACTTATGGTTATTTTATCCAGCTAATTGAGCCAAGGATGTAGAATGCAGATAGGACAAGCCTTTCGTGGTTCTTTGTTTCACGTTTGTTATTAAAGGATTGGGTGCTAGACCCGTACTCCAAACGAGAATTAATGTTAATTGTTATTTGTACATTCGACACTATACTTGGGCTAGTCCATAATGTCCAGGCATTTATAGATTCAAGCAATCCTATACAGGAGTTTCAAAAAACATCAAGTTGGATCAATCTTGCTCGGATGAGTATTTACTCTTAGACTTTCAGTAAGGTCTCTATGCTCACTTAATCCAGTCAGTAAACCAAGTAGTCTCGATGATAATTGGTGACTTTATTTTGGTGTGATATCTCTAATTTATTATTATTCCTGTGTTATAACTTGTTAGGTATTGTACCACCATCTTGTATGGTAGCATGTAACAGAGAAAGTGCAAATATATATTCTTTTCCCTTCTTCTCAGCTATGTCACATCCAGTAGAGGTTAACAACATATCTGAAGATATAAACATAGATGAACTGAGAGGTAGATCCAAGTCATCAAGCATAAACTCTTCCAGAGAATCTTCAACTCACTCTGACATCTCATTTGTCCCATATGTGGATAGAATAGAAACACAAAGTAAAGGCCCCTCTTGGGTGAATCAAACAAAGACAGATGTTACGATCGATGCCTTCTGGATACAGCATGGACTAGGGTAAAGAGTAATGACAACATGATCAGCTGCACCAAAGTAGTCTCAGTCAGTACCTTATGTAGTAGGTACTCTATCCTTGCTTGGTCCTCATTGTTCTATGACTCATTTTACACATGTACTATGAATGATTCCCTCATGGTGGTTACATATATATAGTGTATGTTATGGGACGCTTGAACACTAACAATTTTATTTTTCCTTTTATTTTTCTGATTTTATATTGATTTTCTTTTCTTGTTTCTTTTATTTTTCTTTTGGATAATGAAGAGGCACGTGACACTGCAGTCACATGACATGTCACATGATGTAATGTCATAGGCCTAGAATGTGGTAGAAGGATCTGGAAGATGATGTCAGGGCACATATATAACATGGGGGCCTTGAGGCAAACATGAAGAAGAAGTATGGACATAAGGGCAGGGTTAATTATTAGTAGCATGGACCATGAGGACTTTGTATATATAGGACTCTAATTTAGCAGAGACTTCTTGTTGAGTTCTCTTGTGAACTTCCCACTCTATATCCTATTGAGAGATTTGCTTGTTTGTGTTATTATTTGTCATTGTGATAAGTAGTTGCCACAACAGTGTAGAGATACTTCTGTATTCTTTATGCTTTACCACTTCTATATCATTCCTTTCTTACTCTCAAGTCTTTGCCTAAGTACAACCTGAGCTCCAAGCAAAGGTCATAACAACAGAAATCTTTTAACTATCCTATCCTACTCTGAAGGAGGGGATTTCTGGTATCCAACAAGAGGTTAATGTTCCAAAAGACATGTCTACACCATGTGTGGAGAGTGAAAACATTAATAATCAAAACACAAACCAACTATGCAGCTTTGATTTGACTTCTATTCCTTATAGGGAATATCAACTGGTTAATTCAGAGATATGGGATGGCCAACCACATCTGATTTCTATCTTCAGACCTTGACACTTTACCAATTGATTATCTCCTTACTTCTTTCTCAAGTCTTTGTCTAAGTTGCAACCTGACCCAAGCTTAGGATCATAACATTAAATGAGAGTTCTCTCTCTTGTTTCCCTCCACTTATGGCTTATATATTAGTTTCAAAATACAGAGAATAAAAATGTAGAATGAAGACCAAAACTATAAGGAAGACTGTTGAAATCTTGTGAGTATATATGTTATAACTTCAAGATCTTAGTGTGGATCAATAAGGAGAACCTTGTATAGGGATTACATAAGAGAACTCAATGGAGTTCCTAGTACAAATTGTCTACCTTATATACTATACTGGATAGTCTGTGCTACTACTACATCTAGTCTACCCTAAAGACCATGTGTAAACCATAAGATCAATATGTGTTAATATATTGTATGACATTATTGTTCTAGAAGTTTTCATCCTATTCTATTGTGATCATGTGACAGTGACAGTGTCTTGTGACATGTAATGGGTTTGTGACAGTTGTAACCCTGGCATTACATTAAACCCTAACTCTAAATAAAAGAGAAACAAATGAAAAAAATGAAACAGAGAAATAGAAAAATAAAGTCTATTGTTTTCAATTCTAACAACATGGTTCTCTCTCCATTTACAATCTGAAATCAACCTGATAGTCTTTCTTTACCTGCTCACAAGTACTAATTCCATTCTTCTTTAGTTATTTCCATTAGTTGCCTCTATGTATGAGTTTATTATTGTCTGAGATCTAATAATGTTAGTATAGCTACAAACATTTGGACAAATAAAATAATATATAAAACCTCTAAAAGGGCTCTTGTGAATGCAAAATAGTATTATTAGGAAGAATATTAAAAGAAATATATGAATAACATTCACTTGCAAACATGTTCTCTTGCTAACATACTTCTAAACAGTGAACCTTATATTGTGTAACAAGCTCTCTTGGAAAATATAGTGAATAGATTGCAAAGCTTCTTAAAAGTCTATAACAATACTATTCATTCCAGATGATGTACCCCTTAAGTTGAACCTTATAACTGATGATACTAACTGATACTCATCTTACTAACCTTTCCCAGACTGCAATACTTTCCAAAATCTGTTCAACAATAATAACTTGGTACTCAAAATGCTCACTCAAGAAATAGCAATTAAACTGCTTACTAGTAGGGAAATTTGGATAGAAGTTATCTTTTCTACTCCCCTTTACTTATAGCTTATATATTAGTCTCAAATATAAGAAATGAAAGTAGAAAATATAATCTAAAACAATTGAAAAGATCTTCTCTCCATTTTCTATCTAACACTGGACTAATAGTCTTTTCTTGCTTGTGAGTACCAATTTTCTTCCTCTTTGATTCTCTCTACTAGCTATTTCTACTTATAAGCCTATTTATAGCTTTTCTGGCTTCTGATCACTTATGTTTCTGTCTTGATTTACTGTCTAAACATTTGTAAAGATTGAGAACATGCTTACAAGTACTCTTTCTTTATAGTGAGTCTTTTGTAAGTTCTGTCTATAGCATGTTTTATCTCTAAAGACCTTGTATCCCGAGATCTAGTTTGTTTAATAGCTATCACATTGTCTCTCAAGTTAGTATCCGCTTGAGAGAGGCTGAGATATCAACTGGTAGCATCAATTCTTCTTACTAATGCCTCTAAAGAAGTCTTAAATGATCAAAAACCCAATGAGTATATGTCTTCTCATAAAAAAGCATTTTCTAGTATAACAATGGTCCAAGTTGACCACCCTTTTATACCATTGTTCAATACATCTAGGAGATTCTTTGCCTCCATTATATTCCTTCTCACTATTCTAGTTATTACTCTTTTAAACTTCTTTACTAATGTTTTTTCTTTAAATTTACTTTCTCTTGCTACATTCCTAAATTTCTAAACAAACTTTTCCATTTTCTTTTCTTTCTGTTCTATTCTTTTGAGCTTAGTGATATTTACTGTTATATATATTATAAACTACTTTCTATTTTTCTTTCTTTTCTTTTTCTTTCAATTAATAAGTTACATATTATAATCACATAATATAGAACTTGGAAAAACATAGTATATTATAGATGTTAGAGTAAGACTAAACTGTAAACTATGTATAAGTAGTAGTCCAATTCAATAAAATTCCTTGTTGAGTTCTCTTGTTATTCCTACTCTAGTTATTATGACTTAAAAGTAGTAGTTATAACATTATACACTGTTTTTCCTAATAGTGTTATGACTTAATTCTCAAGTGTTAGAGAGGAAAGCATACTTGTATATTAAGTGACACAAGAGAACTTGATAGAGTTCCTACTACAAGATAGTCTACTTTATATATTCTAGTTTGTTGGTCTGTATATGTTATACTAATCTATCATAAAGTAATGACTAAGTTCTTTTAGAAGATTTCATAATATTCTATTAGGTCACATGATAGTGTGACAGTAACAGTGACACATTTGTGACAATATGTCATGCTTCTATCACATCATACCCTTTTATCTATAAAAGAAAAAAGAGTAAAAACTAAACTATAAAATAAAAGAAAAAGCAAAAATAAAAGAAAAACAGATAAAATGACTGAATTTACTTGTGTGAATTCTGACAAACAGGTTATAAGCCCTAGTCATCTTGATCTCTAGTCTGGTACTTCTATAGCTACTTTTATCAATGAGAAGTATTAGGACAACTAAGCAAAAGTGTAGATAATATAGTTTTATTACCAGACAATTACTAATAGTACAACTTACTTCTAGGAAAGTCTAAGATAAAGTTCCTTAATATAGTAACTATCTTATATACTCTGACCTACATTCTAAGTCTGTCTGTCAGATTAACTTATTTGAGAAGAACAATAGTGTAAACATAGTTAGAGACTACTGGAATAGAAAAGTATATTAAGAAATAGAAAATAGACTATAGACTAGAAGTGCAAGGTTGTGATTACTAAATAAATTATGAGATAGAGGTTGATAATAGATATAAATAACAGAGTTCATGGTATAGAGTGAAGTTTCTCTTATATCTATTTCTTCTTTAAGATTTCTGTAATTTAGATATTGTGGCAACCACTAGT
>Ga0157357_1000254_pt1 | contig 22345 bp, 30 predicted proteins | sample AttcapACBM1_FD_111485 | JGI IMG/M metagenome (GOLD analysis project Ga0157357, IMG submission 111485) | Fungus gardens microbial communities from leaf cutter ant in Botucatu, State of Sao Paulo, Brazil - Atta capiguara ACBM1 | ecosystem: Host-associated > Fungi > Mycelium > Unclassified ... | reverse complement strand
GATGAATATTTCACCATCGTCTCATTTGTCAACCACAGAGACTCGATTGAGAAAATCAAAAGGTAACTCCAACAGATACCCCGCAGAGATAGATAGTCAATGATCCCAGATGTGATCTCACTGATGAACACTGATGAACACTGTCGTTCTCGCTGCACCTGTAGTGAACATATCGTAAGATAGTAGGATACCCAGTTGACCGTCGTGGTAGCTGGGACCAAGTTATCATCCGACAGCGCTCTGTTGAAACTGAAACAGCGTAGTCCCTGGGCACCCATACTCGTGGTAGCACGATATCGCACTCTGTATTTCATTTCACAGGAGCGATTTCAGCTGCAGTTCTATATGTCGCTGAATATTACCTAGGGACAGCCTTCACGCTTCAAACCTGAATACCTCTTCGACTTCCTGTGTAGACCAAATCTGTATTCAGCAAAAGATTGCATGCCTTGGAGATGATGATTTACCTGCCACCACGGAACATCTTTCCCACTTCCAGTTGTACCCTCAACAAAGCTCTCCTGCATCTCGTCAGTTAAAGCCCACCATCGTTGCGTTTCAGAGTCCTCAGCCACTTTGGCCATATCAGCAGCATAGTCATCCCCAGTATACTTGAACGTGGCTATTAATAATTGAAGTGGAGGATAGTGGTGGATTGAGTAGTCAGTAATGTGAGCTCTCTTCAGTGCCGCGAGTACTCCAGGCCAGACAGCAGCGTGAATTTGTTTATACTCATCCACCCGCGCAGGTTTAAGCTGTATGGCATGTTTAGTAAGATTTCGAAAGAAGTAAAAAGAAATGACCTTGATAATTTGGCAGACACGCCTCATGTCGCTGGAGGACATGGTGGGAGTTGATGGAGTTGCTCACAGCTGTTTTCCCGACTCCTGTGCATTTCAATATTCCTCGTAACGGGCCGCTAGTCCTGCGTCCAGGTCCCATATCCTTCATCAAGGAACACATACATACCTCGAAACCTATCACGAGAAAGCTATGATTATTTAAACCAAAACCCCATCCTTGACTATTAGCAGGTAGATAGATATATATACATTCAAGCTCCGATCCATCACGGCAGCCCTTCTTGCAGCAAAGTCCCAACCACTAGCTGCTTGCATTCTTACGACTTCCACGCCGTTCATCTTTACGCCATGACTGACGGCAGTAATTACGATTATCTTTTCAAGGTGAGCCTTGCATGCCAGTGTGAAGGGGTTAGTTGACCGTATTCATAGGTTGTCCTCATTGGTGATTCCGGTGTTGGCAAATCGTACGTTGTCCTGTATCTTGAGCTGACGGTGAACAGTGTATTGACCTTGGACCATATTTCTTTTAGTAATTGTACGTGTCATGAACAATTGAGGCCCCGTCGTGTAGCTCATGCGACGATGACATGTAGTGCTCTCTCGTTTCACTCGTAACGAATTTAACCTCGAGTCCAAGTCGACCATTGGTGTCGAATTCGCCACAAGATCGATTAATGTAGATGGAAAGACCGTGAAAGCACAAATATGGGACACTGGTACGTTGTCCTTTGTTTCGATACCACTGAGCTGGCGGACTTGCCACGATGCGGGTCCTGACCTGTGCTTCTCTTTCCCCTGGCTGACATGTATGATTTTTAGCGGGTCAGGAGCGTTATCGTGCGATCACATCTGCGTAAGTGACACTGTTCTACAACATGAAACGTTTACGATAATTGAATCTTGCAGGTATTATCGTGGTGCTGTTGGTGCGCTGTTAGTCTATGACATTGCGAAACATGCGACATACGTCAATGTCACGCGGTGGTTGAAGGAACTACGGGACCATGCCGATGCCAATATCGTGATCATGCTAGTTGGAAACAAGAGCGATCTGAAGCATTTACGGGCTGTTCCCACTGATGAGGCTAAGACATTTGCAAGTATGTTGGCTAGACAATAAGTCGCTCAACGCAAGTGAACTAATTGTAACAAAGCTGAAAACCAGTTGTCATTTATCGAGACATCCGCGCTGGACGCCTCGAATGTCGAGAGCGCATTCCAAACTATTCTGACTGGTACGTTCACGTTTTGGAGAACACCACGAATTCAAACTTGACTTGCTTCAGACATCTACAGGATTGTTTCCGCCAAGTCGCTCGAGTCGTCAACGAGCAACATTGAACCACCAAAAGAGACAGTTAGTGTTGGGGAGAGTAAGGAGAACAACCAACAGCAGAGCAGCAAGTGCTGTTAAGGGATTCACGAGCACCGAGTCGTCTGGCATAGAAGGAGAACTCGTGGCCTCTCTGTAATATCCGCGAGAACACTATCCTACCCCTGCGAGTATCGTCGGCATCAGTAGTTGCGGTTTTTTGCCTTGGAAGCGTTGTAATTCTACTCCAGGTTGTTTTCTTGTCCATACTGTACTTCCCCTACCTTCTTTATAACCCTCGTGTGATACTTTTCGTGAACTAGTCACCTAGCTGGGTCATTACAAGTGTTTCCCTGTCTTTGTCTCTGTCGCGTGGATCCGAGTTCAATCGGCTGCACCGCGAACGCCATGTTCGGATGTATATGTATGTACAGGTTTGGTCTAATGGTTACTGCGGCGTAAACTTTATCTGCTGGACACAGACTTGGTACTTTCGCAACAAGGACAGCCTCAGCCTCTTATCCATCTAGTACCCTGGTTTCTCCCTTTCCTAAGTACCTGGCAGTTGGGTGAACAAACTGAACATCACAATACCCGCTCGATACACAGAACACCTAATTAGGCATCATGCCATTTCTGACTAGCACCGAATACGGAGGACTCAAAGGCCCTGAGCATCTGTTGATTCGCGACTTTCAAGAAAGAGTGACACCAAATGAAACTCAGAGGACCACCTTGATTGTGGCTGGTGTATATATCCTGGTCATTGCCGTTCTCTGGCGAGTATTCTATAGTTTTGGTGCAAGAGAAGACATTGATTGGACTATGCTGTGATCTAGGCATGTGCCATATCTCAAGATGATGAGTGAGCTTCTCTATTGCAATGTTGGTTGGGCGCAAGGATGCTGACGAATGACTGCCTTCGTTGTATTGTGAAGTATACCCTTTCAAGTGAGTCCATTTCACCTTATCTATGCTATGGATAACAACACTGACCCGCATATGCAGACTTCTAACCGTCGGTTTCCACGAGGTGAGTTTATTTTTCCGCATTATGGCGTAAGCATCTGTGCTGATCTTCATGGTATTAGATGAGCCACGCATTCGCTGGTGTGGTGACATGCGCTCACATACACTCCATTGAGCTCGACCGTAAGTACCATCACCTCATTCAATGTACGATTTTTGACTACGGCACCTGGCTTCATTCACCTTGGCTTTGGAATCATTGTCTACTGGTTCTATGTGCGACTCGCTATTAAACAGCGGACGAGGGGGGAGCTACGAGAATGTCAGGTGGTATACAGTGGATAACGCTACCCGCAGGATACCTTGGGTCTTCATTCATCGGCGCATGTCTGATTGCGTGTGGATTTGATACGAATGCAAGTAAAATTGCATCTCTTGTTTTGGCTATCGTCTTCTTGATCACTCTGTGGTGGGCAAGGAGAAATTGGTTGTGAGTGATAAGTCACTTAGATTGATGGTTGACGTGGTGTGTATGCTGGCTGGTACAGGACATGGTTGTTGATTTTGGGAATGTCCGGTTTGATCGTGCTATTCTGGTTCGTGGGTGGAGGAGTTGCATTGCGATACCTTGTACGTCGGTTTCTGTGTTCATTGTAAGGGAAAAAGCTGATTATCTCTCTCTAGACTTTGTTCATCGGCGTCATGTCATGTATGTACGCACTCTGGGATGTCATCGGTAAGCATATTTTTGTCTACATTCAACCTGAGAGAAATGCTGAAAGAATAACATTTCCTAGATGATACTGTCACAAGGAAAGTCAACACTTCAGATGCCTCTGTTTTCGCTGAGATCTGTGGCTGTTGTCCCTCTCAAGGTAAGGATTACCGAACACTTATGACAATCGGAAATACTCACAAATCTGTAATCTTAGTGTGGGGTTTTATCTGGATGATCCAGGCAGTCATCTTCTTCGCGCTGGGTGTGATCGTGGGGTTAGTTGCCTTCAAGGTATGCCTTATTATCTTGTATGATGCATTTTCACTGGAAATCGATTGCGCATTTATTCAGGAATCTGCTGCTGAACAGAAAGAATCGTCAAGTCACTTCTTGCCAGTCCCTGGTAGCTCTTCAGGCTCGCCGGGCCTCTTACCTGATATGATGAAAGCTGTAGTCGTATCTGTGGTCACGATGATTTTTGGAGGCATTCTTTGAGGACCCTTGCCCGGGTGTCCGGGAGTTAAAAGGTTATGGATGTATCCTAGACATGTCCTGTACCTCGACTTGCGGATGGAGATGTGATCGATGGACAGACTGTAACCTGGACTTCATGATGAGTAGTTCATTGGGACTTGAGAATCATGTATTTAGTACCCAGGTCTGAGGTGTAGACCTATCAATTCTTTTCAATAGCTCCTATTTTTTATAGAGAATAGTGGATACAATTCAACTCATGTATGTCCTGACTGGTTCATACAACAGATCCCAGTGCGCGACATCACAGAGGGGAAGAACTGTTATCGCCATATTCCTCGGAAATTGAAAACCCATTTCAGCTGATACACAATAGTTAAGCCAAGGGTCTGTGGTTCAGGAAATGTACTATTTCAAGAATGTGCTGTGCCATGTTGGATCGTGTAGTATATGTTGCCAACTGGGAGCAATCGCAATCCCTCTCATTCATCCGGAATACATAACAAAATAATCTTACTCGTGGCCTCGCTCTAAAGTCTGTATAAGCAACACCGCGATTGATAAGATCACCTGTCCCGGTGATGACAGCACAACGTTGACTGGTGTCACATATCAGAGCGTGTATTGGGGGTTGATCGTTGATTCGTACACGGATTTCGACAGACACGATAAGCATATCGTGAGTCCAGCCATAATCAGATTAGAATAAATAAATGCTGATCGAATGTTCTGGAACTCTAGGAGATCGGACCTGTCAATGTTAACCAAAAAAACTACCGGTAAGAATGTTTCAGGGACCAAGCAATTATGAGTGTGCAAATGCATATCATAAATAGAGACATAGAGATACCAAAAGAGTATGAATACTGCCTTCGTAAAAAGATCCGTGCGAACCAAAGAAACAACATTGTAAAAAAAAATTAGGCAATCATGATTGGCGTTTTATACTTTGCCGGTGAATAGTAATCACCGGCTCAGTGGCTATGTAATTCAGGTACCCGGAAAGCGCCACGTGGACATCTAAACCAAGATATTCGGCCATTGAGACTGACTAACGAGAGAAAAAACACATCAGATTCGCTGAAATTTTGAATTTGGTCAGGGCTGAAAAAAAAATCGAGCACCGGGACCGATCTCGAAATTCCGGAGCCTTTCCTGATCGGCCTCTATCACATACACAATACACATGACAGGTCGCCCTGACCTGACAAACAAAGAACAACAATTCTTGCCTATACTTGCCCAAGCCATGAGTCCTTGAATGCCCTTTCCCACGTGGACTCTTTGTGAACTCTTTATCATCTTTGACTGCTTCCTCAGATTTTATCCCTTCTCTCTATGTGCTTACTTGTTCCCAGATAATCATGCCGGATGATACCCGAACAAAAACAAAGGAAATGCTACCGTTGATCCCCTCCCAAGGCGCGATTTTATATCCTGACTCATTGGCTTTCTTGGTGAATATATAGCAAAGAGGCATGGACATCAGCACTGGCCAGATGGGCCAATGGAAGTAACGCGTTAGCCAATGTACTAAACGAGCTAGTTTAGCTTAGCTGGAGATGCGTTTTATGATTGATTGTCCTGACATCAACCATCTTACCTCAGTTCATGCACTGTATGTTGATATGCTGTTTGTTGGGGATATACGAGTATCTATGCCTCACAACCATGCTCATCCCGCCGTGCACTGCTGTGGTCATTGCATAAGATATACCGTACTATAACATGTATATAAGCTTTACTTGTCGTAAACATATCCACCACCACGACGGGGCGGAGGCGAAACGGAACGGGAATTACGGCGTACACGACGGGGCGGAGGTGAGACGGAACGGGAATCATGGCGTACACGACGGGGCGGAGGTGAGACGGAACGGGAATCATGGCGTACACGTCGGCGAGGCGGCGAAAAAGAGCGGGAATCACGGCGCACACGTCGGCGAGGCGGTGAAACAGAACGGGAGTCACGACGTGCGCGTTGACGAGGTGGTGAAACAGAACGGGAGTTACGACGTGCACGTTGACGAGGTGGCGAGACAGAACGGGAGTCATGGCGTGGGCGTTGGCGGGGCGGTGAAGAGCTATACCGTCTTCGACGAGGAGAATAGTCAGAGCTAGATGAGCTAACATCTGAATCAGTGTCCGAGCTATCTGTGTCAGAATCAGTGTCAGAACCAGAGGATTCAGCCTCAAGCATTGCACGGCGTTGTTCCATAATAAGTCTCGGTGCGTTCTAGTGATGGACGCTAAGCACAGACCATGAAGGCACCTGAAGGAGAACAATACTTACTTTGAGGTACTCTCGCATCTCTTCTGTGAGAACACCCAAGCCAATGCTGGTGAAGTAGTTGATGGAAAACCTCGTATTCTTCGGCACATCCATCGGAAACATACTTTGACATGCTTGTCTAATCTCGGGATCCTTGAATCGTTCCGCAAGTGTTTTCAGCCCCATTACCTCCATCATCTCGTTCATCAAAATCTTCACGAAAATACGACTGCTGGATGTGGTATCATCTTCATTGACCTTGATACACGCGAGAGCAATCCATGAGATTGCATCTGTAGAGAACATGTGACCGAAAAATCGAGCAATGTTCCGGAGCCGGTTTGTTTCATAACGATGAATAGTATCGTAATAGTTTTGGAATGCCGTCTCAAAACATTCAGTCCAGATGCGATTGAGTTTGCTGAATCGCTCGCCGACTAGGCCATAGAAAGTAGAATAAGAGCGTTCCTGAGAACAACATTCGATTATCATGTTGATAAGCTCAATCTAGTCAACAGCGTGAGGAACGCGAATCCACAGATATAGTTTCAAACGCACCTCCTGTCCTTCATCTAACTGTACCTTGAGCAGTTTGTGGACTGCTTCTTCGTAATTGAGAGCGTTCATGATGGTCAAGTAAATAATACGACGCAAGTTCACCAGATTCGTCTCTGTCCTATCCTCAATTCCTGGCTTCTCCGCGACCACTAGGACCAAAAGTCGACATCGATTTTACGTACAATGGCTCTAAGCGCACCTTCGTCCTCGCCCTCCGACTCTTGATCTGATTCAGACTCACTTCCCTCCTCTTCCGAATCTTCGCCCAAAATTTCGGCTTTGATTGCTTTATACTTCTCTTCATTCTCCAGATAATTAGGATCAAACTTGAAGATATCTGTCAACCCACGTCAGGGATATGAAGGACGTATGAAAAAAACTCTCAGCTTACTTAGACCATCTTGAACTTGGAGCTCCTCTGCTAGTTGAACCTGGTGGGTGATCTGGTCATCTTCCTCTACTAGATCGAGACCTTCAGGAATAATGGGGTTATCCTTATACTTGTCCTTTCGAACTTGCATAAGAACTTCGATCATATATTGAACCCTAGAGCTAATACTGCCCTCATTCAAAACAGCGCGGAAACGTTCGTATACAGTTCCATTGGCCTTTGGTGAATTTTCAACGAGGAAAGCACCAACTTCGCGCATGAAGCCAACAGCAATTTCAATTGAGTCGTCGGTCGGTCGTTCCAGTAACAAAACAAGGATTTCAAGAGCAATGATTTCGTGAGCGACGGCCTGGTTGACAAGATGGGCGAGGAAAGTGGTTGATGAGTGACACACAATCTGAGCCACCGAGTCAGCAGGCCATAGATTGTGGAAAGGAGACATTTAGCTCACTTTGTCATTGCGTTTAAAAGCACGTCTAAACTGACTAATCAAGCGAGTGAGGATCAATTCACCGACTTGAGGAAGTTTTGTGTTAATGATGGCGACGAGGGCAGCAAACACGGGCGTAAAAGGTAAGCTCGCCGCCTGTGCCTTCATCATGCTCCGTGCAAACAGTCCACGACCTCGAATCAGGTTTTCCGAGAAAAGTTCGGGGACAATTTGTTTGATATTTGCAATGTTGACTCGATTGACAATACCCGTGATGGACTTGCGCAACGCATCCCATGTAGTCCTCTGGTATTCCGTACTATTTTTGTCTTGCGAGGCAGCAGCCTGCATTGCACGTAAACGAGCGGGGGGTACATAAACACCCCCAGATCTCAGACTTGTGAGTTTAGCAAACTCAGCCTGGGCATCGAATTCCTTTTCTTTCTCCTTCGTCTTTCCACCTTCAATTTTCTCAAGTTCCTTGGCAGCCATACGAGCAGTGAGTTGACGTTCACGTTCTGCCTTTCGAATGGGATCGATATCGCTGACGGTAACACGTGGCAAGTCTCTGCGGGGAACTGAAGACGGGGAACGAGACCGCCGACGACTTGCTGGTGGGACATTGTCTACAGTCACAGAGGCAGAACGAGATCTGAACATTTGTGAATATTTGGATGAGCGTATGGAGCGCCTAACATTATACCTTTTCCTCTTGTAAGCTGGACCATTGTCTCGAGGAGGATTAAGAACAGTAGTCGACATGATGAGCGTCGTTGAACAGAGTCACACAGCACTTTCTATTTTACCTTGTTTGTATGTTTTGACACCGGTCAGTTAGTTTGTAGTACAGCCGCCTCCCTCCAGCATAGAAAAATCTCAAAGCGATAGTAGAACAATGGATAATAGCGCTGCAGCATGAATAGTCCAGACATCGCTGGAATCCTGAACCGGTCACCCGAATTCTCCAAGTATCTCTAATCACATTCTGGTCTTTCACAGGCTATCTCGGAGGATTGTTCTACATACTGACCTTACTTCGTCCCTTCAAAGATCCTTCAGCATTGCAACAAATACTAGGCTTCGTGAAATGACGCAGAATCTCGAAGATCTGCCCTCCATCTCAAAGGTGTGAACATAATCTTGTACAGCAAAAGTCCACCCAAATAATCCAGTATGCCTTTAGATCAGTGGTAATGTATTGCGAGTCCTCGGCCAGGTCAGTCATCTACTACTTCAGCCGCCGCACAGGATTCTTAGACCACCTAGAACCCTGGAAAAGCCACTTTACAAGGTCCACTTCTCAACAATCATACATTTAACCGCTAGCTAACGACCCACACAGGAACCAACACTTATATCGTCGGTGCCCAACCGCCCTATATTCTCCTCGACACCGCAGAGGGAAAGCCAGAATATCTCCCTGTCCTCTCCTCCGCCCTCAACACCCTTCCCGCAATACCTCCCTCCCTTCCTGACATCTCCGACATCATCATCTCTCACTGGCATCTAGACCACATAGGCGGTCTCCCAACCGTCCTCTCACTCCTCCTTTCCCGTTGGCAAGCCCGTAATCCAACCATTCCATCAAATTCATACCCGGCACCACGACTCCATAAATTTCCCATCCCTCCAAATACCACTGGAGCTGCAGTGACAAAATACAACCACCTGCCTCAAATCATCCAATCTTTACCACAAGGAACATTTGCACCTACACCAGAGGGAAAGCCATTCCATGATCTACATGATAACCAACTCTTTCGTTCATCGTCGCCTACGATTCATGTGCTCCATACTCCAGGACACACAATCGATTCAATCGCCTTGCATATTGTCGATGACCGGGCGCTATACACCGCAGATACGGTCCTAGGACAAGGCTCCGCCATTTTCGAGGACCTCGGACTTTACCTCCAAAGTCTCAACAAAATGCTTCAATACGGCGAGAACGACGCAACAGGCTACCGGACTTTATATCCTTGCCACGGTCCCGTTGTGAAAAACGGACGTGAGCTCATTTCGACCTATATCAAACACCGGCTTGAACGTGAAGAACAGGTTCTGGAGGTTCTGCGTAAAGAGCCGACAGAGGGGACCAGTTGGACGACTTGGGCTATCGTTAAAGTCATCTACGCATCATACCCTGAGGACCTCTTGTTATTTGCTGCTCGAAACATTGAACTCCATCTCACAAAGCTCGAAGAGGATCACTGCATAAATAGGGTAGGAGGGGAAGGTGTAGACTCCACTTGGAAGCTCATTACCAAAACTTTAAACCCATCACTGTAGACTGGTTCATACGGATAGAAAGAGAATATCATAGTGGTGGGCATTAGACAACAAATTATACAATACAGATAGCAAAACGTGGACATGGCAAGAGACAGGTAGGTAAAAGGAGTGCATAGGAGTGTTTCGGTATCGCGGGCATAATGGAGACCACAAATAGACGACAGAACAATGAATCTATAGTTCATCGTCAGTAATACCCTCACCCTTCTGCCTTATACGCTTCTTTCTCTCCTTACGAGCCTTATTCGACGTTTGTTTCTTCGCCTTCTTAACTTCAATCTTGTTACCCATAGCATCATATTGATCCTCATCCTCTCCATCCTTTTGATCGATGCGAGGACCAGATCCTTGACCCTCAACCCAGTTGTGTCCAGATGCCTCGAGATGTCCATCGCGCATAGCCCATACTTCAGAGCAAATTGACTCAGAGAACTCGCGGTTATGGGTGACGATAAGAACACCACCCTCGAACTTCTGAAGAGCCTTGATGAGTGCAGCAAGCGACTCACGATCAAGATAATTGGTAGGCTCGTCAAGGATGATGATGTGCGGACGACGCCAGAGGGAAGCACCAATTGCGATCTTTACCTTTTGTCCGCCTGAAAGACCCCTCATAGGACTATGAGAAACGATTTCAGGATCGAGACCCACGTCCTGGAAGTGTTTCTCAATCTCACGACGAACAAGAGGTCTATTGAGACCGCTTTCCTGAGCAGCGCGGGCATCAACCTCGAGGACTTTCTGCAACCACTGTCAACAGATGTGAAACAAAACACACTCAGATAAACACACCTTTTCGAAACCACGCTTAATGAGTTCATCACGGGAGAGATATATGTCCTCGGAAGAACTAAGGTTCTCGAATGTAACCAGATATTCATACGACTGCTTGGACTTCTTCCTAGAGACAACCTCCTTAATGCGCCGCTTCTGACCATCAATAACAATAACCGCTCCATCCTCCATCTTTTTCTTCTCCTCTTCAGAGATAACACGAGAGGCCTTGTCCATATCCTCAAGATCCTCGCCCGTCTGGTAACGCCAGAGCATGTACTCAAGAGCAGTCTTATCAAGGTGTTTATCAATATGGTGGAAGGCATGCTGAGCAACGTAACCAATAACCACGTTTGGATGCTTCCAAACCTCACCATAGTTCGGCTCTAGATAACCAAGGATAAGCTTGACAAGGGTGGACTTGCCGGAACCGTTGGCACCGAGAACAGCAACGCGAGAAGAGAGGGAGATTTGAAGGGTGATGTCATCGAGTTGCGGGTGACTAGAGCCAGGGTATTGGAAACCGACATGGCGCCTAACATTTCAATTCAGCAAAGGTCAGACACAATAAAGCCAATGATATTTACATCTTGATCAAGCTCTTTTCCTTGGTCTTGACACCTTCAAGCATAGGAGGGTCAGGAAAACGGAACATGTAATCTTCAGCAGGCTCAAGGGTGTAGTACGACTTGGCCTCAGGAACGACCTTCACGAAGTCTTCGACATTACCACGGTAACTGTCGAGCTTCAAGTCATGAAGATGGAGGACGTTAGTAATAGTGTTGTTGAGGAAGCTAGTGTCGTGAGAAACAATGACTACAACACTGTTTAGTAAAAAAAAATATCGAGACAAGAAAGTGGACCAACTTGATGTGCAACCAGTCAGACTGGTGAGCCAATTCTCCAACCAAGCAATGTTAATAACATCCAAATGGTTAGTCGGTTCATCGAGGAGGAGAATGTCAGCTTTGAAGAGCATAGCACGAACAAGAGCCGCCCTCATCTTCATACCCCCGGAGAGATTACCGATGGATTGACTCTGACGGGTTTCATCGAAACCAGCAGCAGTAAGGGCCTCTTTGATCTCAGATTCACTGGCTTGAATACGATTGTCCTCAACGATGAATTGGAGAACAGAAGTATCCGCCTCACTACTATCCAGGTCATGGGCTACAGAGAAGGTACGGACCTCGTCAGGAGAAGGGAAACCTTCAACTTGGCCGTTGACAATAGCCCCCATGAAGGTAGATTTGCCGGTACCGTTCTGACCGCAGAGACCATAGATTCTATTACGGTAGAGACGGAGATGGGCATTCTTGATCAAGACCCTGGCACCGTAGGCAAGGGAGAAGTGACAGTCGCAAAGAACATCGCCGTCCTCCTCTTCCTGGGGAGCCTCATTACCACCTTGGTATTCAACAGTGCACGTGACAACCCACTCGCGGCAAACAGCGACACTATCAAGGGATGCTGCAACGGAAGCAAGGAAGGGAGCAAGGGTCTCCCAGGTAGAAACATCGAAATGCTTGGCGTTGGTAAGGTTAGCAGCTAGGGTAGAGGCATACTGAACGACTATGTTGGAGTTGTCGAGTGAACCACCAAGTTTCTTGCAAACAGTGGAAAGAGCGGCAGACGTTTGAGCAGCATCGACGAGCCTGAGAGGAGGAAGGTCAGAGCCATCACCGTCGGGGACCTGGCCGACGCGACGAAGGGTCTTGATAGCCCTACCGACAACAGCACGTGCCTCAGGGTCACCAATAGCTACCTCAGTCTTGAGGAGGGCAGGGAGAAGCGTGACAAGCAACGGGCGAACAGTATCAGCATGGCCAACAAGCTTGGTCATGTTCTCAACAATACTGAAAATAACAAGTTAGATCTGAGATCGAAGAGAAGAAGCAAGGATAAATGCATACACAGCGACGTTTCGCTTGATAGCAGTGAGCTTCTCGTTCAGGCCACGCAAAAGAAGTGGTGCAATCATAGCAAGCGTAGCTACGTCAACATCCGAAACAAACGTGGTGGCCGAAAGAAGCCGGACAGTCTTCGGAACCTCTTCAACTGGGTTGATAAGAGCTTTGATAAGAGCAGGAATCAACTGTTCGATATCCTTGTTGGAAACCAGTGCAGTAGCTTTCGTCAGTGAATCCCGAGCAGCCTTCTTTACTTCCGGCTTGGTATCCCAGATAGTCGCAGAAAGAACAGGAACGATTTCATACATGGCAAGGGCAATCGGAGTAGGAGCGCTGACAACGAGTTGGTCGAAGATGACCAGCCCACCAACCTTGGCCTGCCATTTTCCAGCGGTCTTGATGAATTCAAGAAGGGCAGGAAGAAGAGAAGGGGCAGCCCATGGACTCATAGCAATGACATACTCCCGGACAGCCTCGATAACAGCCGTCCTAGCAGCAGGAGTCTTATCGCCAAAATTTTCAAGAAGACCATTATAAATACCCGAAGGGGCGAAAATAGGTTCCAATGACTTGATAGCGCCAGCCTTGACGAGGGCACGGATAGAATCTGCAGCACCTTGTCGAGCAGTAGGATTCTTCTTGTCGGAAAGGACCTTGACGACGGCCTCTCCGTACTTGACGGCAACGAGGCCATCCGTACCACGTTCTTGAGCGACAACAGCCAAAGAAGAAGTGGCTGAGGAGCGAACATTGGCATCGGCAACAAAAAGATTATTGATATCAAAGGAGCCGTCAACAGCGGTGGTCGCCTTGAGCGAGGTGGGAGCAGGAGTGGCAACGGTGGAAGCGGTGGCGGCTGGCATTTCTATAACTTCAACAGATCGCCGTCAGTCAATACACACAATGGACACACGAGATACACACTTTTTTCTACTAGAAGTTTCGGGGAATGTCTATGTCGTTAAGGTAGACAATATAAGGTACGAAGTACACTCTATAATTTTTTTTCTAGACAAGATATCTGGGAAAAATCAGCATGGTGAACGAGTTATTGGGAGGACACCGACGAGTCTCACCTCTAAGAGAGAAAGAAAAGAGAAATGAGTGGGGATAAGGAAAGCACAATAATTTGCCTGGAGTGCTTATATTAGGTTGATAGCGGAGTTTGAGAAAATTACAGCTTACAGCATAGTGATTCGGCGCGATTGTTACACCGTGAAAACCGTGAAAATGCTGTGTTGCATTACTCTCGGGTATTACTCTTTGGTAATGAGGGCGACCATCAGATAATTGAAGTGATGTTATCAGTCATTGGAATATAAATATAGGCAAGCGCATCATCATTAGCAGAATCTAACAGCACTGGACAAATCTATGAGTGGCCTCAAACCTCCTTGCCCTCCAAGGATGCAAACGTAAGGGGGATGAATGCCTAGAAGAAAGACATCAGTCACGAGAGGGATCAAACGTACGCTCCAACTTACATATCCTCCGCCTTCAAAGTGTTTACTGTTACCCTCCACCCAATGGAGACGAAGAGCATGGAGGAACGCAGAAAGACCCTATTGCAACACCGCATTTACTCCCTAATCATGAGAAAAGGAAACGAGACGAACCTCCATGATGCAGAGAATGAAAACTGTCAAAGCAAGCCAGAAAAGTCCCATCACGATCAGACCGAGCCAACCCAATAAGGTAGTTGGGCCGAGCCATTCCTCCAGTGTCATGGTCCACAACACCTCCGACAGTTGCGCATGTGCAAGTGATAATGCCCAAAGACGGAGATAAGACGCTGTATGTGAGATACAACCAAGGCAAAATTCAATGGTATGGATAATTTGATGGATGACCATCTCGCCAAAATCATGATGTTCCTGAAAGTTCATCAGACCTAGCTCAAGTCATGGTGTGATAGCTTACCTCTCCTTCATCCGCATCCTCTATGATAGCCTGGCCATCACCTTCCTCTTCTCCTTCCAGGACGCTATCGGCGTGGTTTCGTGGAGCATCAACGTCGTTCCCAAGGCTAGAATATCCTTGCCCCCGTATTTTCTTCATGTCATTCCATATCAGGTAAGGTTTAGCCATCAATAGCCAGGGAACACAAGTAGCAGCCAACAGTAGAAGAATAACCTGAACTGCACTTTGCCCACGGTAGAGCTGTGTCTCGGGAGGAACGTTGCCAGGTGATAAGAACATGGATATAAGCATGTTGAGAAGCGAAGGCGGTTGGGTTGAAGCAGTTGACCAATCAATAGACCACTTATAGAGAATACAAATCACCAGATAGCCGAAAATGGATTGCAGGAACAACATCGAAGGGACGAAATTTGTCCAGATATCAAGGGCGCGCTTGAACTTGCGATGATTCGGGACTTGAAGACACAATGCGAACGTCATCTGAAGACGAGAAGTTAGTTGAGAATCAATTGCAATGAAATAATGTCTCTACATGGATGACACCTAACACGACAGACATCTTCATCTTATACGAATTGGCGAATACGAGTCCGTTGTTCGCGTCATGCCATGCTGGATCCAGGCCAAAAAGATACGTGTGGCCATTGTCAACACCTACTCCAGCGCCTCCAGCAAAGGTCCAACCCGATCGCCAGATGTGTAGAGACTTGGAAAAAATGTCGTTATACATGAGGCCAGTGTATATAGAGAAGATGCCCATGAGAAGGATAATGTAACGTCCACTGAAAAGGTTGTCAGTCAATCAAGATAAGCCACTCGAACATATTACCAACTAGAAGAATTGACCCATAATCTATAAAATATCAAAGTTTTGTAAGTTTCCAAGATAGAAACTTGATGAAGCGCACCTCGCCAAGGTCGGCTTTGGCAAGGCGCCTCTCGTTGACTATCCAATAGACCGCCGCGCATAAGATGATGAAACCATGACCGATGTCACCGAACATGACTGCAAAAAGGAATGGGAAGGTAATGACCGCAAACAGCCCAGGGTTGACTTCTTGGTACTTGGCGACACCATAGCTATCCATGATCGTCTGAAAGGCTTCTGTAAACTTGTTGGTTCTCATGAACGTGGGTGGGGTTTTGTGAGTCCTTAGCTCATGAAGAATCGGAGGAACACTGGTTCCGGACTCCTCCTTTAGAATTGACGATCAGATAACGATTTACAAGGGTTCCAAGAGCGGCACTAACGGTAGCATGTCGAAGGGCCAGCTGTATTCTGGTAATGTCTCGCGTTGGCACCCACCCTTCTGCAATGAGGGTCTTCCTCCTTACATCGTAGTTGAAAAGATTGAGAGTTTCATAGATAAGCCTCTCTTTCTTCACAACGTCCTGCCAGCTGCGGAGGCTTTCACCAATTCTGACTAATTCTCCACGCCTAGTCAGGCCGGTGTTATAAAGAACCATCTGAAGATCCTCAATACGAGCAGTAACTTCACGAAGCGCATCTGCACGTTTATCCGCATTAGCATCAATTGGATACAGAGTAGCACCCATGGATTCAGCGATCTTGCGAATCTTGGAAAGAAGGATGTCTCCATGTGCAAAAATGATGAAGACGTTCTTCCAAGTCTCAGTTCCATTTGCTGGATCAACGAAAGGTTCAGTAATGTCGGTTTGATTCATGTAAAGATTGCCACGCAAGACACGCCAAAGAACTCGTTCGAAGGTAGCAATACGGGTACGATCGATGGTTCCTGCGACAAACCTAGATTGCTAGGTGATTAGAGAGAGCAGCCACGAGGATGAAATACCAACTCAAGATCAAATTGAGAGTCACCTGGGGTAAATTGACTCTCTTGGTCATCATGCTGCAACAAGGGTGCAGCACTGTCATCGAACGAAGTTCTGATGTCAGAGGATTGGCCTTGAGCCTAGCGCACGGATAAATACGGCTCGCGGTAATAATGCAGAACCCACTCTATCAAAAAACACCGCAGTCTCTCTCAAGACGTGCCGAGCCTCAGTCAACTGCCTCAACCTTTCGGTCAAAGTGTTATAATTCTCGTTCATGCGAGTAAGCTTCGTCTCATGTTCAATAAGAACGGTGCCCAACTCGTCCATAGTTTGTGCAGCGCGAGGACCAACAGTGATGCAGGGCACCGAGTCATAGAGAGGACGAATAGTAATGGCGTCCTTCTCTTTCTCTATCTGACCAGAAAAGAAACGGACACGCCGCGCCATTTCATCGATGCGGCGGATCTCGCCAACGAAGGAACGTTGGAAAGGATTGACATTTGGATTCAACTGAAGACTAAACTAAGTTTCGACAAAAGGAACTGAGAATAGTGCACCCACATCTTTGAATTGTACGTTACCAAGTTCACCTAACTCGGCGACGGTGTCGTGCGCAACTTCCGTCGGGACGAAAAGCTGCACCAAGCTCATCTGTTCCGATCCTGCACAATTTGGGTCAGTCATTAGAATGCTGCCAATAGAAACACAATACTCACGGAACAGACTGGGGTAATCGTCCGACATTAGTTGCGTATGGTAGCAGTAGTATGACAGGAAGGTGTTATTGTTTGTCCGTACTTACGGACCCATGAATGGCTTTCGAAAATAATAAGGGCAAGCAGATTCTGGTTTCATACTCCGGTTCCTGTCTAGCCCATGGCAAGTAGTTTACCTCTCCTCCTGCCACAGAGATCGAATTTCCAACCGCGGAATGTGCCTCAACTAGAATGGAAGCCGAATCGCTACCTGTTAGACCCACAGCCACCACCTCAGGATGAGTCTAAGCTCCAAGAAGAGACTCTGGCCAATGCCAGGCTTATGATAGACGGAAAACTCATAAAGAAAACGCGTCCTCGCCGGACAGTTGATTATAATGGGGGAATGGGAAGATGGGCTCTTGTTTGTACTTTCGACATGCAGCTTCGAGTCACTGAAATTAACATCTGAATCAATAGCTCAAGCGGCTCCGGCCAAATCCAAATTACGTTCCCTACCTCCGACCAGCGATACCTTATATCGTTGATGTGCGTATTCGTTAGGAGGAATATAAGGATTTACGAACAGTTTTTGCAGTTGCTACCACCGAAAGCTTACCCGGACAACTGTTCAACGTCATTGTGCACCAAATTTATTCACACTTCAACGAATAAAATCCGATACCCCGTCAATGTCGTTTTGGTCTGTCTCATATGGCTTCGTATTGGCAACTTGAATCCTTAACATCTCTGTAGTGGACGCCCGAAGGTCGTCGCGTCCTCACAGGCTCGACGAGTGGTGAATTTACACTCTGGAATGGCCTCACTTTCAACTTCGAAACCATCCTTCAAGCGCACGATACTACGATCTGTGCTATGACATTTAATCACTCTGGCTCTTATCTCGCATCCGCCGACAAGAGTGGTATTATTAAATACTTTGAGCCCAATATGAACAACTTGACTGCATGGCAAGGTTCAAACTCCCGTGAAGCTATCCGGGACATAAGCTTTAGTCCAGATGACCAAAGATTTGCAACCGCGAGCGACGATTCAAGTATTCGTATTTGGTCGTTCGCTGAAAGTCGCGTAGAAAGTGTCCTCACAGGTGAGTCGTTGTCTCAGACTCTGCTTTTCTCTTATCAGTGCAAATTTTCAAGGTCATGGTTGGGACGTGAAATGCGCACAATGGCATCCCACAAAAGGTTTGATTGTTTCCGGGTCAAAGGATAACCTCATCAAGTTCTGGGATCCCCGAACAGGTACTTGTCTCTCCACACTGTCAGTCTCCTTCCGTGCTGCGAACTTCTCGTGTCGACCTGATCATTTGGACCAGACATCCTCACAAAAACACAATCCAAGCTCTATCATGGTCCCCAAATGGCAACCTTGTGGCCAGTGCATCGCGAGATCAAAGCGTCCGTGTATTCGACATCCGCGCCATGAAAGAATTTCGCGTATTGAAGGGGCACAAAAAGGAAGTCTGCTGTACGTTACTTGGACCTGCCTTCTCACATCCCTTCTCTCATAATCCACAACTACTCATACAGCTGTCACATGGCATCCAGTCCATCCAATCCTTGTCTCGGGGGGTTCTGAAGGTTCTATCCTCCACTGGGACCTTTCCACCCCCACACCCCCGACGTCCCTTGACTCAACCTCGCCTTCTACACTTCCATCTTCCTCTCTCACCTCCCTCACTATCGCTGCATCTTCACCCCGAGCGAACCTTTCGCAGGCACATGACTCCAATGTCTGGTCTCTCGCCTATCATCCCCTTGGTCACCTTCTCGTAACAGCCTCGAATGACCAAACAACACGCTTCTGGTCTCGTGAGCGACCAGGAGAAGCTTTATCAGTTGAAAAGCCATCCGACGTGGTAGACATGAGTGGCCAAGATGATGATGATGATGTCTTTGTCCCGGGATTTGGTGCTGCTTCGTCTTCAGCTCAATCAGGCTTTATCGGTGGTGGGGGAGGTGCAAGTTCGTATGGTGGTGGAGGTCATGGAAGCTATGGTCGAAGCCGGGGAGGAAGAGATGAAGATGATAAACAGTACCGTCAATCTTCCGACCTAGGGGTAGGGACAGAGAGCGACTACGGCAATCTTGGAAGTGGTGGGAACCACGATGGAGGTGGAGATGATGTCATTCCCGGATTTGGCGCTGCCTCGGAACTGCTCAGTCGTTCAGCCCCCTCGCAACAACAAAATTATCGTGATCAAGACATGTATGGAGGCGGAAATATGCAGGACGAATTTGGTCGAGACATACCGGTGAATGGCCGAGACGGAAGAGACAGAGATCCAAGAGACAGTAGAGATAGGGATGGTAGAGATAGGGAAGGAGATTGGAGTCGAGGTAGTGGAACTAATGCATACGGTCGTCCTGGGCGATGGAGCTCACGACGTGGTAGGTATTGATGAAGGGTGTAGATCTCTCTTAAATGTGAATGTAGTCTGATCCGACAAATTTCAGAACTGAAGTGATTACCAAACTGAGCGAGAACGAGAGGATTTAGATAAGAAGACATTGAGACCAGCAGAGCCGTAAAATGACTGCAGCACGTGCAGACTTTTCCATACAACGAAGAAATAGATTTGAACAGGCAAAGAAAGAAGATCACTGTAGCAATAACTTGACTTGTCATGAAATCATATTAAAATATCACACGTAACGGCCTCCTAGAATCCGCTTCCGTATAGCGGCTGTGGCCGATAACTCGATACCCATCGAGTATATGTATATGCTCGCCAGATGCCCACCATTATGATGGTATCGATATCCCCTTTTTTGACTCGAAGGCAAGAAGGCAAAAGGGTATCACTCAGTTTCTGCAACGCTCGACAGACAGATAGCGACATTTATAGATGAAATTTGGTGGTCTCTTGTATCGGATACAGGAGCCTAATACAATCGAGATCCCTCACGTTCATGTTTTTCCTAGTTGATGGTGGTCTCTCAACTTGGTTCCCAGCTCATTTGACGGTAGCAATGGGGAAGGTATAGGAGACGCTGGCACCGGGAACTTTTTCGGGAAGGCTTGTGCCAGATGACGATCCACAAAGATTGATAGCTGGAATGTAACTTGATTCGACATCCGGAATCATTCGAAGCCGTAATTTCATCAAATCCTATTATCATAATACACAATACATGAAAAACTATGTCCCTGGCGGGAGAACCTGGTATGCTGATAATGATATCCTGACGACAGAGATCAAAGGTCTGGGAGGGGGCTTAATAATACATTTCACCAGAATTACTAGAGTAACGGGGTGAGTGATAACTATAACGAGACAAGCCTGCTAGTTTCGAAAGAACACCGTTGTAGATCTGAGGCTCAAACATGAGCTTAAACAAGAATGAAAGTGACATTGTCGACGATGAGCCGCATCACAGAAAAATGAAAGAAAAGAAACCGCTCGAATCAAACCTAACGAGGCACAGGGGTAGCGGCCCTAGATCCCCTTCTTACATCTGACATCATTGGGGTAGATGCACCAGAACCGGCACATCCTGTCGCGAAATCTTCTGGACTAGTGTTGGATGAGATTGACTCAAATAAGATTGAATGGACTTCATCTTGAGAGCGCGAAAAGCCTTCCTGATGAATGTCTTCTGTGATCGATCTCCCTTCTCCATGGTCGAGTGAGGAGCCGGTAAAGAAGCAGAACCTAAGAGAAATGGGTTACAAACGTCGTCCAAATCGATACGCGAACCAACTTACTTGTTCAGAAAATTTCTGTAGTGAGTCCCAGGACTGGCTAGTTGCATAGGATACGACGTATCTTGATTGGAGCCGGAGTAAAATTCGTCATTAGAGGAGGGAAGCAGGGTTGATTTCTTGAAAGAGATAGTCGGTGACGGAGTAGGAGAACGCGAGGAGGTCGGAGTAGATAGGCTTGGAGTAGATAGCTCGCTGTCACCACTTGACTCTCCGAGGCTTGAACTTAGCCCCTGGTGCAAGTGCTCCAGAGTAGGGGCCGGCGGTGGTCGTTGACCAATGTAAGGTGGTTCTCTAATATGATCCGGGTCAGATGGATCCGGCTGAGAAAACGTATTGTCATTATGAGTCACCAGAGAGGAGGACGAGTGATAACGAGATAGTGAAGCTGAAGTCGTAGGCAAATAAAATGGTCTTGATATGGGAGTTCCTGGTGAAGTTTTCCTCACAGCACTAGTTAGTTCCATCAACCTTGCATCTGCCGAAGATCCGCGCCGATGATTTCTTCCCCTATCGAAGGGACCAGTATTGTCCGACTTGTCCGGAAAGCGAGGCGCAATTACTAAACGTTCCTCATTCGAGTCCCTCGGAGAAATTGGAATTGGTAGTTGCCCATTAGACGGGGGCAGGATTGCTGGTAATGTAGTCGAGTGTTTCGGAGGAAACGCCTTCTTAGCACAATGGACGGAGTCTGGATAGATAGGATACGTGCTAGACCTCGTATGCCCTGATGGCAATGACAATGATCGAGTATCCTGGTGAGAGGAAACCCAGGAAGAGATATCAGTAGGTCTCTGGACATTGTCTCGCAGAGATGTCTCGAAATCATATCTGGACGACAACGCGAAAACGGACTTCAGGGAAGGGGGCGTCTCCTCCGATTGCCTCATTGGAGACTTTTGCACAGCGGCAGAATCGTCGGTATCCTCCTTGCCGTGCAGACCGACTCGCTCCAACCTACTTCTTAGATTCTCAACGCCACTAGCATCCTCGTTATCGAACTTTTTGGTTTCTCGAGGGGCCTTTGCCTTCGTAAATATCGCGGCATAATTCTGGTGATGGTTGTTGTCCCAAAATTCCTGGCCAGCAACATTGTACCGTACTGCCATCACCAAGGTTTTCCCCTCCATCTTCGGCAACAGATCATTCAGACGAATGCTAAACGAAAAGCGATCATAATGGTGATCGAAAGACTCCACGTAGTGCGCAGTGACTTCGCTAGTCGTCTGCCAGGAATCAAAGGTGAACCTAACCGCAACGATCTTGACAAAGGCAATGTTACGGACACGAACGTTCCCCAG